>ERZ860668.273-NODE-273-length-45501-cov-8.467874_pt1 | contig 45501 bp, 26 predicted proteins | sample MGYA00510062_ERZ860668 | MGnify/ENA primary metagenome ERZ860668 (study PRJEB30046, sample SAMN00715258) | human gut metagenome | study: EMG produced TPA metagenomics assembly of the A metagenome-wide association study of gut microbiota in type 2...
AATAGATACCGGCGATCATATTCATCAGGGTTGTTTTGCCGGAGCCGTTCTCGCCCAGCAGGGACAAAATCTCCCCGCGGCGGATATTCATGGTAACATCATGGTTTGCAATGACCGGGCCAAAAGTTTTGGTTACATGTTCCAGCTGGATGGCGTACTCAGTCTGCGGCATGGGAATGCTCCTCTCTGTAAAAATCCATCATGCGGTGCCGTAAACACCAATAGAGGGAAGCTCTGTTCAGTAACAGGCAGAGCTTCCCTCCATGTCAGTTCAGTTTGTGGGATCAGGCAACCGGGTCTGCATCCTCGGTAATGCCGTCAATGCGCAGGGAGAAATACGGAGCGCTGCGCAGGGTGGATTCAGAGAAGTAACCATCGGTGATGGCTTCCTCGGTATCGCCCTGGTACACAGCAACCGGGGTGCCGGTGGAGTAATCATAGAAAGTCAGGTCGATGGGAGCGGTGGTAACAGTCTCACCGTTGACGGTGAACTTGCTGGTATCAAACACATGCAGGCTGCCATCTTTCAGGGCTGCTTCCACTTCGTTCGACAGTGTAGTACATTCTTTAGCTAAATCAGGTTTCTTGTTGACTGTATTCAGAATCTCGGCAGCTTTGCGCAATGAAGTTACAGCAAAGAAGTTGGACGGAACGAGGAACTGGAAAGTTGTAGCATCATCCGAAGGACGGAAAGCAGAAGCAATCAGTCCGACCGGCTTTACAGGATTACCCCAGCCGTCGTTGGTCATCGTATCGAGTGCACGTTCCGTTTTGCGTTGGAAACGATAAGGACCTTTCGGATCTTCTTTTCGTTGCTGTTCCTTAAACGTTTTCAAAACCTTGGCGATGGCTGTAAGCCATTCGTCGGAGAATATACTGGCGTCTCCCGTCGTCTTCCAGTAATGATAAGCGAGACGGATAGGATAACAGAGCGAGTCGATTTCCCATTTACGTTCGTGCAGTTCGGGCTTCATGTCCGTAAGGTCGCTCATCCATTCGCCGCCTTCGGAATTCATGTTGAAAGCATTGGCATACGGGTCGATATTGATACACTTGAACTGACGTTTGATAACGCCGGCCAGCATTTTTTTCAGTTTCGCGTCTTTGTTGGCAAGTTGCACGTAAGGCCATACTTGTGCACCCGAATCGCGCAACCACATGGCGTGAATGTCACCCGTATAAACAAACGTATCATCTTTACCGTCAAAATGAACAGTAGTATCCAGTGTGTTCGGGAAACAGTTTTCGAACATCCATGCCAAGCGGACATTCGTCAGCAGTTGCTTGATATGCGCAATCTGTTGTTCCACAGCTTGCGAGACAAACAGACGTTTCGATGCTTCCGGACGGTTCGTCTGATAGTTGTTGATTTGGGTATTATCTTGTTGGATGACAAAATCACTGTTCGTTATAGCCTGCATATTGCTAGCACCCAAGAGTGCTATGGACAAACAAAAGGCTTTAGTTATATTCATGGTAATAGTCTTTTTTTGTTGATTAGTATTGATTATGAAAGTGTTGCGGAGAAGAAGTGTTAAATCTCTGCAAAGAATTCAATCAGACAGGCATTGTCGAGCAGCCATTTATACTGCTCCTTGTTGTGTCCCGACCAATCCCTGCCTAATAATCCGTTTTCATCCCGGTAGTTTTCCCAGGCGTGAAGCGCATTCTCCACCATCGCATTGACATACGCCGGATTCTTGTCAATCTTATACAGAGCTTTCAGTCCTCTGAATAAGATTACGTTAAACCAGGCCATGTCTTTATGCACTTTGACAGTCGGATCTTTCTTATCGGCTTTTGTGCGGAAAAAGGCATCTGTTCCTGCGGCTGTTTGCCGTGCATCGCGCAAATACTGTTCATCTCCTGTTTCCTCATAGAGTAATACACCCGCCTGAATCATCTGTCCACTGTTGTAGGCGTACTTCTCTTTGGAAACTTTCCCTTTCAGGTTGATGTTATCCCAGTAAAGATGGTCGGTAGGGTCGCATAGATGCTTTTTCGTCCAGGCATACGTCTCTTTTGCTTTTTCGAGGTATTTGGCATCCTTCGTCAGCCGGTGCAACTTGACGCCGAGCACAGTAGACGGTGCATTGGAACAAGTATGTTTCGCTTCCTTCTGCTGTTCACACCAAAAGATACCACCATCTATCTCGTCGCTCCATCCACTGTAGATATATTGATACAATGCAACGGCTTTTTCCAAAGATGTGGGTTTGTGAGTCAGTTGGTAATAATCGCAGTAATCCAGTGCAATCCAGATGTTATCGTCATAATAACGTCCGTGCTGCCCGTACTTGGTGGGGTATGACTGATAACAGGCCGGCAGGCGGCTGTTATCCCAATACTGTTCCATCCCCGGTAGAATTTTTTTCTCGAGAATCTTTTTGTACTTCTTGTTTTCGGTCGCTTTGTATAAAGCCACACAACCCGACATCATTCCGGAATACGGCCATAGAAAAGAAGCCTTCAGCGTTCCGTTCTGCTGCGTTCCGCCCGCCAGATAAGTAATTTTTTGGTCGGGATTGACAGGATACGTTTCTGCTAGTAGTCCGTCATTCGTCTGATAGAGATTCAATACATTAGATAGAATCGAGTCGGCAATAGAAAGATAACGGGTATTTCCCGGTGTCTTTCCCACTGCGGAGGTAAGGCAAAATAACATACAGGCTACAAAACATATATTTCTCATAGGAATATCGGGTTGTGTGGTGAAACTTTCAGGTTATAACTAGATACAAAGATTATTTCTGCTGACGCTGGTCGAACTCCAGTTCCACCTTTACGGGGAAATGGTCTGAAGGAGTGCGCGCCTGATAAGTCTTGATGTCGATTTCTTCCGGGCAATCGTTCGCCTGCTTCTTTTCTCCCTTGCCTACGATGCTGCGGTAAGTATCCGTCAGCACACCATATTTTTTCACATGGAAAGACGGAGAAACGAATACATGGTCGATACGGCTTTCCGTAAAGCTGTTCGGGTCGAAGTCGTTGAACGTGCCGTTGATAGCATAGCGGAAGCCGGCCTTCTCGTAAGAGTCGCATAACACCCCTTTGCTCACAAAAGCATCATAAGACTGGTGGGTCTGGTCGACATTGAAGTCTCCCGTCAGGATGGCTGGAAGCTCTTTGCCTTTGCCAAGTTCTTTCATCTTGTCCTGTACGAGGAACGCACTTTCCACGCGTGCCTTCTTGCCGATATGGTCCATGTGCAGGTTGAAGAAAAGGAATTCGAAGCCGGTATCCTTGCATTTGAAGTGTCCCCAACTGCAAATACGCGGCAACACGGCATCCCATCCTTTGCTCGGCACGTCGGGAGTTTCCGATAACCAGAAATCACCTTTCTCTATCACATCAAACTTGTCTGTGCGATAGAAAATAGCAGAATGTTCACCTTTCTCTTTGCCGTCGTCGCGGCCTACACCGATATAATCATAACTAGGTAATGCTTCTTTCATATCTTTCAGTTGATGAATAAAGCACTCCTGCGTGCCGAAAATATCGAAATCGTGGTATTGCACTATTTGGGCAATGACCGGGTAACGTTGTCCCCAACCGTTTCCGTTGATTGAATCGCCACCGTTGGCGTTTCTCAAATTGTAGGAGGCAACGGTGATAGAAGTAGGCTGATAGTTACTTTGGCAACCGCAAAAGACGATCGCAACAAGGGCAATTAGTAAAAGGCTTTTCAGTTTCATGTTTTTATAGTTTGTTTGGTAGATAATTCATTGATCTCCAAAAGTACAATATTTTATTCAAACGAAAGAGAGTAAGGTACATCTTTTTCTGTGGTTCCCCGTTGTTTATTGGGCACGGGGCTCATTTGAAATTGAATATTAGCACCTTTAATCAGCTGGTCATGTGTAAGGAAATTGCGGGTTTGTGATTTCCCGTTTATTTTCATTTCCTTGATGTAGCGGTTGTCAAGCTGGTTGTTATCTGCCTTGATCGTGATGGTCTTTCCGTTCTCCAGATGTAACTTCGCCGATTTGAAGAGCGGGGTTCCTATGATATATTCATCCGTTCCCGGGCAAACCGGATAGAAACCGAGTGCGGAGAATACATACCAGGCGGAAGTCTGTCCGTTGTCTTCGTCACCACAATAACCGTCGGGACGGGCGGTATATAGTTTGTTCATAATCTCACGTATCCAGTATTGAGCTTTCCAGGGCTCGCTTGAATAGTTGTAGAGATATACCATGTGCTGAATAGGCTGGTTGCCGTGTGCATATTGCCCCATGTTCATTACTTGCATTTCACGCATTTCGTGAATCATGCCGCGGCTTTCCATTCCCAGTTTACCCGGGATGACAAAGACGGAATCCATCATCGCGTTGAATTCTTTCTTGCCTCCCATCAGGTTGATAAGTCCTTGCGGGTCGTGGAATACGCAGAAGCTCCAGTGCCAGCTATTCCCTTCGCAAAATTCACCACTCCAATCCACTGCATCGAAATTCGGATTGAATACGCCCTTGTTATCTTTGCCAACCATCAGTTTGCGTTCCGGGTGATAGACATTTTTGTAGTTCAGCGCGTGTTTCTTATAAATGTCGATTTCGCTCTCCGGTTTACCGAGTTTCTTGCCTAATGTATAAATTGCCCAGTCGTTATATGCATACTCCAGTGTACGTGCAACGTTTTGTCCTATGCCGATATTGTTGGCAACATATCCTAGTTGGTTGTAAGATTCGTAACCGAGACGACCTGAAGCAGTCCCGCGAAGATGTGCATTTGCTCCATGTTTCAATGCTTCCCAAAGAGTTTCGATATCATATCCGCGCAATCCTTTGATGTAAGCGTCGGCCACTACGGAAGCCGAGTTGTTGCCTACCATACAATCCCGATGTCCCGGGCTGGCCCATTCCGGCAGGAAACCGCTCTCTTTGTAAGCGTTTACCAAACCTTCCTGCATCTTCAGGTTCATCGACGGATACATCAGGTTGAGGAAAGGAAACAGACAACGGAACGTGTCCCAAAAACCGGTGTCGGTAAACATATAGCCGGGACGCACTTCACCGTTATAGGGGCTGTAATGCATGATTTCTCCTTTAGCGTCTATCTCGTAAAAGCTACGTGGGAAAAGCATGGAGCGGTACAGGCAGGAATAGAAGGTGCGCAGGTTATCAATGTTATCGTCTTCCACCTCTATCTTACTCATTTCACGGTTCCACACGTCTCTTCCGTTCGTTACCAATTGGTCGAAACTGTTTCTGCCCAGCTCTTTGAGATTTAATTCCGCTTGTTCAGGACTGATAAAGGAGGAAGCAACCCGTGCGTGTACGATTTCTCCCTTTTTCGTGGCGAATCCGATTACCGCACCTGTGTGGTTTCCTTTCGCTTCGATCTCATTCGGAAGAATGTTGTTTTCGGAAACTGTGGAAACGAATGTGAACGGTTTGTCGAATTGAACTACAAAGTAGTTTTTGAAGTTTTCCGGCACACCGCCGCTATTCTTGGTTGAATAGCCGATAATCTTGTTTTCTTTCGGAATCACTTTCACATAAGAACCTTTGTCAAAAGCGTCTACAATCACGTAGGCATTCTTTGTCTCCGGATACGTGAAACGGAACATGACGGCGCGCTCCGTAGGAGCAAGCTCGGTTGTTACGTCATGGTCGGCAAGGTACACCTTATAATAATAAGGTTTGGCAACTTCCGCTTTGTGAGAGAACCAACTGGCACGTCGGTCTTGATCGAATACCAGTCCGCCGGTGATAGGCATGATGGCAAACTGCCCGTAGTCGTTCATCCAGGGACTGGGCTGATGTGTTTGTTTGAATCCCCGGATTTTGTCGGCATCATACGTGTACGCCCAACCGTCTCCCATTTTACCGGTCTGCGGTGTCCAGAAATTCATTCCCCACGGCAATGCCGTAGCCGGATACGTGTTTCCGGTAGACAGTTCAAACTTGGATTGAGTGCCTACCAGTGTGCTGACATAGTCTACCGGATTCTTAACGGCAGAAGATTGCAGGCTGTACAACACGGCACCTCCAAGAAATAGCAAGTGTTTAAATGAAAAATGTGTTTTCATGAACAAATGAATTTATAGATTTGAAAATAATTTCTACGACGAAAATAGGGAGAAAAGGAATGTGCTTCTAGTAATAGAGAGGTTAAATCGCCTCTTGTCGCTAAAATTAACTACTCTGGCACGGAAATTTACTTATATTCCGGTCAAAAAAAAGCTCGGAATGTTTTTTTGTTTACCTTTGTCATATAGCAAATCTAAGAATAATACACTATGGGAAAACAGTCGGTTTATATTCTATTATTTTTTCTTAATCTGTTGATACATAACGCTTATGCTTATAATTTGAAGCAAGTTGCAGATAAAGAGTATATGTCTAATAGCTCGATTACATCTCTGTGCCAGGATGAGCGTGGATTGATGTGGATCGGGACCTGCGACGGACTGAATATTTATGATGGACAGGAGATTGAGGAATTTAAGACTCGTGACAAAGAGGATTACTTATCTGGTAATCTGATTGACAATATTGTGTATACGGGCGAAGATATTTACTGGATTCAAACCTACTATGGGTTGAACCGTTTGAACCGGAAAACCAATACAATCACTCACTATAATGAATTTCAGAAACTCTTCTTTATGAATAAGGATAGTCATGGCAATCTGTTCATTATCCAGGATAGTAACTGCATCTATTATTATCATAAAAAAGAAGGAGTCTTCAAGAAAATCAATATCACGGGAATCCCGATTTCCGATATCGTAAACTTCTTTATCGACGGTAACAACCGGATGTGGGTAGTCATGAAAGGATACAACCGCTGTTATGACATACAGCAGGAAGCCGCATCGGGAGATATCACCCTGTTACCCCAGAAAACAAACCTGATTTATCAGACTTCCTTGATTTATTGTTTCAATGACGAGCAATCTCTTTATTATATAGATAAGGAATTTAATTTCTATGCTTTCCATATTCCGACCCAGAAGAATGAATTTATTGCCAATCTGGGTGAGGAAATACAGGAACGTGGCAAAATTTCGTCCATTGTTCATTATCATAACAGCTATTTTGTGGGCTTTTTGATGGATGGCATTCTCCTGTTGGAAAAACAGAAGGAGACGGATCATTATCAAATTCAGTCGTTACCTATCAACAGCGGTGTATTCTGTCTCAAGAAAGACCGTTTTCAGGATGTTGTCTGGATTGGTACTGACGGACAGGGCGTTTATCTTTATTCGAACCCGCTTTATTCTATCAAATCAATGGTGCTTAGCAATTACACCGAGAAAATAGAACGCCCCGTGCGTGCCATCTATCTTGATGATGAATGTACTTTCTGGGTGGGAACCAAAGGAAACGGAATTCTTAAAATCTATGATTACGAATTCGATAAAAACATCTCCGACTGTCGGGCAGAGGTGTTGACTACCTCTAATAGTGCTTTGAGTAGTAATGCCGTTTATTGTTTTGCCAAGAGCCACCGGAATTTGCTTTGGATAGGAGACGAAGAAGGATTAACTTATTATTCATATCGGGAAAAACGTATCAAGAGTATACCAATACGGATCGGTAACGAAGATTTTAAATACATCCATGACATTTACGAAACAGCAGATTCCGAACTGTGGCTGGCGAGTGTCGGCATGGGAGTGGTGAAGGCTCGTATTGCCGGAACACCGGACAATCCGGTGATTGTGGATGCGCAACGTTACATCATCAATGACGGCGAACTGGGATCGAACTATTTCTTTACTATTTATGCGGAGAATGAAGCCAACCTGTTGTTTGGCAATAAAGGATATGGGGTATTCCGCTATAACGAAACGACGAATGGCCTGGAACCGGTGTCTACTCACAAATACGAAAATATGACCCTGAATAATATTCTCGCTATCAGTAAAGACAGCAGCAATAACTATCTTTTCGGAACGAGCTACGGATTGATAAAGTACACATCGGAAACTTCTTATCAGCTCTTTAATGCCAAGAATGGTTTCCTGAATAATACCATTCATGCAATTCTTAGAAGCTCGTCCGACAACTTCTGGTTGAGCACCAATCTCGGATTAATCAATTTCGATACGAAACGGAATGTCTTTCGTTCGTATGGCTTTGGAGATGGTTTAAAAGTGGTGGAGTTTAGTGACGGTGCCGCTTTTCGGGATTCCCGGACTGGTACTCTGTTCTTTGGCGGAATCAATGGAGTCGTAGCTATCCGGGCGGATGGCCGTCCGGAGCAGCTTTATATGCCTCCTGTTTATTTTGATAAGTTGTCTATCTTCGGTGAACAATACAATCTGGGCGAATTTCTCACCCGGAAAAAAGAAACTGAAGTCTTGAATTTGCAGTATGACCAGAATTTCTTTTCTGTTTCATTTGCCTCTGTGGATTATCTGAATGGTAATAACTGTACCTATTTCTATAAACTAAAAGGATTGAGTGACCAATGGGTAAACAATGGTTCGGAAAGCGGAGTCTCTTTTACGAATATGGCTCCCGGCGAATATACCTTACTGGTGAAATATTACAATAGTGTTTTTGATAAAGAGAGTGATGTCTATTCCCTGGTGATTCGTATAGGTGATCCGTGGTATGCTTCCTGGTGGGCTTATTTGATTTATGCCCTGTGTCTGCTTTTACTGGCAGCCTTACTGATACGTTCCTTTATCCTGCGCTCCAAACGTAAAAAGCAGGAATTGCTGAACGAGATAGAGAAACGCCATCAAAAGAATGTCTTTGAGTCCAAACTTCGTTTCTTTACTAATATCGCACATGAATTTTGTACTCCGCTGACTTTGATTTATGGTCCTTGCGGACGAATCCTTTCATCGAAGGGACTTAGTAAATTTGTCGTGGACTACGTACAGATGATTCAGACGAATGCGGAGCGTCTCAACAACCTGATTCATGAGTTGATCGAATTCCGTCGGATTGAAACGGGAAACAGGGAAGTACGGATTGAGTCATTGAATGTGTCTTCCATTGTGAAAGGAATAGCCAAAACGTTTGTAGAAATGGCTAAATCCAGAAACATCACTTTCTTGAGCAAGATACCCGAGCAGGTGATGTGGAACTCGGACAAAGGATTTCTGAATACGATTATTATTAATCTGATTTCTAATGCCTTTAAATATACTCCCGACGGACAAAGTATCAAGATTGAAGTGGATACGAGCGGGGAAAACATGCTGACTCTTCGTGTAGCGAATGAAGGAAGTACTATCAAGGAAAAGGATTTTCAGTATATTTTTAACCGATATGCCATTTTGGATAATTTCGAGAATCAGGATGAAAAGAACTTTTCACGGAACGGACTGGGGCTAGCCATCTCTTATAATATGGCAAAGTTGCTGAATGGTACGTTGAAAGTGGAAAATACTCCTGACGGATGGGTGATGTTTACACTAACCTTGCCGGTCGTGGAACTGACTACCGGAGTGGCGGAAACCAAGCGGCTCACAGCGGAATACATCCCTAAGATAGATACTCAATCGATACTGAAACTTCCCCAGTATGAGTTTGATAAGATGCGTCCTACGCTTTTGGTTGTCGATGATGAAATCGAAATGCTATGGTTTATTGGAGAAATCTTCTCGGCTGACTTCAATGTGGTAACCTTGCAAGATCCTGAACGGCTGGATCAGGTGATGAATGAGGTTTATCCGAATGTGATTATCTGTGATGTCATGATGCCGGGAATGGGTGGTATTGAACTGACCAGGCGGATCAAATCGGTGAAAGAGACAGCGCATATTCCTATTATTGTGGTTTCCGGACGGCACGAGATGGAACAACAGATGGAAGCTCTTTCTGTCGGTGCGGAAATGTATATCACGAAACCGTTTAGTGCGGAGTACCTTCGTATTTCTGTCTGTCAGGTGATGGAACGGAAAGAGGTGTTGAAGAATTATTTCAGTTCGCCGATCAGTTCTTTTGAAAAGTCGGACGGGAAGTTGACGCATAAAGAGTCGAAGAAGTTCCTACAGTCGGTTTTGAAGATTATCAATGATAATATAACGAACAAAGATTTGACTCCGCGTTATATCGCCGATCGGCTGGCAATCAGTCCCCGGAGTCTTTATCGGAAGATGGAAGAGATAGGAGAGGATAGCCCGACCGATCTGATTAAGGAATGTCGTTTGCACATAGCGAAAGATTTATTGCTGACCACTAAAAAGACGATTGATGAAATTGTATTCGATTCGGGATTCTCGAACAAAGTTACTTTCTTTAAGGTGTTTCGTGAAAAGTATGAATGTACGCCAAAAGAGTTTCGGATGAAACATTTGGAAGAGGTTCAGCAATAGCTTGTGACGGGATTTTTTTAAGAAAAGGAAGAAGTAAATATCCGTGTTAATATAGTAAATATCCGTGCCAAAAGGTAAAAAAGGATAGTTAATTTTCTTTTGGTAGAGTTTAGTGATTTTATCTTTGTCTCATCGAAGTTTTAAGTAGATAAACTTGAAAGGTATTAATTTATTAATCTTTAATCTAATGAAAAGGAAATTTAGTTTTTTATTTCTTTCAGCATTGACCATTCCATTTTTTATGGGTTCGTGCAGTGATGATAAAGAAGAACAGGAAGTGAAACCGGCAACTGACCTGGTTGTCGATAATAATTCGGTGACACTACTACAAGGAGACGAAATTACGGTGAGTATCACCTCCGGCAATGGGGATTATTATGTGAAACCATTTGATGAAAGTGTGGCAACGGCTACAATCAATGGTAATAAGGTGACTATAAAAGCTACCGAAAATAGCCAGTTGGAAGAAAATAACCGTACGGAAACCACTATATTAATAGTAGATGGACGTAAGAAAGTGGCTAGAGTGCTGGTTCGGGTAGCAAAACTCTGGAATTTGACGGTAGATGCACCGGAAGAAGGTTTTGACCTTTTTATCGGTGAAAAGAGACTGGTGAAGATTTTGACCGGTAACGGAGATTATCAGATTTCCATACCGGAAGGTGCTGATAAGTTTTTGGAAGTGGGTGAACTATCCGGACAGGTTATTCCGTTGACTGCCAAGTTCGAGACTAGAGCCGATCCGGTAAATGTTACGATAACAGATAAGAAAGGTAAGACAATCACTATTCCTGTGGTAGTGAACATCGTGGATTTGACACTGAAAAGTAATGAAGCCACTTTTGCCGAACCGGATGCCGAATCTCAATATATCTCTATTGAGAGAGGTAATGGCGGATATCGTTTCACTTATCAGGTGGGAGACGGCGAGCCTACTACAGATGCAACGATTGTGGAAGCTACTGAAAAAGAGAACCTGATTACCTTGAAACCCAAAGCTAGAGGTGATGTGAAAGTGATTGTGACAGACCAGAAAGGTTCTGTGGAGGAGATTGCGGTGAAAGTGAATCCATATAACCTTAAACTGGAAAATGATGCCACTTCTTTAATTATAGGTGGTTATGAAGCATCTACTGAAATTGCTATCGCTAGAGGAAATGGCGATTATAAGTTAGCACAGCTTACTGAGGACAATAAAGTCTATTTGAAAACAGCTGAATTGGTTACGGAAGACGGAACTACGAAGTTAAAACTGACAGGAAAGAAGCTCGGGACTACAACATTAGAGCTATCCGATGCAGCAGGTCAGAAGTTAACCTTACCAGTCTATGTGAATCCGGTATGTTATCGTTTGGAACATGATGTATGTTTCAAAATTGATATTAAAAAGTATGCAGAGTCACATCCGGAGGTGAAAAGTATGAATCAGCTTACTTTTGAGATTGTTTTCTATCCGACTTATACTCGTGCTATGCAATCGTTTATAGGTTTGGAAAGTGTTTTCTTGTTTCGCGCGGAAAATAAAAATGAGAATCCTCGTTTTGAAATAGCTACTAAAATTAATGGTAAAGATGATCCTCGTTTCCGTAGTCAGCAAACTATTCCTTGCGATAATCCAGAGGGTGGACGTAAAACTCCGGGTAAATGGTATCATGTCGCTATTGTATATGATGGAACGAAATCAAGCACCAAAGAGGCGTATAAAATGTATATCAACGGAGAAAGAGAAACGTTGACTCCTGCCGATAATTCCTATGAGGATTGTGCTCCCAACTCGTCTTTAAATCTGACGGATGTGGGTGGAAATGATAAGGCGTTGTTGATAGGACGTTCCGGAGATTCATATCGGGTAGGATATTGCAAAGTCTACCAGGCACGAATGTGGAAAAGAGCTTTGGACGAAAGTGAAATAAAAACGAATATGTGTAAAATACTTGATGCGGAAAAATATCCTGATTTGATGGGATATTGGGTATTTTCGAAAGGTATTGGAGGCACTACCGTTTTTGAGAACTGGGGAAATGGCGGTAACGGACTGGATGCGCAAGTTTGTCTGCAAAATATAAACGAAAATAAACCAGCCTGGGGAGCGGAACTTCCTGCAATTTATAATGGAGATAAGAGCCGCTTTGAACCAATTGAATGTCCTCATTCATACTAAAACTAGGAATATAATAATATGAGAAACAATATGATAACAAAAAAACTAATCAAATTTGCCCTGCTGTTTTTTCTTATCGGACTGACGGCTTGTGACAATAAACTGAATCCGGGATTTGATCCGGATGATTATGAACCGATTGTTCCGCCTGAACCTGTTAGAACAATGGATGCAATGGCTAGTGGCGAGCGGGTAGTACTTTCGGGTGCTTCGTTGACGGATATTGTTCTGAAATGGACGCCTACCGAGAAACACGGAAATACAGTATATCGTTATGAAGTATTGATTGATACGATCGGGGGAGACTTTACCAAACCGGTAGAAACGATTTTTTCTGACAATAACGGTTTGGAATCACAGTTGACTTTGACCCATTATCAGGCAAATACAATAGGTAAACTGGCTAAATTCCGTTGCAATACCAACGGTACACTGCGTTGGAAGGTGCGTGCTTATTGCGGATTGGATCAGGCTCTTAGTAGTCTGGAAGGCTATTTCGTGATCTTCATGATGGATGGCATCGATGATATGCCTGCTGAAAATGACCCGGTTTACATCACGGGTGTGGGTACGGAAGATGATGGTGATGAAGCGGAAGCACAACAAATGCTCCGTCAGAATGAAGGAATCTATCAGACTTTCACTCAGTTGAAAGCCAACCAGCCGTTTGTCTTTATGTCTACTGTCGAAGGTCGTAAGTGTTATTATTATGTAGACGATAATGGAGTGCTGCGTGAACGTAACGATGGTGAAGAATATACGGTGACTGTCCCTCAATCGGGTATTTATCGTATTACCATCAATATGGGTGAACAAACCATCAGTTATGATGAGATAGGAGCCGTATATCTTTATAACCAGTCTGGAGGGTACAGACAAAACTTCGACTATCTGGGATATGGCAAATGGGGCGTGAAGAATTATACAGCACGTAAGCAAAAAGAGGATTGGGCAGGAAGCGGTGAAACCCGTCATAGCTTTAAGATGGAGATCAACGGAACGACTTACCGTTGGGGACATAAGGAAAGAGATAAGGGACAGCCTAATTTAGATACCGATAAGAGTTATTATAATCTATATCAATTAGCATTGGGTACTGATGCCTGGGATTATAGTTTCCGTTTCTGCGACGAATTACTGCAGTGGGGTGCTATACAGGGAAATGTATATTATGCTACGGTGAAAACCGATGTAACCCTTTATTTCAATGCAGAGTTTGGAACGTACACCCACCGTTGGGTAGCTTCGGAAACGAATGAAGATTAAAACTGAATAATAATATGAAGAACTATATAGTATCATTATCAAAAAGAGTTTTGCTGTTAAGCGGTGCACTGGCAATATTCGCAGCTTGTGACGATGGCGATTTGGGAGACATCTACAAAGGTAACTCATCCGGCGAATATGTGTCGGATGTGAACTGGACGGATGCAGCCGACAAAAGTACAGGAACATATATCAAATATTTCTATGAGAATGCCAGTGGACGGAATACCTTTTGCGGAAGCATCTATTGGGAAAAACCGAATACACCGGAAACCGGAGTACCAACAAGTACAGGCGGTAGCGGTGGTTGGTCACAGGGACATGCATTGGATGTTATCACCGATGCTTATATCCGCCATGCGAACAATCCCGAATATCAGACTTATTTGTATGAAAACATCATGAAACCTTTCCTGCCGGCTTTTGATGACTGGAATGAGCATTGCGGTTATGGTGGCAAGGATTTTTGGAATAACTTCTATGATGATATGGAATGGATGGCACTAGCTTCCCTGCGGGTATACGAGTTGACTGGCGATCAGGATTACTACAGTGCGTTGATGAAGATGTGGAATCATATCAAGGGAGCGAAGAATGACTACAAAGGGGCAGGAGGAATGGCATGGAAAACGGATGCGCCGGCTTCGCGTATGTCTTGCTCTAATGGTCCCGGTTGCCTGTTGGCTATGAAGTTGTATCAGCTTACCGTTAAGGAGGCTAAAGACGGTTGGGAAGAGCAGGCTGCTTATTACCTGAACTTCGCCAAAGAGGTATACAACTGGATGACGGCTTATCTGTGTGATATTTCCACCGGACAGGTATATGATAATTTGAGTATTAAAGATGACGGTACACCGGGAGATCCTGATAAAGTAGCCTTGTCTTATAATCAGGGAACATTTATGGCGGCTGCCCTGGAATTGTACAATGCTACCGGTGAGGAGGAATATCTTCGTAATGCGGTTGCTTTCGGCTCTTACCAAGTGAATAAGAAAATGGATTCCAACTATCCGGTATTCAGTGGTGAAGGAAATTCGGGAGATAATCTTTTATTCCGTGGAATATTTGTCCGTTACTTCCTGGATATGGTGAAACAGCCGACTAACAGCCTTTATCCGGAAAAGACCAAGAATAAGTTTATCGCTGCATTGCGCAGCTGTTCTGATGTGCTTTGGACGTTGGCTCATCCCGAAGGCTATTATGTGTGGGAGTACGACTGGGCAAAAGCACCGGCCTTTGGTAATCGCGACAACAGGGAAGATCGCCTGACAATCTCCTTGAATGCGGAAGTCCCGGGAGCAACAATGATTGAAATCCGTGCCCGTTATGAAGACTGGGTGCAAGGTAAAGCAACGGAAAAGGCCAACTGGGTCGGACCGGATTTCGGTAAGAAAGCAGAGGAATAAGATTGATTTATTACACATAGAAAATCGAAAAGAAAGATGATACATATAAAAAGAAATATTTGTCTGGTGGCTGTTTCTTGCACTCTTCTTGCAGGTATACCTTTGCAGGGTGTGGCGCAAACGGGAAGAACGGCAAAGGTGCAGGCCACACAAAGCAATAAGATAACAGTGTCGGGTACGGTATTGGACAAGACGACAAATGATCCGTTGATCGGTGTGTCTGTTGTCGTGAAAGGAGTAGCCAATGCAGGTACGATTACGGATATGGATGGTAAGTTTACGCTTAAACTGCCTTATGCGGAAGCTCCGTTGGTGTTTTCTTATCTGGGTTACCAGCCACAGGAGATTGTTCCCGGTGCAAAGAAAGAACTGACTGTCTTATTGCAGGAAGATACGAAAGCATTGCAGGAAGTGGTTGTAGTTGGTTATACCAAACAACGTAAAGAAACCATGATCGGTTCTGTGGCTACCATCACAACGAAAGATCTGACGCAGAGTCCTACTGCCAATATCAACAATGCGCTTGCCGGACGTCTGCCGGGTTTGATTGTAAACCAGTATGCGGGTGGTGAACCGGGTGTGGATCAAAGTGAATTGTTTATTCGTGGTAAGGCAACTTACGGTAACCAGAGTGCCATTGTCATTGTCGATGGAATCGAACGTGACATGAGTTACCTCGCACCGGATGAAATAGAAACATTCACTATCCTGAAAGATGCTTCGGCCACTGCCGCTTATGGTATCCGTGGTGCAAATGGTGTAATCGTTATTACTACCAAACGTGGTAAGGCAGCGGAAAAGGCAACCGTGAACCTGAAAGCCTCTATCGGTATTAACCAGCCGATCGGTTTCCCCGAATATTTAGGTTCTGCCGATTATGCAACTTTATATAATGAAGCCAGATTGAACGATGCTAAGATGACGGGCGCAGACATCAGCAGTTTGAACCTTTTCTCTCAACAGGCGATTGACAATTTTCGCCGTGCGAAAGGAGACAACTCCGATGGTTTGGGATATGACTGGGATTATTATGATTTTGCTTTCAAACCCGGTTTGCAGGAAGATGTCAGCCTCTCCATCCGTGGCGGTACGGACAAGGTACGTTATTATGTATTGGCCAATTACTTTTCACAAGGCGGTAACTACAAATATTCGAATGCCGGTGAATATGACTCGCAAACCAAGTTCACCCGTTACAACTTCCGTTCGAACATCGATATCAACATTAATCGTTATTTGAGTACCCGTTTGGATTTGGGGGCCCGTATTACCGACCGTAATGCACCGGGTACAACAGCCGGTCGCCTGATGACCATCTGTGCTACCCAGCCTCCATATCTGCCCATTCTGGTGGAAGAAAATGCGCATCCGCAGAATGAGGAATACATTCAGCAAAATCCTCGTGGTATGCTTTATGGTGACAATATCTACCGTTACAATCTTCTGGGTGAATTGAGCCGTACCGGTTATCTGAATGAAAAGAACACGTATCTGAATGGTAGTTTTGCCATGAATCTGGATATGGAATTTCTGACGAAAGGATTAAAAGCGGAAGTGATGTTCTCTTATGATGCTTCTGAAGGACGATGGATTAATCGCAAACTGGATACTTACAAAGACGGTTATCGTGAATATCCGAAATATGCGACGTTTATGCCGATCGAAGGTTCGGATGCTTATATGGCAGGCGGACACTATACGGGTGCTTACAAAACGGGTAACAAATATGATATTGACCAGACTATCGGCAACGGATTCAGTCATAACGCTTCTGACGGACGTACTTATATACAGGCACGTTTGGATTACAACCGTTTGTTTAGCAACCGCCACGAAGTGACAGCCATGTTATTGGCAAACCGTGGTAACCGTACTGTTAACAATGAATTGGCTTATCATAGCCAGGGTATCACCGGACGCTTTGCTTATTATTATAATCAGAAGTATCTGATGGAATTTAACTTCGGTTACAATGGTTCCGAGAACTTCGCTCCGGGCAAACGTTACGGGTTCTTCCCAGCTGGTTCAATCGGTTGGGTAGTCTCTGAAGAGGAATTTATGAAAAAGGCTTCCTGGATTGACTTCCTGAAAGTAAGAGCCTCCTATGGTTTGGTAGGTAGTGACAACGTCAGCAGCCGTTTCCCATATCTGGCTTTCTACGGTGGTGGTAGCGGTTATGATTTCGGTAATAACTTTGGTACGAATGTAGGCGGAACTTCCGAAGGTAATTTGGCTAATGCGAATCTGACTTGGGAAAAAGCACGTAAACTGAATGTCGGTATCGACTTTACTACCCTGAATCAACGCTTGGCATTGACGATAGATGCATTTTACGAATATCGTTTTGACATTATTACAGATATGAACAGTGACGGTATCATGGGATATCCGGACATTGTAGGTAAAGATGCAGCTTTACAGAATCTGGGTGAAGTAAGCAACCGTGGTGTGGATATCGAATTGAGCTGGAATGATAAGATTGGAAAGGATTTCCGTTACTATATTCGTCCGAACCTGACTTTCTCCCGTAACCGTCTGGAATATAAAGCGGAAGTTGCCCGCAAGAACTCCTGGCGTAAAGAAACCGGTAAACGTTTATACGAAAACTTCGTCTATGTGTTCGATCATTTTGTAGCCGATCAGGAAGAGGCTGACCGTTTGAACAAGATCGGTTATCAGCCGTGGGGACAATTAATTCCGGGAGATGTTGTTTATAAGGATTTGGATCGTAACGGAGTGATTGATGATGAAGACCGTACGGTAATGGGAAATCCGCGTAGTCCGGAACTGATGTTCGGTATTCCTTTCGGTTTCCAGTATAAGAACTTTGATTTTAGTGTATTATTGCAAGGTGCGACAAAATCATCTATTCTGTTGAATGGGGCTGCTGTATTTGACTTCCCGCAATTTGAACAGGATAAGATCGGACGTGTGAAGAAAATGCATCTGGACCGTTGGACACCGGAAACGGCTGCTACTGCCAAATATCCGGCATTGCATTATGGAACACATGATAACAACAAGAATGGAAACAGTAGTTTGTTTTTGTATGATGCTTCCTACCTGCGTCTTAAGAATGTGGAAATTGGTTACAATGTATCGCCCAAATTATTACGTAAATTCCATGTGCAACAGGCACGTATTTATGTGCAAGGTCTGAATCTGTTGACTTTTGATAAACTGGGTGATGTGGATATAGATCCGGAAACGAAATCCGGAGACGGAGCTTCTTGGTATCCTATTCAAAAGGTATTCAATTTTGGTATTGATATAACATTCTAAATAAGATAGAAATATGAAAAAGTTATATAGATTTTCAGCAATTGCTTTATTGGTCCTGCCGTTGGTCTTTACTTCATGTAGCGATTACTTGAATCGGGACGATGATGATAATATTACGGAAGCGGACGTTTTTGCCCGTTACGAAAAAGTGAACGGACTGGTTTCCGACGTATACGCGGCTGCAAAGAAAGCAGACCGTCCGCTGGTGTTTTTCGAGCACTTCAGCAACAGTGCCATTACGGACGAATGTGAAGGAACCAACGTCGAGGGAAACATTACGAATAACTTCAATAACGGTGCCTGGAACCCGAATTCTTTGCCCGGTAGTGTAGGGCAATATTGGGAAGCTCTTTATGAAGGGATCCGTAAAGCGAACCTGATTATAGAAAATGTACAGAAGTATAACACGCCCGACAACCCTCAACAGGATGGTGATCTTCGTAACCGTATCGGTGAGATGTATTTCATGCGTGGTTATTTCCACATGCTGTTACTGCGTATGTATGGCGAAGCTCCTTATATTGACCGTGTGATTAATGCCGGAGATAATATGGACTTCAAGAAAGAATCTGTTCATTCGATGGTTGAAAAGATTGTGACCGATGCGCAAACTGCTTATGGCATGGTTCCTAATAAGTATGTGAAAACTTCCGAGAACTTTGGTCGTGTGGATAAGGGAGCCTGTTTGGGATTGATTTCTTTTGTTCGCTGGGTAGCGGCTACTCCGTTGTGGAATGGTGCTTCTCAATATGGATACAACTTGCGTCGTGTGTTTGAAAATGAGTATGCTTATGATGCTACTCGTTGGAGAAAAGCCAAAGAAGCGGCTAAAGCCGTTCTGGATTTCGAAGTCGGCGGCACCAAGCGTTATTCTCTCTATACGAAACATGATGCAAATGATTTCAAGGATCCGGCTGACGGTAATCTGAATGACAGCCGTGTATATGCTCGTTTGTGGGATATGTTTTATGATATGGATGCCTTTGCCAATGAGTATGTGTTCTTTATGACGAAGAGCAAGGATCAGGCATGGCAGGGTGATATTTATCCGCCCAGCCGTGAGGGAAGTTCGCGCCAGCAACCGGTGCAGGAACAAGTGGATGAATACGAATATATTGTAGGTGATTATGGCTATCCGGTATATTCGGCAGAAGCCCGCAAAGGTGGCTATGATGATACTAATCCGTATGTGAAAGGTACTCGTGACCCGCGTTTCTATCGCGATGTAATTTATCACGGAGCTCCTTACCGTAATAATAAGAACGAGTCGAAAACGATCAATACGGCGAGTGGTTCCGATAAGATTGGTGCTACCAATGCAACTACTACCGGTTATTATTTACGTAAATTCCAACAGGAGTCATGGAACAAATCCGGTAACTTCAGTATCAATGCGCCAGCCATCTGGCGTCTTCCGGAGTTTATTTATATTTATGCAGAGGCTTGTAATGAATTGGGCGAGGATATCGATGAAGCTTATAAATTGGTGAATACGGTTCGTGAACGTTCTTTTATGAAACCGATGCCGCCGGAAGTAAAGACTAATCAACAGTTGATGCGTGAATACATTCAGCGCGAACGTCGCGTGGAACTCTTTTATGAGGGAAAACGTCCGTGGACTTGCCGCTTGTATCTGGAACCCACCAGTAAGGAAGAGCTAGCAAAGGAAAGCCTTTGGAAATCCAGCGGAAGCGATAACTCAAAACGTACGCAGAAATACTGGGCTGCCAATAACGGCGCATTGCCCCGTTGTCAGCGAATGATTAACGGAATGCGTCCGGTGCAGGATGAGAATGGGGCTATTACGGTTGACGGAGTGAAATATAGAATGGAACGTTTCTGCGTGGAAGAACGTACGTTCTCTATTCAGCATTATCTGTTCCCGATTCGCCAGAGTGAGTTGCAGAAGACACCGACCATTGAACAAAATCCCGGATGGTAAACCGGTAGGAATGTATAACTTTAAAAAGAAAATCAGATGAAACGAATCTATACATATATGTGTCTGTTGCTCTTGTCGGTATTATCGTTTGCCGTTACAGGTTGTGATGACGATGATGACGACGATGTGGCTAAAGACTTGATAGAGTTGATTGTGAATAAACCGGTAATACGTATCGGGCAGAATGAGGAAGCCAAAGTGAATGTAGTGGTTGGAAACGGAAACTATACCGTGAGAAGTTTCAACACTGCCATTGCAACGGCTACCGTTTCCGGCGAATTAATAACTGTAAAAAGTGGCTCACAGAATGGGGCCACTACCGTTGAAGTAATGGATGGAGAAGGAGTAGTTGCCAATATCTCTGTGAATGTAGGTGTATTTGAATTGGAAGTGAATGAACCGGAGGTGGTCTTGGAAGTTGCCGGTGAAAAGCAACTGATTGTCAGCATGGGAAACTTTTCCAGTAATGATGAATTGTCTTATGAGGTGGAGGATGAAACGGTTGTCAGCATGGTTAATACAGATCAATTCCGTCCTTTCTATACTTTGACAGGTTTGAAGAACGGACATACAACAGTGACTTTTACAGACTATAAAGGAAAACAGGCAGTGGTTCAGGTGACGGTAAATCCGATTTCTATCGATGTCTCCAACCTGACACCGAGAGTGGGAGTCAACAATAAGATCATGATTACGGTAGAAAAAGGGAACGGAGGTTATAGTCTGACAGCAGAGGATGAAGAGATTGTAGCTATTCAGCAGGTGGATGACACTCGTTTCAATTTAATAGGTAAAAAAGCGGGTATCACTACCGTGTTTGTCAGAGACGAAGCGGAACAGGAATTAAGTCTGACCGTTACGGTGGTACAGGCAGATAAAGTAGCGAACCTAGGTAGCGGTAATTACTTTAAAGTACCGTTTGAATATAATGGTACGGCAGATGAATCGCTAAAGAATTTGAGTACGATCACATTTGAGGCTCGTTTCAATATTGAGTCGTTGAATGGCAATGACAATGGAAATGCCCGGATTAATACGGTGATGGGTATAGAGAAGAAATTCCTGCTGCGTGTCGACGTGCATAAGGGAGGAAGCAATGATGAAGAACGTTTCCTTCAGCTTGCTGCAGATGATAAAGGTAGTATTCGCTATGAGGGCTCTACTAAGATAGAAACCAATAAGTGGTATGATGTGGCTGTGGTATTGGATAATAGTAAGAGCGGAAGCGAACGGATTGCATTGTATGTAAATGGTGTCAGAGAAACGCTTCAATTATCAAACGGTACGCCGGATGATTTGAAAGAGATCAATCTTACTTCTGATTTCTACATCGGTCAGTCTGATGGTAAACGCCGGTTGAACGGAGCTATCAGTTATGCCCGTATTTGGACAAAAGCTTTGTCGGATCAACAGATCTCCGAGCAGAGCGGCAAGTTGTTGAGTGAGGATAAGGATGGAATGGTAGCTAATTGGTTATTCAATAATGGAAATGGTAATACCAAGACATTTGTGTCCTTGGCAGGAAAGAGCTTCGAAGCAGAGGCGGCAAATATTGTTTCAAGTTGGAAAACAGATCCGATATTGGAAACAAGTACTCCTACAGAATGATTGTAAGAAGATAGGATAATAAAAAAGCCATCCCCGGAATAGACGAAAGTAGGGATGGCTTTTTTTGTAGTGTGCTTACTATTCTTCGGCAGACTATGTTTTGCATGTTGTTGGCAAGGTTATTCCTTGACAGGCACAGCCGGTTTGTCTTTGGATGCAGTGTCTGTGACAACTGTATCATTGACATTGGCGGCTAATGCAATCAGTGATGCCTTTGCAGGTGTGTCTTCTTTGGTTACAGTATCTTTTACTACTGTATCATTGACAACTGTCGCATTGATTTCTGTCGGGGCTGTCACAGCTTCCGCAGAACTCTGCGCCTTTACAAGGAATGAACCACCACAAACAAACATAAACATTGCTACTACTAATACTAATTTCTTCATAATCGTTTGCTTTAATGATAATTAGACATATGTTTTCAATTCTCTCTCTTGTGTTAAGGAATTGGTTATTGCTTTTTCGCTAACGTCTAATTAAAGATCAAAGCGTGTGCCAAAATAGAAGAATGTATGGTAAGTGGTTGATAAATAAAGATATGTGGAAATAGAACCAATCAGGATGTTGGGGAAGTGTGTGTGGAGTGTGTGGAAATTGTGGCGGGGAGTGTGGAATTATTCCACACTCGTGCAGCTGTTCTCTTGTTCATATCGTACCTCTAATGAGCGAGAGCATTTTTGCTCGAATTGGTGCTGAAATAAAGTTTTCAACAGAAGTACCGGAGAAAATTCAGTGAATCCGATGGTGTTACGGAGTATACTTGTAGATTTACAGAGTTATAAGTCTATATTATACAGTTTCAATTTATTATATAATGTCTTCCGGTCAATATTCAGTAATTGCGCTGCTTTACTCTTATTATTTCCTGTTTGGCGCAGTGCTTCCAGAATATGCTCTTTTTCAGTCTCTTCATTGCGTAGTGCAATACTGGTGCTACTCGATGCAGGAGTTTCTAAAAGTTCGGTTCCCAATTCTAGTAAAGTGATGAAGCTGTTTTGTGCCAATAAAGTTGCTCTTTTGATGATGTTCTTCATTTGGCGTAAATTTCCCGGCCAATGATAATTCAATAAAGCCTGTGATGCTTTCGCGTCAAAACCAATCAGGTGTTTATCCAGTTCCTTGTTTGCCTGGTCGAGGAAGAAGTTGGCAAAGAGCAGAATATCCTCTTTCCGTTCTTTCAGATCGGGCATCCGGAGGGTAAATTCATTGATGCGATGGTAAAGATCTTCACGGAAAGTGCCTTTCTCAATCCCCTGTTCCAGGTTCTCATTGGTGGCGGATACCAAACGAATATCTACCGATATCTCCTGTGTAGAGCCTACCGGACGTATTTTTCTCTCTTGCAGAGCACGAAGCAGTTGTATCTGCACTTCGTAACTAAGATTCCCGATTTCATCCAGAAAGATAGTACCGCCATTGGCAGCAACGAAAGCACCGATTTTATCAGTCAACGCACCTGTAAACGATCCTTTCACATGACCGAAAAACTCGGAAGCCGCCAGTTCTTTCGGGATAGAGCCACAATCTACGGCAATAAATGGCTTATCGCTTCGTTTGCTAAGTTGGTGAATACGGTGTGCCACATACTCTTTTCCAGTTCCGCTGGAACCGTTGATAAGTACGGACATATTGGTCGGAGCTACCAGGCCTACATAATTGTAGAGTTGCTTGGCTGCGTCACTTTCTCCTTCCAGATAGGCACGGTTGTTTTCTGTTGAATCTTTCGATGAGGTAGAAGAGCCTTTTTTAGAAGACGATTTAGCTGTGTGATGAGTAGCGGGAGTTTCTCCGGACTGTAAACATTCAGAGATTTTCTTCAGTAACTCTTCCGGATTCACCGGCTTGGCGATATAATCACGTGCTCCCAGTTTCATTGCTTGCACGGCAGATTGTATATCCGCATAGCCGGTCATGATAATCAAAGGAATGTCCATGCCTTGTTCGTTCATCCATTTCAGCAGATCAATGCCTTCATGGTCGGGTAGCCGCAGGTCTGATAAAACCAGATCGACGTTTTGGCTTTCGATATGTTTCCGGGCACGGGCAATATTACTCACTGATGATACTTCAAAGCCTTTTTTTCCTAACCAGGTTTTTAGCATCATTCCAAAAGTGATATCATCTTCAACGATCAATATGGAGCTCATCATGTCAGGTTTTGATTCTTTTAAGTCACAAAGGTAAGAGGTTTTGGGTGAAAGTGGTATATTTGCAAACTTAAATTAAATAAAAGTGTTATGAAAAAGATTCTATTGATCATATTAACCATATCGTTTTGCGGACTTACTGCCTGCAAAACTGGAACAAAAAAAGGAGGAGACATGGATAAAGAAACGTTGGTAAAGATTGAAACAACTTTAGGAGACATTGAGGTGAAACTGTACAATGAGACACCGAAACATCGTGATAATTTTATCAAACTGGTGAAGGACGGAGTTTATGAAGGTACACTGTTTCACCGTGTTATCAAAGATTTTATGATTCAGGCCGGTGATCCGGACTCAAAAAATGCGCCGAAAGGAAAAATGCTGGGTACCGGAGACGTAGGTTATACCGTTCCCGCTGAATTTGTATATCCTAAATATTTCCATAAGAAAGGTGCCCTGTCCGCTGCCCGCCAGGGGGATAACGTGAACCCGAAGAAAGAATCTTCCGGTTGCCAGTTCTATATCGTGACAGGTAAAGTGTTTAACGACTCTACTCTGCTGGGAATGGAAAGCCAGATGAATGAGAATAAGATAAATGTTATTTTCAATACATTGGCACAGAAACACATGAAGGAAATCTATAAGATGCGGAAAGCAAACGATGAAAACGGTCTTTATGATTTGCAGGAAAAACTGTTTGCACAGGCACAGGAGATGGCTGCCAAAGAACCGGAATTCCATTTCACTCCGGAACAGATTGAAGCCTACACCACGGTGGGTGGTACTCCGCATTTGGATGGCGAATATACCGTGTTTGGCGAAGTGGTGAAAGGAATGGACATTGTGGATAAGATCCAGCAGGTGAAAACAGACCGCAGCGACCGTCCCGAAGAAGATGTAAAGATAACAAAGGTGACAATACTTGACTGAATCGTATGAAAATCAACAGGCATATTCTTGATAATGGGTTACGTCTGGTACATTCGCAGGACGAGAGTACGCAGATGGTTGCCCTTAATATATTATATAATGTGGGAGCTCGCGACGAAGATCCCGAGCATACCGGCTTTGCCCATCTGTTCGAACACCTGATGTTCGGAGGGTCGGTGAATATTCCCGATTATGACATGCCGCTTCAATTGGCGGGTGGAGAGAATAATGCCTGGACGAATAATGATATAACCAATTACTACCTCACTGTACCTCGTCAGAATGTAGAAACCGGCTTTTGGCTGGAATCCGACCGGATGTTGAGTCTTGACTTTAGCGAACGGAGCCTGGAGGTACAGCGGGGAGTGGTCATGGAAGAGTTCAAGCAGCGTTGTTTGAACCAGCCTTATGGAGATGTCGGACATCTTTTGCGCCCTTTGGCTTATCGAACGCATCCTTATCAATGGCCTACGATCGGAAAAGAGTTGTCGCATATTGCCAATGCTACGCTGGAAGAAGTAAAGGCATTCTTTTTCCGTTTTTATGCTCCTAATAATGCAATATTGGCTGTGACCGGCAATATCTCTTTCGAAGAGGCAGTTGCTTTGACGGAAAAATGGTTCGCTTCTATTCCTCGTCGGGAAGTTCCTTTGCGGAACCTGCCACAAGAACAGGAACAGACAGAAGAACGGCGGTTGACGGTAGAGAGAAATGTGCCTCTCGATGCTTTGTTTATGGCCTATCACATGCCCGACCATCGGCATCCGGATTATTATGCATTTGATATCCTGTCGGATGTGTTGAGCAACGGACGTTCCAGCCGGTTGAACCAGCGTTTGGTGCAACAGAAACAATTATTTTCGAGCATAGATGCCTATATTTCAGGCAGTGTAGATGCGGGGTTATTCCATATTAGTGGCAAGCCTTCGGCTGGTGTCACTCTGGAACAGGCGGAAGCGGCAGTAAGGGAAGAACTGGAACGGTTGCAGCAAGAACTGGTTGACGAACAGGAACTGGAAAAAGTGAAGAACAAATTTGAGTCCACCCAGATATTCGGCAACATCAATTATTTGAATGTGGCAACCAACCTGGCTTGGTTCGAACTGCTTGGCCGGGCGGAAGACATGGAAAAAGAAGTAGAACGTTATCGTTCTGTCACGGCGGAACAATTGCGGACAGTAGCCCAATCCGCTTTCCGGAAGGAGAACGGAGTAATACTTTATTATAAGAAACAACAAAATTAAATTTTCTCTTTTTTATAATTTATCAGTGAAAGGGGAAAGTCCCTTTGCCTGAAAATGGAGATACGTTTAGGTAACGGAAAAGTAAATGAGACATATTTATAGTACATATAAAGAGCATTATAAAGCACTAATTTTTCTCGGACTACCGATTGTGATCGGGCAAATAGGAGTGATCGTTCTCGGATTTGCTGATACATTAATGATCGGGCATCATAGTACGATTGAGCTGGGAGCAGCTTCCTTCGTAAATAATGTGTTTAATCTGGCGATTATTTTCAGTACAGGGTTTTCGTATGGACTGACTCCCATTGTAGGAGGGTTGTATGGGACTCATCAGTATGCTCCTGCCGGACAGGCATTGCGCAACAGTTTGCTGGCAAATCTGATGGTTGCGTTGCTGCTGACTATATGTATGACCGTTCTTTATCTGAATATAGAGCATCTCGGACAGCCGGAAGAATTGATTCCTTTGATTAAACCGTATTACCTTGTTTTGCTTGCTTCATTAGTGTTTGTCATGCTTTTCAATGGATTCAAGCAATTCACAGACGGAATAACGGATACCCAAACCGCCATGTGGATACTGCTTGGAGGAAATGTCTTGAATATCATAGGAAACTATATCCTGATTTACGGTAAACTCGGATTGCCCGAATTAGGTTTGTTGGGAGCAGGTATCAGTACGCTGTTTTCGCGTATTGTGATGGTGATTGTATTTATAATCATCTTTATGCGTAGTCCGCGTTTCGTCCGTTATAAGATTGGCTTTTTCCGTTTGGGATGGGCACGTGCAGTATTTGGACGCTTGAATGGACTAGGATGGCCGATTGCTTTCCAGATGGGAATGGAGACAGCCTCCTTTAGTTTGAGCGCTATCATGATCGGTTGGCTGGGTACGATTGCTTTGGCTTCTCATCAGGTGATGTTGGCTATTTCGCAGTTTACCTTTATGATGTATTACGGTATGGGGGCTGCTGTTGCTGTTCGTGTCAGCAATTTCAAAGGGCAGAACGACATCGTCAATGTACGCCGTTCCGCCTATGCCGGTTTTCATCTGATGATGACATTGGGTGTCGTGCTTTCCTTGATTGTCTTCCTTTGCCGGAATTACTTGGGAAGCTGGTTTACCGACAGCCAGGAAGTGGTTGCTATGGTGACATCTTTAATTTTTCCTTTCCTTGTCTATCAGTTTGGCGACGGGCTTCAAATCACTTTCGCCAATGCTTTGCGTGGAATTTCAGATGTAAAACTAATGATGGTTATCGCCTTTATCGCCTATTTCGTTATTTCGCTTCCCGTAGGATATTTCTGCGGCTTTGTAATGGGATGGGGGATAGTAGGTGTCTGGATGGCATTTCCTTTTGGTCTGACGAGTGCGGGACTAATGCTTTGGTGGCGTTTCCACTACATGACAAAACTCCCCGAACCCCACCCCAAAACCTAATACTTAATACTTAAAATTTTTACCCCAATGGCTTCCTTCCGTTTTACAAAGTTGAAAATAACCGCCGGTTACACTTTGTTACTGGCGATCCTCCTTTTCTCGCTGGTGTTTGTACATCGTGAGATGGAAGCATTGTCGGCAGCCGACGATCAGCAGAACTTAAGAACTGATAGTCTATTGACCCTTCTCCACGAGAAAGATCAAAACACGATTCAGATGTTGCGGGTGTTAAGTGAAGCAAACGACAGTCTTCTCTCTGCTTCGGAGATTGAAGAAATCATTTCCGAACAAGATTCTGTCATTACCCAGCAACGGGTACAACATCGGGTCATCACCAAGCGTGACTCGTTAATAACTACTCCTAAAAAGAAGGGATTCTTCAAACGGCTCGCCGAAGTGTTTTCCCCTTCTAAACAAGACAGTGCTGTATTAGTTAATACATCGTTGGAAGTAGCCACTGATACCATTCTTCAACCGACTACTTCTAAAGATTCTCTTCAGCAGAAAATCCGCATGGCTACCGAAGAAAAACGGTTGCAACGGAAGAAAACCATCCGGCGTACCAGTACGAAGTACCAGCGGATGAATACGCAGTTGACGGCACGAATGGATAGTCTGATTAAACAATATGAGGAAGAAATGACCCTGCGTGCCCGTCAGGATGCCGAGCTTCAGCAGGAGGTAAGAATGCGGTCGGCGCGTATCATCGGCGGTATCGCGGTTGGTGCCGTACTATTATCTGCTTTTTTCCTGATATTGATTATGCGGGATATCTCTCGCAGCAACCGTTATCGTCAGCAATTGGAGGTGGCGAATAAACGCGCGGAAGATTTGCTTGTTGCCCGTGAGAAATTAATGCTGGCCATTACCCACGACTTTAAGGCGCCGCTGGGGTCAATCATGGGATATACCGAACTTCTGTCCCGGCTGACAGAAGATGAACGGCAACGTTTCTACCTCGACAATATGAAAAGCTCTTCGGAACATTTGTTGAAACTAGTCAGTGACTTGCTCGATTTCCATCGGCTCGATCTCAATAAAGCGGAAGTGAACCGTGTAACCTTTAACCCTTCCCAGCTGTTCGACGAAATTTATGTCAGTTTCGAACCTTTGACCGCTGCCAAAGGTTTAGCCTTGCAATGTCACGTCGCCCCGGAACTGAACGGAAGATACATCAGTGATCCTTTGCGACTCCGGCAAATTGTGAACAACCTTTTGTCCAATGCCGTAAAGTTTACTCAAAAAGGAGAGATTAGTCTGACAGCCAGCTATGATTCTTCTAAGTTAACCATTGCTATCGCCGATACAGGAAAAGGAATGGCATCAGAAGATCGTGAACGTATCTTCCAGGAGTTTACACGTCTTTCCGGTGCGCAGGGGGAAGAAGGTTTCGGACTCGGACTCTCTATTGTGAAGAAACTGGTAACCTTGCTTGAAGGAACCATTGACGTGCAAAGCACATTAGGAAAGGGAAGCTGTTTTACTGTAACTATGCCTCTTTATCCGGTAGGTAAATCCATTGCGGAAAGTGAATCTCCCGAAAGCGAAAATGTGGATATAACAGAGGAGTCGGCCGTGATTCCTCCGATGAAAGTCATCCGTGTTCTTTTGATCGATGACGATAAGATTCAGTTGAATCTGACTGCTGCCATGTTGAAACAACATGGTATCGATGCGGTATGTTGTGAACAGCTGGAGCAGTTGATTGAACAGCTTCGCTCTTCCGTCTTCGATGTATTGCTGACAGATATACAAATGCCTGCCATTAACGGTTTTGATTTGGTGAAATTATTGCGGGCTTCTAATATACCACAAGCAAAAACAATCCCCGTCATTGCTGTGACCGCCCGTAGCGAAATGGATAAGGCAGCTTTACATGAACATGGCTTTGTCGGTTGTCTGCATAAACCGTTTACAGTAAAAGAATTATTGATGACGGTAAATGAAGGGCAACTCTCCGCTGATGAAGCGCATATCACAGAAGATATGGCAACAGCCGGAATAAATTTCTCTGCACTTACTGCTTATTCTGAAGACGATCCGGAAGCAGCATCCTCCATTATTCAGACTTTTATTGAAGAAACAGGTAAGAATATCGAACGGATGCAACAAGCGCTGAACGATAAAGAGGTGGACGGGATAGCTGCTATGGCGCATAAGCTCCTTCCTCTCTTTACAATGATTGGAGCGGATGAAACCATAACTCCATTAAAGTGGCTGGAAGCTTGTCGTGGAGAAGAATTCTCGGAAAAAATAGAAGAAACGACACTTAATATGTTAGAGGTTGTCCGTAAAGTCATAAGTGAGGCAGAGCGCTATTTGATAGTGATGAAAAATACCCGATAAGCTATTTTCTTCTACTCCTTGGCTAGTATCTGTATCTTTCTTACTATTAGCCAAACCTTTTTTCAAAATAATTTGTTTACTTTGTGTCACCTTATTTACACTGACACATTTTACATGAAACGAAAATGGATACGCTGGGTAAGCTGGATACTGCTTACTCCTATAATACTCTTTGTAATACTAATGGTATTGCTTTATGTTCCTCCCGTTCAGAATCTTTTGCGTCGGGAGGTTACTGCATACGCCTCTAAGGCAACCGGTATGCAGATTCAGGTAGAGCGGATAGACCTTCGTTTCCCGCTTAATCTGTTGGTTCGTGGCGTAGAGGTTATTCAACAGCCGGATACTCTTTTGTCTTTGGAAAGCCTGAATGTCCGTGTGCAGGCATGGCCGTTAATAAAAGGAAAAGTCGAAGTGGATGAAGTCACTTTGAGCCGGGTAGCCGTTAATTCAGCCAATTTGATGGAAGGAATGAAGATTAAAGGCGTTTTAGGACGTTTCTTCCTGCAAAGCCATGGTGTTGACTTGTCCAATGAAATAGCGATTATCAATCAGGCCGAACTGTCTGACACCCATGTGCAGTTGTTAATGAATGATACTACCACCACTCCTAAAGATACCACAACCTCTGCTCCTGTAAACTGGAAAGTGGATCTTCATCAGTTGAAATTAAAGAATGTATCATTCAGTATGCAACTTCCTGTTGATTCCATGCGGATGGCAGCTCATATCGGGGAGGCTGCTATTGATGATGCACAGGCTGATTTGAAAAATCAGTTTTATGGCTTGAAAAAGTTTCTGTTGTCGGGAACTTCCGTCAGTTATGATACAGGAACCGCGCAACCAATAGAAGGTTTTGATGCTTCCCATATTGCCGTTCGTGATGTTCGCATCGCTTTAGATTCCCTGTTGTATAAAGGCAGGGACATGAATGCTGTCATTCGTGAGTTTACAATGAATGAACGTTCCGGATTAAGTGTTGTTTCACTGACAGGTAGAGCATACTCTAACGATTCAATCATTAGTGTTCCTGGTTTAAAACTAAAAACCCCTCATTCTGAAATAGATTTATCTGCCCATACCTATTGGGAACTTGTCAATATCCCGACTACGGGTCGTTTGTCCGCTAACCTCAATGCCTATATCGGCAAAGAAGATGTTATGTTATTTGCAGGAGGATTGCCTGATAGCTTTAAAGAAGCCTATCCATTTCGTCCGCTTGTCATTCGTGCCGGTACGGACGGTAACTTGAAACAAATGCAGATTTCCCGTTTTACGGTAGACCTGCCGGGTGCTTTTGCTTTAGAAGGCGTCGGTATGATAGAAAACTTGGCCGACAGCCTGACTCGTACCGGAACCATCGGTCTGAAAATGACAACTCAAAATTTAAACTTCCTGACCGCTTTGTCAGGAGAAGCTCCCAATGGTACGATTGTAGTTCCTGACAGCATGAGTCTGGTGGCGAAAGTCGACATTAAAGGTCCTGAATATAAAGCAGACCTCCGTCTGAAAGAAGGAAAAGGAGCTATGGACGTGAATGCAGCATTAAATACATCTACCGAAGTTTACAAAGCTGATCTGAAGATAGACAATCTGCAACTCCATAACTTCCTTCCGAAAGATTCTATCTACGAACTGTCTCTTTCGGCTGCGGCTAATGGTCGTGGACTGGATGTCATGTCTTATCATTCTTTTGCCAAACTGAATCTTTCATTAGATCAGCTTCATTATGCAAAATATCATCTCTCCAATCTTAATTTGACAGGAGACCTTAAAGGCGCACTGGTCACCGCACATCTGACAAGTGACAATGCTTTATTGAAAATGACAACCGATGCGGAATATAATTTGGCGCACAGTTATCCTGATGGTAAGATAACGGTTGATGTCACTCAACTGGATTTACATGAATTAGGAATCATGCCACAGCCAATGAAGCGTCCGCTTACTTTTAATTTAGCTGCCGAAGCTCGTCGGGATTTAGTCTCGGCACATTTCGTTTCCGGAGATATGAAACTCGACTTGAACGCACGTTCCGGCGTTAATCCTTTAATTCGCCAATCTACTCACTTTGTGGATGTATTGATGAAGCAGATTGATGAGAAAGCATTGAATCACGCTGAACTGCGTAAGGCGTTACCGACGGCAGTTTTCTCTTTCTCTGCAGGACAAGAAAACCCTTTGGCATATTTTCTGGCTACTAAAAAGATAGCTTACCATGATGCTTCTGTGAAATTCGGAGCAGCTCCTAATTGGGGAATTAATGGAAAAGCCGCTATTCATGCTTTGAAAGTAGACACCTTGCAACTGGACACGATTTTCTTTACAGTCAAACAAGATACCACACTCATGAAATTGCGTGCCGGTGTTATTAACGGACCGAAGAATCCGCAATTCTCCTTCTCTACTACACTGACAGGAGAGATTCGTGACCGGGATGCGGAACTGCTGGTAGATTTTAAGAATGGAAAAGGAGAAACGGGCGTACTGCTCGGTGTCAATGCACGTCCTTTGTTTGAAGGGCAAGGAAAAGGCGATGGATTAGCTTTCACATTAATCCCGGAAGAACCGATTATTGCCTTCCAAAAATTTCATTTTAATGAGAATCACAACTGGATTTATGTGCATAAGAATATGCGTGTATACGCTAATGTAGATATGTGGGATGATGAAGGAATGGGATTCCGTGTACATTCGGTGCGGGGGGACACTGTTTCTTTACAGAATATTGATGTCGAAATCCGACGAATCAGTTTAGCCGAATTAAGTAAAGTACTACCTTACTTCCCGGAAATAACCGGTTTATTCTCTGCGGAAGCACACTACGTGCAGACTGAAAAAGATCTTCAACTCTCGGTTGAATCATCTATTGACGAGCTGACTTATGAACGTCAACGAATTGGTGATGTGACATTAGGAGCTACCTGGTTGCCGGGTGAACAAGGAAAACAATATCTTAACGCTTATCTGAATCATGACAATGTGGAAGTGATGGTGGCAGATGGCAAATTGGTTCCAACCCGGACAGGAAAAGATAGTTTGGAAGTAAATGCTACTCTGGAACACTTCCCGCTTCGTGTAGCGAACGTATTCATTCCCGATCAGATGGTTACATTAGCCGGTGATATGGATGGTAATCTGAACATTACCGGTAGCACCGAACAACCTTTGATTAATGGCGAACTAATATTGGATAGTGTTACTGTCCTTTCCCGGCAGTATGGGGCTAACTTCCGGTTCGACAACCGCCCGGTGCAGATAAAGAATAATCGTTTGGAATTTGATAAGTTCGCTATTTATACAACAGGAAAGAATCCATTTACGATTGACGGATCTGTTGATTTCAGAGATATGTCCCGGCCAATGGCAAATCTGAATCTGCTGGCGCAGAACTATACGCTTCTGGATGCCAAACGTACCCGTGAAAGTCTGGTTTACGGAAAAGTATATGCTGATTTCCGGGCAACGGTGAAAGGTCCGTTAGACGGATTGAACATGCGTGGAAACATGAGCTTGTTGGGCAATACAGATGTTTCTTATATATTGACCGATTCACCGTTGACTGTGCAGGACCGTTTGGGAAGTTTGGTAACCTTTACTTCATTTAGTGACACCACGACGGTTGTTCAGCAAGAAGTGCCGACCGTTTCTTTAGGCGGGCTGGATATGGTGATGATGGTACACATCGACCCGTCCGTTCGTTTGAAAGTCGATTTGGACGCAAGCAATGACAATCGTGTTGAATTGGAGGGAGGAGGTGATCTCTCAATGAAATACACTCCGCAAGGAGATCTGACATTAACCGGACGCTATACGTTGAGCGGTGGTTTGATGAAATATGCTTTGCCTGTCATCGCTGCCAAAGAATTTGCTATCGATAACGGCAGCTATGTGGAATGGACGGGAAATCCTATGGACCCGATGCTGAACTTCAAAGCAACCGACCGTATCCGCGCTTCTGTCTCCGAAGGAGAGAATGGCGGAACACGTATGGTTAATTTCGATGTGTCCATCGTCGTCAAGAACCGACTGGATAATCTTTCTTTCGCCTTTGACGTATCTGCCCCCGAAGACGCAACCATACAAAATGAATTGACGGCTATGGGCGCGGAAGAGAGAGGTAAACAGGCTCTATATATCATGGTTATGAAAACCTACCTTGGCACCGGACCGATTGGTGGCGGAGGTGGTGGACTGGGTAAACTGAATATGGGTTCTGCATTGAACTCCGTATTAAGTAGCCAAATCAACTCATTGATGGGGAACCTGAAAAATGCCAGTGTTTCTGTCGGTATCGAAGACCACGATCTGTCGGATACGGGTGGTAAGCGTACGGATTACAGTTTCCGTTATTCACAACGTCTCTTCAATAACCGTTTCCAGATTGTAATCGGAGGTAAAGTTTCTACGGGTGAGAATGCGACCAATGACGCAGAATCTTTCATCGATAACATCTCTCTGGAATATCGTTTGGATAGAACCGGAACCCGTTATGTTCGTCTGTTCTACGATAAAAACTACGAAAGTGTACTCGAAGGAGAGATTACGGAAACCGGAGTCGGTCTGGTACTTCGCAAGAAGCTGGATAAACTTAGCGAACTGTTCATCTTTAAGAAAAAGAAGTAAACATGAAAGGTATATATAGTAACATATTAATAAGTTGTCTGATGGGTATCATCTTATTTTCGGGTTGTTCGGTGACAAAGCATCTGCCCGAAGGGGAGGTACTTTATACAGGAGGAAAAACTGTCATACAGAATAAATCGACAACACCGGTAGGAGGGACGGCTCTGACAGAGATTGAGGCGGCCCTTGATAAAACTCCCAGTACGAAGATGTTGGGAGGGCTTCTGCCTATTCCTTTTAAGATGTGGATGTACAATGACTTTGTGAAATATAAAAAAGGATTTGGAAAGTGGATGTTCAACCGTCTGGCTGCTAACCCTCCGGTATTTATTTCCACTGTCAATCCGGAGGTCCGCATCAAGGTGGCTACAAACTTGCTCCGTGATTATGGTTACTTCAATGGGAAAGTGACTTATGAAACATTGGTCGATAAGAAAGACAGCCTGAAAGCAAGTATCCTGTATACGGTAGACATGAAGAATCCTTATTTTATAGATACGGTTTATTATCAGCGCTTCACTCCTCAAACGTTGCGCATTATGGAACGGGGACGTCGAATGTCTTATATAAGTCCCGGCGAGCAGTTCAACGTGGTCGATCTGGATGAAGAACGTACCCGTATCAGTACGCTGTTGCGTAACCGGGGATATTTTTACTTCCGTCCCGATTATATGACTTATCAGGCAGATACGACATTGGTTCCCGGTGGACATATCAGCCTTCGTCTGATTCCCGTTCCGGGATTACCCGCTGCGGCACAACGTCCTTACTATGTAGGAGATGCTTCTGTTTACCTGTTTGGCAAGAATGGTGAGGCGCCCAATGACAGCATGATGTATAAGAATCTGAATATACATTATTATAAGAAATTGCAGGTACGTCCGAATATGCTTTATCGTTGGTTGAACTATCAACAGTTTGTGCGGAACGCACAGATGCGGGCTTCCAATCGTACCCGTCTTTACAGTCAGTATCGACAGGAGCAGGTGCAGGAGAAACTTAGCCAGTTGGGAATCTTCAGTTATCTGGATTTGCAATATGCTCCGAAAGATACGACAGCCGTTTGTGATACACTGAACGTAACCATGCAGGCTACATTTGCCAAGCCGCTGGACGCCGAACTGGAATTGAATGTCGTAACCAAAAGTAACGACCAAACCGGTCCCGGGGCATCATTCGGCGTCACCCGGAACAATGTATTCGGAGGTGGCGAAAGCTGGAACGTGAAGCTGAAAGGCTCTTATGAATGGCAAACCGGCGGAGGAGAAAAAAGCTCTTTAATGAACAGCTGGGAGATGGGAGTTTCTACCTCTCTGACTTTCCCGCGCGTGGTTTTCCCGCATTGGGGGAAAAGGGAGTTTGACTTCCCGGCTACCACTACATTCCGTTTATACATCGACCAGTTGAACCGTGCCAGGTATTATAAACTGTTGTCATTCGGCGGAAATGCTACCTACGATTTCCAACCGACACGTACAAGCCGTCATAGTATTACCCCTTTCAAACTGACATTCAACGTCCTGCAACACCAATCGGAAGAATTCAGGGAAATTGCCGATGCCAATCCTGCATTATATATCAGTTTGAAAGACCAGTTTATTCCTGCTATGGAATATACCTATACGTATGATAATGCCTCCGCACGCGGTATTAAAAATCCGATCTGGTGGCAATCGACTGTAACCTCTGCCGGTAACCTGACCTCGGTGATTTACCGTGCTTTCGGTCAATCTTTCAGCAAAGAGGACAAACGTTTGCTGAACGTCCCTTTCGCGCAGTTTGTGAAACTGAATACGGAATTCCGCCATTTGTGGAATATGGACAAGAATAATAAGATTGCTTCCCGTGTAGCTTTGGGCGCTCTCTTCGCCTACGGTAATGCAACGATAGCCCCTTACAGCGAACAATTCTATGTGGGTGGTGCCAACAGCATCCGCGCTTTTACGGTACGTAGCATCGGCCCGGGCGGATACCATCCGGCGGAAAGCCGCTACTCTTACCTCGACCAGACGGGTACCTTCCGTTTTGAGGCAAATGTAGAATACCGTTTCCGTATCTTTAAGAGCATTTGGGGAGCCACTTTCCTGGATGCGGGAAACGTCTGGCTGATGCGCAAGGATGAGGCCCGTCCCAATTCACAACTCGAACTGAAAACGTTCCCGAAACAGATCGCTTTGGGCACCGGTGTCGGTATTCGTTATGATATGGATATTCTTGTGTTCCGTCTTGATTTCGGTATTCCTTTGCATCTGCCTTACGATACAGAACGAAGCGGATATTACAATGTCACAGGATCCTTTATGAAGAATCTGGGAATACATTTTGCTATCGGTTATCCCTTCTAACGTTCTTTCTTTGTCTTGAAACAAAGAAAGAACCAAAGAAAATTCAAGGCTGCGTTTTTCCGGCTACTCCGGTGTTCTCTCCGGCTAAAGGGCAGAAACTCGCTTCGCTCAAACAGTCTGCCCTTTTTAACGCTGGAGAAAACGCCTGCGCTTAACGCCGGAAAAACGAGGCCGATCCCCTTTCGGCGTGTTTGCTGCATAGGTTAATGAATTACCGGATTTCTTGATTTGTCATTGATGTACTTTTGATTCTGCATAGGTTTACATGCCGAAAGGTTTTCCGACCTACTTTTTTCTCCGTTAAGCGAACACCCGTAACGAAGCGTTAAAAAGGGCAGATTGTTTGAGCGAAGCGAGTTTCTGCCCTTTAGCGTAGTGAAGGGTGTGAGTAGGAGAAAAAAGTCAGTCTTGAATTTTTCTTTGTTTCTTTCTTTTGTTTCAAGACAAAAGAAAGAAAGTTGTAACACAAATGTAACAAGTATGACATCCCCCTGCAACCTCAAACTCCGTCCTTTGCAGGCGGAAATAACATACACACATTTATGGAGACAATTTATTTATGCATTATCATTTTCCTCTTCGTACTAGCCATATTCGACCTGATCGTCGGTGTGAGTAACGATGCGGTTAACTTCCTCAATTCGGCGGTAGGTGCCAAGGCGGCCTCCTTCAAGACCATCCTGTTTATTGCAGGCATCGGCATATTCATCGGAGCATCGCTCTCTAACGGCATGATGGACATTGCCCGGCACGGCATCTACCAACCCGAGCACTTCTACTTTGCAGAAATCATGTGTATCCTGCTTGCCGTCATGCTCACCGACGTTGTCCTGCTGGACGTATTCAATTCAATGGGAATGCCTACCTCCACCACCGTATCCCTCGTCTTCGAGCTGCTGGGAGGAACCTTCGCCCTCTCCCTCATCAAAGTCCGTAACAGCGACACCCTCGGGTTGGGCGACCTGATAAACACCGACAAAGCCCTTTCCGTCATCATGGCGATATTCGTATCCGTGGCAATCGCCTTCTTTTTCGGTATGCTCGTCCAATGGCTGGCCCGTGTCATCTTCACGTTCAACTACACGAAAAAGATGAAATACAGCATTGCACTGTTCGGAGGCGTGGCCGCCACCTCCATAATCTATTTCATGCTCATCAAAGGACTGAAAGACAGTTCCTTCATGACCCCCGAAAACAAGCAATGGATACAGGACAACACTTGGATGCTTATCAGTGTGTTCTTCGTATTCTTCACCATACTAATGCAGATCCTTCACTGGCTGAAAATCAATGTCTTCAAAGTAGTAGTACTCATGGGTACTTTCGCCCTCGCCCTCGCCTTTGCCGGCAATGACCTTGTGAACTTCATCGGCGTTCCCCTCGCAGGTTTCTCGTCCTTCATGGATTTCACGGCCAACGGCAACGGCAATCCGGACGGATTTCTGATGACCTCACTGCTCGGCCCCGCCAAAACTCCGTGGTACTTCCTCATCGGCGCCGGCGCTATCATGGTCTACGCACTTTGCACCTCCAAGAAGGCACACGCGGTAATCAAAACTTCCGTCGACCTCTCCCGTCAGGACGAAGGCGAAGAAACCTTCGGAAGCACCCCGATAGCCCGTACAATCGTCCGTTTCAGCATGACACTTGCCAACGGCATCTCACGCATCACCCCGGACAGCACCAAGAAATGGCTGGACACCCGCTTCCGCAAAGACGAAGCGATCATCGCCGACGGAGGTGCTTTCGACCTCGTCCGCGCCTCCGTGAACCTTGTCCTTGCCGGCCTGCTCATCGCACTGGGAACTTCGCTGAAACTCCCGCTGTCCACCACTTACGTCACTTTCATGGTAGCCATGGGTACTTCGCTCGCCGACCGTGCCTGGGGACGTGACTCAGCCGTTTACCGTATCACAGGCGTACTGAGCGTCATCGGCGGTTGGTTCATCACTGCCGGAGCTGCCTTCACGATCTGTTTCTTCGTCGCCCTCGTGCTGTATTTCGGTGGAAATATTTCAATCATTGCCCTCATCGCTCTGGCAGCATTCATCCTGATACGCAGCCAGGTGATGTATAAGAAACGCAAAGCAAAAGAACAAGGCAACGAAACTCTCAAACAACTGATGCAAACATCGGACAGCGAAGAAGCGCTGCAACTGATGCGCAAACATACCCGCGAAGAGCTTTGCAAAGTTCTCGAATACGCAGAGACGAACTTCGAGTTGACCGTCACCTCGTTTATCCACGAAAACTTGCGGGGACTGCGCCGTGCCATGGGTTCCACAAAGTTCGAAAAACAACTTGTCAAGCAGATGAAGCGCACGGGAACGGTAGCCATGTGCCGCCTCGACAATAACACCGTGCTCGAAAAAGGGCTGTACTACTATCAGGGCAACGACTTTGCCAGCGAACTGGTGTATAGCATTTCCCGCCTTTGCGAACCGTGTCTGGAGCATATCGACAATAACTTCAACCCGCTGGACGCTATCCAAAAAGGAGAATTCAGCGATGTGTCCGAGGACATTACTTACCTGATTCAGCAATGCCGCAAGAAAATGGAGAATAATGAGTACAACGATATGGAAGAAGAAGTCCGCCGTGCCAACGACCTCAACGGACAGCTTTCGTTGCTGAAACGCAAGGAGTTGCAGCGCATCCAAAGTCAGGCGGGCAGTATCCGGGTCAGCATGGTTTATCTGACAATGGTTCAGGAGGCACAGAACGTGGTGACTTATACAATCAACCTGATGAAAGTAAGCCGGAAATTCCAAGTGGAAACGGAAATGCCGTAAAAGTCAGACGGAAATGTTACAGAAGTCTCAGACAGAGATGTTACGATGAAATATATAAAAACACACAAAAGAGGGTTTATTCAAAGTGCAGAATTACTAAGTCATTTTTAGGTTGGGGAACCATAGATGTACAATGAGAGATAAACCCAAAAACAGGCAGAGGGTGACTAAACAGTCGGAAGTTTTCAGATACTCTTGACTTTTAGTCACCCTCTTTTTTTGTCCGTTCCACCTGCCCGCTTTCGCTTGGTGGAACTACGTGCGGGTGGCACGTTTTCGTTTTACGTCATACTTTTCTTTCTTTTTTCCTGCCGGTCTCTCTTTTTTTCTGCCGGCTGCTAGTCCTTCTCCGTCTTTCCGTTTCTCCGGCGACGGAAGCGCAGAAGCGCTTCGAGAATATCAAGCAGTTTTTCAAGAAATAGTTTCATCTTTTTCTTTTTTTAAGGTTAATAATTCGTTTAGACAGACGGGTCCGGCGTTACGCCACCGCCACCGGGTGTGTTTCCGCCACCGGGTTTGTCATCGCCGCCCGGATTTTCCGTATCACCGTCGGCAATCAGACCGGCTTCTACGTCTTTGACGTGTACAAATTCCACTCCGGCAGTCAGTGCGCGGGTCGTGTTTCCGGCAGACCGGGTGTACTCCGGCGTGAACTGACAGCGCAGCGAAACGATTTGCGAGCTGCTGACTTTGCTTTCCTGTTCCACGCCTTTTCCGCAGGCTTTGGCAACCATAGTGAATGTTCCCAATCCTTCGAGACGCACTGTGCGGCTATTGAGCAACTGTTCGCGCATCACGGACATCAGATTCCGAATCACGTTGTGCACGTCGCCCGCCGTCAACGAAGCCTTTTCGGCAATCAATTCCGCCATTTTCTGCGTGTTGACCGTTCTCCCGATTTTCACCAGGCGGGGATAAAAGAGTTTCTGTCCTTCTTTGTTGGCAAGCGTTGCCTGGTAAGGTTTGTAAATTAATGGCATACTACTGTTTTCCTTTCTTTTTAATGATTAATGGATCAATTGTCTCTGTAACCGATTACGCCGACAAAAGTAAACGGGCCAAAGAAAGGCGGGAGACACGATGTGACAAGTCGTGACGGGAGAGAGCAAGTTCAAACCGTTTCGCACAAATGCTGCCTGTAAGCACTTCTGTCCAAAGAAGTACCAGACAACAAAAAATCACGTACCTTTATAACCGAAACGAACAATCCAATAAAAAAGCAGTAACAATGAAAACAACTACCACAGAAACTTCAATTCCGGAAGAGAAAACAACCTCCGCCCGCATACAAGCATACAGTAAAAGTCAACTGGCCGCCCTCTACCTGCCCCACATCCAGCCTGCCTCTGCCCGCCGGACGCTCCGCAGCTGGATTGCCAAAAACACGGAACTGCAAGCGGCACTCGCCCGTTCGGGATATACCGGAAAAGCAATCCTGTTGACTCCTGCACAAGTCGGGCTGTTCTTTCGATTTTTGGGAGAGCCTTAGAAAGCTCTCCGGTACCGGACGAACCCACATCGAGATTGATATACTCATATTCGGGACACATAAGGCAACGTGAACCAGAAAGTGCTGCCCTCTCCCACGCGGGAGTCAACACCTATCTTACCACCCATTTTTTCGACAATTGTCCGGCAAATGGACAACCCCAGTCCCGTGCCCTGCACGAAGCTGTTGAGCTTGACGAAACGCCCGAAGACATCTTCGAGCCGGGACTCCGGGATTCCGCAGCCGGTATCCGTGACATAAAAATACAGAAATCCGTCCGTCTGCGGATAATACCCAAATTCGATACTGCCGGACGATGTAAACTTTACCGAATTGTTCAGCAGATTAATGACTACCTGGGAGAGCCGGCTCCTGTCCGTCTGCATACGGCATTCCGGCATTTGGCAGTGATAGCGGATGAGTACACCGTCGTCCTTTTTTTTCCAACGGAACGTATCTTCAAGGCTAAGGAACAATTCGTGTACATCGACATCTGTGTAAACAAATTCCAAAGTCCCCGCTTCTATCTTGGACAGGTCGAGCACATCGCTGATAAGTTGCAGCAGCAGGCAGTTATTGTTCTCTATGATTGATTTATACTCCCGCCTTTCCTCGCGCGTTGCACCGTCCGCCTCCACCAGCAGGCCGGAGAAGCCGACAATCGCATTCAGCGGGGTACGGATTTCATGACTGATATTAGCGAGGAAAGCGGACTTCAGCCGATTGGCCTCCTCGGCCCTCTGTTTAGCATGAATCAGGTCTTCTTCCATTCTCTTGCGTTGGGTGACAGTCATCGAAGAACCGACAAGGCTGACGGCTTTGCCCGCCTCGTCGCGCTCGTCCACCGCCGCACGCACTTCCACCCACTCGTATGCGGCCGTATCTCCCTGCACGTGGGCAATCCGGTATTCCTCCTTCACTTTGTCCGCCTTGCCGCTAATCAGATTCTCGCAGGCAGCCTGCACACGTTGGCGGTCCGGCCCGTAGATTCTCCCGAAATAGGCAGATGCGGGAATCAGCAGTTGTCCGCCTTCGGGCACCGCCTCCTCCTTCATGATATAAAGATGCCGGTCGACGTCGCAAATAAACATTCCCGTTTTCAAATCCCACTTCCACGGCGTCATATCCGCCGCGTCCAGGGCAGCGGACAACTTGTGATTGGTGGACTTCAACATCCGCTGCGTCAACGACAGCTCCGTGTTATCTACACAGAACACGTCAACACACCCTTCCGTTTTCGAACGCGTGGCGATGACGGTGAAATAAGATTTCGTCTTTCGGTGGTAATACTGAAAAGTCAGCTCCCGCGCATCGTTCAGCGCATTGTAGCGGGCAAGCAATTCGGGTGTATACGTCTGATTCAGTTCGCTGTATTTCTTACCCAATATTTCGTCCCGGGGCAGAATATACCTCTCGAAAGTGGGATTGACCTCCTCATAGACGAAATCGACAATCCTGCCGTCCGCGTCGTACACCAGCCGCTCACGGGCGTACATGATAGGCATATTCTCCACCAGACTGCTGTAATAACGCATAATATCCAGCCGTTTGCTGCGCTCGGCAAGCGTCCTGCGCAACCATATCACGTACATGACCGTCATTAACGCGAACAAGACAAGCAGAAGCATATAGTATCCACCGCTTTCAGAGAGATGTCCTGACAATGAAGAAAAAGAAGAAGAAGAAACTTGCTGCATCCGGGCACAGCAGTCTGTCCGCAACACGCCTGGCAGAAGACCTGCAAGCAGTAGCATTTGTCGTAATCCGGGTCGTACTTTCATATAATGATGTTTTGAATGTATGCGAAACGCATCACCGTCCCCCTTCCTCCCAATTCAGCAAGACTTCACTCGATATTCCTCTACAAACAAATAAGTACTGTGAGAACTTGGTAATCCCGGGTAAACATTCATTCACAATAAATCACCGGACAGATTCTCATTTTTAACCAAAAACAATATTCCCAACCCGGATAGAACGGCTGTTCATCTCCGGGCCGGGAATATCTTCATTTCACAATGTACGGATTTGCGAACGAGCAAACCGGTAGAAACAATCTCGCAAAAGGGAATCTTCTTTCCTATTGAAAAACTCATCATCCGTTTCCCTGCCAATACGGAAAAAACACAGTATATGAGGGATTTATTTTCAGATTCAGAGCATTTTTATTTCAAATTCACAATTATATGACTACATTTGCAGCAATAATAAACGGAAAATAATCACCGGCACCAACAAGCGTTTTCCCGGCAGAAGATTATACCAAGTTCTCACAGTACTTATCTTATTTGAACTCATCATCAATATTTCTGCGTTCATTGTCGCCCACGGGTTCCTTCTCTCCCTTTTTAAATACCGTCACATCCTTTTTGAACTTAATTTCGATAAAAAACTTTCTATTCCCTTCGAGATAGAAATGTACCTTTGCGGCGTTTCCGACCAGATAAAGCAGCATCGTTCCCAAGAGGACGACCAAATGGTTGGCGTTGACACACTCATTGGAAAGACACTTGACCAGTTTGAAAATCGACGACCAGCTAGCCGCCGTTTTCTGCGTTCTGAACGAGAATATACGTCTGACCGTTGATATGGAGGTGTCTGTTTGTTTGGCAAAATAAACCTCTTTGTAATTGTTCTCATAAGAACAAATTTTCACCTCGTCGATTACTTTTCCTTTTTCCTGCCAGTCTTCTTCGTCGAAATCACTAGATCTTCTCCGATTCCTCTCATGCTTGTTTGTACCCGTTTCCACTTTACTTTTAGCTGCGTTTTCAACTACATTTTCAACACTTGTTTTAGTTCCATTGTCCACAGTATCAACTGTTTCACTAGATAATTGTTTTGTCATCATAATTAATATTTCGTAAATAATGCCGACAAATATCGGATATTATTTTTAACATTATGCGTCACGCGTGACACTTTCTTACTTTATCTCCTAAAATAACTCAAACATGAACCCTTTATGTGTTACCCTTCCTCTACCTTTACCGACGAAATCAATGAAAAATAATTGAATATAATGACCGAAATTAAAAAAAATCATTCCCTCCGGCGGATACGACTCATGAAGCGGGCCGCCGTTATTCGTCAAAACAATGGCATGGACAAACGCGAGGCACTCGTCGTTGCGCATCAGATAGACGTTTTAATTCGCAAAATGTACTTAGCTAGCGTCAGTTTTTATTATACCAAGCAGGACGGAAGCATCCGTCACGCCGTAGGAACGCTCACCGGATACGAACATTGTTTCCACCGCCCGTATACGCCACGGCCGGAAAACACGTTCGTCGTCTACTACGACCTCGAAGCCAAAGGCTGGCGGACATTCCACGCCGAAAATTTCCTCCGTGCCGAATGAGGACGCCCGAAGAACGCAAAGAGTGGGAAAGGCTCTGCCGACAATACAACGTAGATTCGCTCTACGAGGCGATCGAAGGCTGCCGGGAGGAACTGGAATTCCTCGTCCACTGCGCCGAACGCCTCGAACCGCTGCCGGACGATGACACGCCGGCACTCCGCCCCCGCCGCACAACGATTGCAGACCACGCCGTTTAACACATACAGTCCACGCCGTTTCTGTGTGCACGAAACGCCGTTTTATGAAGACAGGAAACGCCGTTTCTCTTTCCGCATCCGGCGGAGGAGGACTATTTTTAACAAAGCATAATTTTATTAACATTATAAACAACATCAAGTATGGAAAACTGGAGATTTATCAAAGAAAACAATGATTATATGGTGTCGGACCACGGGCGGATCATGAGCCTGAAGAAACCTCAAAAAAAGATATTGAGCAGCAGTCTCCTCCACAATGGTTATGAGGCTATATACATCTATCAGAAAGGGATTCATGCCGCGCGCTATGTGCACCGACTGGTAGCGGAAACGTTTATCCCCAACCCGAAAAAACTCCCGCAAGTGAACCACCTCGACGGAAATACGCTCAACAATCATGTGTCCAACCTCGAATGGTGCGACGCCTACGACAACTTGATGCACGCTATCCGCACCGGGCTTCGTCCCGTTAACGTGCCGCGCTCCATTCCCTGCGCCGTAACGGACGAAAGCGGGACGATCCTCCACCCGTACCCTTCCATGAAGTCAATGGTGAAAGAGGAAAAACTGAACAGCGCGCAATACAGCTGGTTGCAACTGAAACTCACGCATCCCGAACGGGTACAGATCGGA
>ERZ860668.299-NODE-299-length-43519-cov-4.616188_pt1 | contig 43519 bp, 37 predicted proteins | sample MGYA00510062_ERZ860668 | MGnify/ENA primary metagenome ERZ860668 (study PRJEB30046, sample SAMN00715258) | human gut metagenome | study: EMG produced TPA metagenomics assembly of the A metagenome-wide association study of gut microbiota in type 2...
ACTATGAATGGCTGAAAGAAGTGGATAAATTTGCTCTGACAAATGCGATTTACAACATGGATGCTGCATACCAGAAGTTTTTCAAGGAACACGCAGGTTATCCGAAGTTTAAGAGTAAACACAATAATCATAAGTCATATACAACAAATTTTACGAACGGCAATATAACAGTAGATTTCGGGTGCAATAGAGTAAAACTGCCTAAATTAAAAGGAATAAAAGCAAAACTGCATAGAAATTTTATCGGACAGATAAAATCGGCAACGATATCACAAGTTCCGAGTGGAAAGTATTATGTATCAATTTTAGTGGAAACAGAACACGTGGAACTGCCACATATAAAACAAAATACAGGAATAGATTTAGGTATTAAGGAGTTATGTATTACTTCTGCTGGAAAGAAATACGAAAATCCAAAAATCATCAGAAAATACGAAAAGAAACTGGTGAAACTGCAAAGGCAGTTAGCCCATAAAGAGAAAAGAAGTCAAAATTACTACAAAACAAAGAAAAAGATAGCATTATGCCATGAAAAAATAACAAATACCAGAAAAGATTATCTGCACAAGATGTCCCATGAGATTATCAGCGAAAACCAAGTGATAGTTTCGGAAGATTTGCAGATAAAAAACATGGTAAAAAATCACCGTTTGTCAAAGTCTATAAGTGATGTATCATGGTATGAGCTGACAAGACAGTTAGAATATAAGGCAAAGTGGAATGGCAGGAAATATGTCAAAATAGACACATTCTATGCCAGTAGTCAGCTGTGTTCAGTCTGTGGATACCAAAATACAGAGACAAAAAATCTATTAGTAAGGGAATGGACATGTCCTGTCTGTGGAACAAATCATGACAGGGATATCAACGCAGCAAAAAATATACTGGAAGAAGGATTAAGACAAATAGCATAAAAATAACAATATAGGGCAGGGACTGCCCGAATTAACGCCTGTGGAGATAGTAGGTTACGAGGTCTGCGAAGCAGGAAGCCCATTGGCTTTAGACAATGGGTAGTTCACCCAGTAAGGAAAATTACATGTTTTGATCCTGCAGATGAATAATCACAGAGCAGCTGCTGGGGGATGAGCAAGTGGTGCAAATGGATTGCGAATATCCATTTAGTATAAATAAAGAGGAACATGAAACATGCAGATTTTATGGATTCGCCATGGTCAGACGCAGGGTAACGTTGAGCGGCGTTATGTCGGCAGAACGGATGAAGGGCTGACCGCAGATGCAAAAGAAAAATTAAAAATGCGAAAGCAGCAGGGGATTGGATTTGAAGCGGATCTGATTTATGTCAGTCCGATGATTCGCTGTCGGGACACGGCGGATCTTTTGTTCCCGGAACAGAGAAAAGTGCCGTGGGACGGACTACAGGAAACAGATTTCGGGGATTTTGAATATAAAAATTATAAAGAATTGAAGGATGATCCGTTGTATCAGGCCTGGATTGACAGCAATGGTCAGATGCTGATTCCAAACGGAGAGAGTGGCACGGATTTTCGCAGGCGATGCTGTGCGGCATATGAGAGATGCGTGGCAGAGGCAAGGGAAAAAGGTCTGGAGAAGATTGCAATTGTGTGCCATGGTGGTACAATTATGTCTGTTATGGAACGATACGGCGTACCGAAAAAATCCTTTTATGAATGGCAGGTTGCCAATGGATGTGGGATTTTGACGGAAACGACAGAAGAAGGGGGAAACGGATATGGTATTCGGGAAATTAGTAAGTGGGAGTGAAAAAAATGAGCAGATGCAGCAGGTGACAGACATCCGCAATGCGGTGTTAGGTCAGGAACTGCAGCTTTCGATAAAGGAAGAGCCGGATGCGTTTTGTATGTATGCATTGGCGTATGAAGGGGAAACGGCAGTTGCAACCGGCGGGATTTCTTTCGATGGAGCATCCTATCAGATGAAGGAAGTGGCTGTGCTGCCGGAGTTTCGCAGAAAGAAATATGGTGATTTTATTGTACGTCTGCTGATCGACAAAGCGATGATGTCAGGGGCACAGATGATCAATGCGGATGTGTTGCAGGGAGCGGTACCGCTTTTTGAGACAGTTGGATTTAAAGCAAGTGGTGAGTTGTATGAAAAGGACGGAAAGCAATGGCTTCCGATGCAGCTTCAGGCAGAAAGCATTCATAAGTGCTGTAATTGTGGGCACTAAAAAGCACAAAAAATGTATTTTGGAGGGGATATAGAAAGCAGGTGCTCAGTCAGAAATGACACAGAATGGAGATTTTTCAAAGGGAAGTATTATTAAAATTTTGATGCGTCTGGCGATTCCAATGACGCTGGCGCAGCTGATGAACGTTCTTTATAACGTGGTGGACCGTATGTTTATCGGGCGGATTGGCGGCGATTCCATGGATGCGCTGACGGGCGTTGGTGTGTGTCTGCCGATGATTACGATTGTGATCGCATTTGCAAATCTGGTGGGAATGGGCGGTGCGCCGCTGTTTTCCATTGAGCGTGGAAAGAAGAATGAACGGGAAGCAGAATATATTCTTGGAAACTGCGTGGTTCTGTTTTTGATTTTCGCAGTAGTACTGACGGTGGCAGGACTGATTTTCAAGCGACCATTGCTGATGCTTCTGGGAGCCAGTGAGGTAACGCTGCCTTACGCGGAACAGTACATAACGATTTATCTGCTTGGAACGATTTTTGTTATGTTCGGTCTGGGACTGAATAACTTTATCAATGCACAGGGCTTTGCAAAAATTGGCATGTGTACAACCGTGATCGGTGCGGCTTTGAATATTGCGCTGGATCCAATCTTTATTTTTGTACTAAATATGGGGGTACGCGGAGCTGCAATCGCAACGGTAATCTCACAGGCGGCAGCGGCTGTGTGGACGGTGCGTTTCCTGACTGGAAAAAAAGCGTTGATCCGAATTCAGAGACGTTCTATGCAGCTTCAAGGGGCGCGTGTGAAGAAAATTATGGGACTTGGTCTGGCCGGATTTACCATGTCGGTCACAAACTCAACGGTACAGATGGTGTGCAACGCGACGCTGCAGACCCACGGCGGAGATGTGTATGTCGGCATTATGACAATTATCAATTCTGTGCGGGAGATTATTTCTCTGCCGGTGCAGGGATTTACCAGCGCCAGTCAGCCGGTGCTTGGCTACAACTACGGTGCAAAGGAATATGAGCGTGTGAAAAAGACGATTCGGACCATGGCGGGAGTTACGATCGTGTATACACTGGCAGTCTGGGGGCTGGTTTCCGCGATTCCGGGAGCGTTTATCCGGATGTTTGGCGGAAGTGGTGATACGCTGACGCTTGGAATTTCGGCAATGCATTTGTATTTCTTCGGATTTTTCTTTATGGCGTTTCAGTTTTGCGGACAGTCGACGTTTACGGCACTTGGAAAGGCAAAACATGCGATGTTTTTCTCTATTTTCAGAAAGATTATTATCGTAGTTCCGTTGACTTTGATCCTGCCGTATTTGTTTGGACTGGGCGTGCATGGTGTGTTTATTGCGGAGCCGATTTCCAATGCCATCGGTGGACTGGCATGCTTTATTACCATGATTGTGACCGTGTATCGCAAACTTGGCAGGGAATAAAGTTGTTTTTGTGGATAAAACAGAGGTGTAATACATGGAGTCAGAAAGAGGATCCGATTTTCAGAAATAGAGATTGGATCCTTTTCTATTTGTTCCGAATTGTATAAAAAGGTCTGCCCGGGCAAGTGAAAACGGCAAGCATTCAATCCGGAAAGGGTATATAATGAAACACGTAAAGTAGTTCAGATATATAAAAATATGTAATCCAAAGAAAAAATTCATTAAGAAGTGTTATGTGTGCAACTGTGAAAATGAGGAGCCATTGTTGTGACATAGAAAAAGAACATGTATGTTAAAATGGGGATTGGCATACATTTTTCACCTTTAAAGAGCAGACAACAATATGGTGTAGGCGAGAAAAAAAGAGTACTTAATGAAATTTGGTGAAACAGACAGAGCGACAAAAAGAAGTTGAATATTTGAACTGTATATTGTGGCAAAGGTAGGACGGTTGTACCTGCGGAATTGATAAAAGACATTACTTATGTTAAGGATCGGGGAACATGAAACAGATGAGGAGAAAACAGATACATCTGTCTGTCCATTGCCAGTGAGGAAGGATCTTCTTTTCCATTTTTAATGATTATATATAGTAAAATTCCCATGCCGAAGGTGTGGGAATTTTGCTCTCTATATAAATATAAAAGGATGTGAAACAAGTTTATTACATCCGGTAACAAAGGCAACTATGGGGATCATGCAGGAGGAGAAAAAGTATGAGGAAAAAAATTGTAGTCCGGATGCTTTGCCTTGCAATGGCGGCATCAATGATCGGAACAATGGTTCCGACAAGTCTGTATCCGGTTACAGCAAAAGCAGCAGAGGCTAATCAGGATATGGAAGCATCTGATCAAAATGAGGATCAGATTGCAGTTCAGGCGGAGCTGGAAGATGGTGTCAATGATGAATGGACACTGGAGAATAAAGTTGGGGATGATGCAGTTTGTTCAGTAGAGGACGAATGGCTGCATTTGAAATCAGGTGTTGGAAATGGAAATAATCCAGGCTCCAAACCGGCAATGTTTGTTAATCCAACCACATTTGATTTTTCCAAAGATGGATATTTTGATTTTACAATCAAAACAGACGCAACGGAAGCTACAAACAACCGTTTTGGTGTATATCTTGGATACAATACCGATTCTGTTGGTATGATGATCGGCTTTGATGCAGGCGGATGGTTCTGGCAGAAATACGGTGCAAGTGGAAGTCCGTGGTATACTGGTGACAGAATTGCATCACCAACCAGTGGTGAGGAAGTAAATGTACACATCGAGTGGACTGCAGCTAAAAAAGTAACAGTTAAGATTGGTGATACAGTTGCATTCCAGAATGAAGACTTCAGTGAAATCGGTAGTCTGGGCAATAAAATCGCATTCAAATGCGGAAGCTACGGCGGAAATGCGACAGATGTATTTGTAAAGAATATTCACTATACCGGACAGAAGACAGTGGATCAGATCAAGACTTTTGCAGTAAGTGGTAAAGTTGTAGATGCAGAAGGTAAACCGATTGCCAATGCAACAGTTGCAGTTGGAAAACAGAGCATAAAAACAAACGAGGACGGCGTTTACAGCATTAACGTAAAACCGGGTCAGTATCAGCTTAGCGTAATCCGTGATGGATATGTAGGTACAACTCAGGATATTACCGTTGGCGAGCAGAATCTGGAAGTGTCAGATATTACACTGGTGAAAGAAGCAGAAATGGAAACAGAGACACTTTCCACAGAAGACATGGATGTTGTTGTTTCCAAGACATTTCCAAGTGTTGTCAGATACGATATGAAAAAAGGCGATCTGGCTGGTAAAGTGTTCTATGGACAGAGCGAGAAGATCAATACAGTAACGATCAACGGAACAGCTGTAGAGCTGGATGATGCTGATGTAAAAGCTACTTTTGACGGTGCAAAAGCGACTTATGTAATGACAGTCAAAGGTGACAAAATTGATGCAGTGATCACATCTGAGCTGGTTGCTGAAGGTAATACACTGGCATTTAACATTACAGATATCAAGAATAATCTAGAGGATACAGTAGATGGAAATCCGATCCAGACAATCGAGATTCCGAACCAGAGCCTTGTTTCTGTAAGAAGTTCACAGAATGGTGCTAACTTCAAAGGTGCTTCTATGTCTTCTAATACCAAGACCAGTGGTGACTACTATCTGGAAATTAAAGACAATACAACACACAACAGAGATTATGCATATGGATTTGTATCCAATGATGAGATGAGTGCCGGATTATGGAGTAATTCCGAGCATGATGGATACACAGCATCAACAACTGTATCCGGAGGATCTCATAATACCCGTGTACAGGCAACCACACAGAAAAAACAGGATTATGTATCTCTGGGACTGAGCAGTTGTGCATGGTATTATCATCGGGTAGTAACAGATTCTCACAACAGATCTTATATGGTAAAAGAGACAGAAATGCCTCGTACAAAAGTAATTATAGCAGGTGATATGAATGAGGATGCACAGATTGACTGGCAGGATGGTGCAGTAGCATTCCGTTCCATTATGAACAATCCGTATAAGAGCGAAGAAGTGCCGGAACTGGTAGCTTACCGTATTGCTATGAACTTTGGCGGACAGGCACAGAATCCGTTCCTGACAACTCTGGATAATGTAAAGAAAGTAGCTTTGAATACAGATGGTCTGGGACAGTCCGTACTGTTAAAAGGTTATGCAAATGAAGGTCATGACTCCGCACATCCGGATTATGCTGATATCGGTAAACGTATCGGTGGTGCTGATGACATGAATACTCTGATGACAGAGGGTGCTAAATACGGTGCAAGATTCGGTATCCATGTAAATGCCGGCGAGATGTATCCGGAAGCAAAAGCGTTCAAAGATGACAATGTTCGTCGTGACACAGCAGGTAACCTCCGCTATGGATGGAACTGGCTGGATCAGGCCGTAGGTCTTGACAGTATTTATGATCTGGCAACCGGTGAGCGTGAAACACGTTTTGATGACCTTGAGAAACTGGTAGGAACAAACCTTGATTTCGTATATGTAGATATCTGGGGAAATAATACCGGAAGTAATGATGATGACTCCTGGCAGACACGTAAACTGTCAAAAGAGATCAACAGCAATGGATGGCGTATGGCAAATGAGTGGGGTGTAGCAAACGAGTATGATGCAACATTCCAGCACTGGGCAGCTGACTTAACTTATGGTGGATCAAACCAGAAAGGTCAGAACAGTGAGGTTATGAGATTCCTTCGTAACCATCAGAAAGACTCCTGGGTAGCTGATTATCCGAAATATGGCGGCGCAGCTATGATGCCACTGCTTGGCGGCTATAACATGAAAGATTTTGAGGGATGGCAGGGACGTAACGATTATGATACATATATCACAAACCTGTTCACACATGATGTAACAACCAAATTTATCCAGCATTACAAAGTAATCAAATGGGTAGATGGAGAACCGGTAAATGCAGGCGGAGCTGCAAACTGGACACCGGATATGGAAATCACATTGAAAGATGATGATGGAAATAAACTGGTACTGAAAAGAGGTTCCGATAATCCATCTGATGCTGCTTACAGAGAGAGAACCATGACATTAAACGGAAAAGTTGTTGCACAGGGTGCACCTTCTGCAGGTGACCGTTCCGATTCTGATATCCAGAATGAACGTAACCGCGGAACAGAGAGCTACCTGATTCCGTGGAACTGGGATGCTGAGACTGGTGAGAAAGTAGCATCTGCTGATGAGAAGATGTATCACTGGAATACACAGGGCGGCACAACGACATGGGATGTTCCGGACAGCTGGGCCGGATTAAAGAATGTTAAAGTATATCGTCTGACCGATGAAGGTAAGACAGATGAGCAGACTGTTGATATCGTAAATGGCCAGTTGACACTTACAGCAGAAGCTGAGGTACCTTATGTTGTATACAAAGGTGAGAAAGGTAATATCGATGTAACTTGGAGCCAGGGAATGCATATCGTAGATGCCGGATTTAACGGTGGAGCAGCTTCTCTTGCTACAAACTGGGCAAAAGTTGGTGATGGAACAGCTGAGATCGCTAAGAGTCAGTACAGCAATCCGATGCTGAAACTGAGCGGTGATGTAGCTATGACACAGGAACTGACAGATCTGAAACCGGGTCAGCAGTATGCAGTACTCGTAGGTGTGGACAACAGAAGTGACAGCAAAGCATCTATGACCGTAAAATGCGGAGATGAAGTCCTGGGAACAAATTATACAGAGCGTTCTATCGCAAAGAACTTTGTAAAAGCATATACACACAGCAATTCCAGTGCAACCGTTGACGGAAGCAGCTATTTCCAGAATATGTATGTATACTTTACTGCTCCGGAAAGCGGAAAAGTAACTCTGACACTTGCAAAAGCAGCAGGCGAAGGAGATGCTTACTTTGATGATGTTCGTATCGTAGAAAATGATGCACAGAATATCACAAGAGACAAAGACGGCAATATCGTGAAATTCGAGCAAGATTTCGAAAATAACGTACAGGGAATCTACCCATTCGTTGTCAGCGGAATTGAAGGCGTAGAAGATAACAGAATCCATCTGTCTGAGCTTCATGGACCATATACTCAGGCAGGCTGGGATGTTAAGAAGATGGATGACGTTCTGGATGGAAACTGGTCAGTTAAGATTAATGGCCTGACACAGAGACAGACTCTTGCATATCAGACAATTCCTCAGAACTTCCGTTTTGAGCCAGGTGTAAAATATCGTGTAAGCTTTGATTACCAGGCAGGAAGTGATGGAACATACGGCGTTGTAGTAGGCAGTGGCGAGTTCTCAGAAGCAACAGAAGTTGATACACTGAACAAACACATGGGCAAAAACAAAGACGGACATTATATCTGTGAAATCACAGGTGACCTTTCCGGACAGACATGGTTTGGTATTTACTCAACAGATAAAGCACCGGATCTGCAGGGATCCCAGGGAAGTGCACAGAACTTCGGCGGATATAAAGAGCTTGTTCTTGATAACCTTGTAATTGAGCGTGTAGATGAGAAAATTACAGCAAAATCCTTAAAGAAACTGGTTACAAAAGCAACAGGTCTTGATGAAGAAAAATATAATGCAGCTGATTGGAAGACACTGACAGAAGCAATTGACGATGCAAATGTTGCATTAAACAGAGACAACACTTCTTCCGAAGAAATTGAAGCATGCTATCGTCATTTGAATGCAGTATTAGAGTATCTGTCAACTCGTGAGGTTTCTGCAAATGCAGGTGAAGAATTGGACATTCCGGTTGCAGGCGTGAAAGTAACAGCAGGAAGCCAGGACAATGGTACACACTATGGTTCTAACTTCGGTAACCCGGCATATGCAATTGATGGTGATACCAATACACACTGGATGACAAACTTTGATGAATATGGTTCCGCAATCAAAAACAGAAAAGGCTGGATTGATTTCGAATTCCCGGAGGCACATACGGTAGACGGACTTCGTTATTTACCGGGACCGAATATGGGCGGATACCTTACAACAATCACAAAATTCGAAATTTCTGTAAAAACAGCTGGTTCTGATGAGTATCAGTTAGTTCAGGAAGGAGAATGGGAGAACTCCTCAGGATGGAAGACCACAGAGTTTGAGCCGGTAGAGAATGTAACAAACGTAAGATTACTTGCAACAGAAGCAAAATCTACCAACTGGTGGGCAGTAGCTTCCGAAATCCGTGTTATGAGTAAAGTAGAAAACGGAAATACCGGTGGTGGTGATGAAGACACAATCAATAAATCCAGTCTGGAAAAACAGATTGCAACCGCAAACAAACTTCTCTCCAAAGAGAAACAGTATTCTGCAAAATCCTGGAAGACATTTGCAGCAAAACTGAAAGCAGCAGAAGATGTTATGGCGAATGCCGATGCGACTCAGTATGATGTAAAACTGGCACTTGCAAATCTGACAGATGCTATGAGCGGATTACAGATGAAAGATGGTCTGGCAGATGTGAAAAACGAGGATGGCAACTGGTATTACTACAAGGATGGTAAGATCGCAACTGACGTAACAACTGTAGCAAAGAACATAAACGGCTGGTTCTATGTAAAAGACGGTAAAGTAGACTTCAAAGCAAATACAGTAGCAAAGAATGAAAACGGCTGGTGGAAGATCACAGACGGCAGAGTTGATTTCAAAGCAAACACAGTAGCAAAGAATGAAAACGGCTGGTGGAAGATCACAAACGGTAAGGTAGACTTCGGCTACACAGGAATTGCAAAGAACGAAAACGGCTGGTGGAGAATCGTCAATGGTAAAGTTGATTTCAACTGCAATAGTGTTGAGAAAAACGAGAACGGCTGGTGGTACATCCGCGGCGGTAAAGTAGACTTTGGTTACACTGGAGTTGCAAAGAACAAAAACGGCTGGTGGAGAATCGTCAATGGTAAAGTTGATTTCAATTGCAACAGCATTGAGAAAAACGAAAACGGCTGGTGGTATATCCGCAATGGTAAAGTAGACTTCTCCTACACAGGTGTAGCAAAGAACCAGAACGGCTGGTGGAGAGTTGAAAACGGTAAAGTAAACTTCAACTATAACGGAATCGCTAAAAATGAAAATGGCTGGTGGTACATCCGTAATGGTAAAGTAGACTTCTCTTACAATGGCGGAACACACAACGTTGTTAACGGTAAAGTTCAGAAATAATAACTTCTGAAGCGGTTTGTAATAACGGAAAGTGAAGAAGTGGGGCGCTGTAACGCAGATAATATATCTGCGGAGCAGTGCTCCATTTTTTTGTGTTCCGAATTGTGTAAAAAGAGACGGTAAGAAAGTTGAAAACACCAAGTTTTTAAGGAGTGAAAAGGATACAATAAGATTAGAAACGCTGTGAAGGTGGTAGCACAAAACAGGGGTATTTTACATGAAAAAAGGAAAGAAAAAGCAATGGCTGATCGTACTGGTTCTGACAGTAGCAGTGATTGCTATAACCTGTGTCGGAGGTTGGAAACATGCACAGAAGACGGCATTTTCACTGACAATTAACGGGACTCAGATCAGTAAAGAAGAGTACATTCAATGCATGAATCTGGTGCAGTACAACACGATGGTAACCCTTCGTTCGGAGAAGCATGATGTTTCAGAAGATGAACTTTGGACGACGACTTATAAAAATGGAAAAACCGGATATGAATATCTGGCGCAGCAGACAGTTGAACAGTTGAAATATATGCATGCAGTATATGATATCGCAAAAGACAAAGGCTATATTAAAGATGCGACCTATGAGGGGATGCTGAACCGTATGGAGCAGGAAAATCAGTCACGAAGTGAGAAAATCGAAAAAGGTGAGACTGTCTATGGATTGAAAGAATATTCCACAGAAATGTATCAGGATTATGAACTGAATTATCTTCAGGAAACATATATGAATGATAAATCAAATGAAGATATGAATTTTACTGAGGAGGAAATTCAGAAACATTATGATAATGATGACTGGTTTGTCGGAGAAGAAGCCAGAGAGGTGGATCTGTCAGAAGCGCGTGCAGCAGTCATTGATGAATTGCGTCGTGCAAAATATGAGGAAATGACAGAAGAAAAAGCAAAGGTTGCTGAAGTGGACGGAGATATGGATGCTTTATCTCAGTTTACTTTGAAACAACTGTAATCAATTGGACTATGGGGAATTTGGTATAAAAAAATTATATCCGGTGATTACAGTCATACAATTAGGAGGAGAAGAAACATGAGAAAAAAATGGGCGAGCAGATTACTTGCAATGATGCTGACCGGTGTTACGGTAGTAAGCATGATGCCGGCAAACATCGCACATGCAGAAGAAGCTGACGGACAGCAGGGGACTACATATTATGTAAGTTCTCAGAATGGTGATGATGCCAATGATGGAACATCGGAGAAAAAAGCGTTTAAAACGCTGGATAAAATTAATGAGATTACGTTAGGACCGGGAGATAAAGTACTTCTGGAGAAGGGATCTGTATTTACAGATCAGTACCTTCATGTACAGGGAAGCGGAAGTGCAGAAGCACCGATAGAGATTTCTACTTATGGTGAAGGCAACAGACCACGAATTGACGCCAATGGCACCGGTGTATGGTATCAGGATTATGGAAATCATCTGGATAATACAGGACATAAATGGAAGGGAAATGTTTCTTCAACCATTTTGCTGAAAGATGTAGAATACATAGAGATCAGAGGTCTGGAGCTGACAAATGACAGAGAGACCAGTAAAGTAGACGATGGATTAAAATATAACGACGCAAATGTTATGGATCGTACCGGTGTGGCTGGTGTAGCGAAGGATAAAGGTACGGTAGATCATATTGTTCTGGATGATCTGTATGTTCATGATGTAGACGGCAATGTTATCAACAAACATATGGCAAATGGTGGTATTTATTTTATTGTAGAGAAACCAACAGATGAGAATGCTACCGGCGCTTCCAAATTCAATGATCTGACAATTGAAAACTGTAGTGTTGTAACAACAAACCGCTGGGGTATCGCAGCAGCTTATACCTATGCATGGGCACAGCTTAACAGTGCACATTTGAATGAAGCAGCATTGGAAAAATATGCTTCCAGTAATGTGACAATTCAGAACAATTACATTAAAGCTGCCGGTGGTGATGCAATCACAACCATGTATGTAGATCAGCCACTGGTTCAGTACAATGTGGCTGAGGATTGTTCCCGTCAGATGAATCCGACAGATTATCCAAGTGGCTGGCAGCGTGTAGCAGCCGGAATCTGGCCTTGGAAATGTAAAGATTCTGTGTTCCAGTATAATGAATGTTATAATAATCAGTATGCTTATCATGGTAATGGCGATGGTCAGGCATGGGATGCAGACTGGACAGACGGAACACTCTATCAGTACAATTACAGTCACGGAAACTCCCGTGGAGCAATCATGTTCTGTGGAGCAGAGGCTGTGAATACAACATTCCGTTATAATATCAGTGAGAACGAGTTGACAGGTCCGTTAGATTTACCAGGCAATCCGGATGCTCATATTTATAACAATACATTCTATATGAATGAGAATATTAAGAGTATTTTTGACCGTACCGGTGGAAATGCAGTGCTCGAGAATAATATTTTCTATTATGGTGGCTCAACGCCGTTAAATCAGAACTGGTATCCGGGCGGAACACTTCAGTATGACAATAACCTGTACTATAACTTTGCAAATACACCAAGCGGAGATAAGAATGCCGTTGTTGTAAATGCAGGTACAAAAGTTCTGGAAGATGCAGGATCCGGTCCATCTTCAAATACATCAGGTATTGCTTATATCAAAGAGAATGCATCTGTATTTGACGGTTATAAACTGGCAGAAGATTCGCCGGCAATTAATGCAGGTAAAGTGATCACAGACAACAACGGATATGATCTGGAGCATGATTTCTTCGGACATGCACTGACAGATATCCCGGAGATTGGAGCTGCAGAAAGTGATTATGTAACAGTAACTGCTACTTCTAATGTATATAATGTGGCAAATGACCAGATCAGTGGTCTGGCAAAACATACAACAGTCAAAGAATTACTGAAGAATCTTAAGATAGACAGCAATGCACAGGTTACGGTAAAATCCGGTGACAAAGTTTTAGCTGAAAATGATGTAGTAAACGGTGGATGCACAGTAACAATTTCCTATGGCGAGAAATCCAAAACATATACGATTGTAGCAAGTTCTGACTGTGAATTAAAATCTACTGTATACATGATGACAGGAACAACAATCAAGATTCCGTCTACCGAGAAGAATCCGGCAACTGTCAGCGAAGTAAAACAGAATGTAAAAACAAGCAGTACCGCAACCGTAAGCGTGATTTCTGATGATAAAGTACTGGCAAACACAGATACAATTGCGGATGGAATGACACTTCGCATTACGGCAGAAGATGGTACAACAAGCGATTACGTTATTGCCGTAAAGAATAATTATAACTGGGTTGGTGATTATGTTAACGCACAGCAGGGTAATGTGTGGTTTGGACAGATCAAAAATAACAGTGCAGATACATGGAATAATATGACATCCTATGATCCGGACTGGCCAAACTGGCAGGTAAATACTTATTATGGACCGGGCGTGGATGCCCCAAGTCATGCAGAGGCAGCAAAAAATAATACAAACTCTTATCATGGTCTGCTTTCTGCACCGCCAAAATCAGACATTTATACTGCAATGGCATACCGTGTACCAAAGAGCGGCGTGATTTCTTTTAATATCAGAAATGATGAACCGTATCTGCGTCAGAACGGAAACTCCGGTGGAAGCACAACACTGACTCTGATGCACAATGACACCGAGTTACAGAGCGTAACACTTTCTGTCAGTGGTCAGAAAGGTGAGTGGAAATCTATTGATGCGCTGGAGGTAAAAGCAGGCGATTATATCCGTGTGGTTGCAAAGTCAAACAATAGTCCTACAAAACCGTCTGCACATATTACACCGATCATCTCTTATGTAGATGAAGCAGTAGCAGATACCACAGTACCGGAAACACCGAAATATGCAACCGCTGCTGATGTAACAGAGTCGACAGCAGCCATCAGTTGGGAAGAAGCACTTGATAACGTAGCCGTTACAGGTTACAACGTATATGTCAACGATGAAAAAGTAAATGATGAACTGATCACAGATACTTCCTATACTTTAACAGGCCTGACAGATAATACAGAGTATACAGTAACCGTTACAGCGGTAGATGCAGCAGGAAATGAATCAGATGCATCTGAGGCAGTTACATTTACAACAGTAGAAACAGACAGAGAAGCTCCGAGTGCACCGGCGAATGTTGCAGCAGCAGATATTACCAGAGCCGGCGCAGCAATCAGTTGGGAAGCATCTACCGACAACGTAGGTGTAACAGGATATGATGTATATGTAAACGGCAAGAAAGACAACGATGCACTGGTAAAAGACACGGCATATGAACTTAGCGATCTGAAGCAGGATACTTCTTATAAAGTAGAAGTTTACGCACTGGATGCAAAAGGCAATCGTTCTGAGGCAGGAAGTGTGACATTCAAGACATTAAAAGCATATGCAGACGGATTATCCGATACAAAAGATGCAGATGGCAACTGGTATTACTACAAAAATGACAAAGTAGATACTGGCGTTACAACTGTTGCAAAGAACAAAAACGGCTGGTGGTATGTAAAGAACGGTAAAGTAGATTTTGGCTATACCGGAATTGCAAAAAATGAGAACGGCTGGTGGCGCATTGTCAATGGAAAAGTTGACTTTAACTGCAACAGTGTAGAGAAAAATGAAAACGGCTGGTGGTATATCCGTAATGGAAAAGTAGATTTCTCCTACACAGGAGTAGCAAAGAATGCCAACGGCTGGTGGAGAATCGAAAACGGAAAAGTAAACTTTAATTACAATGGACTTGCCCAGAATGAAAATGGCTGGTGGTACATTAAGAATGGTAAAGTGGACTTCTCCAATCGCGATGACATCAGAATCAATGGAAAAATTTATAAAGTGTTCAATTAGTAAATAACCGATATAGAATTACCCCATAGTGTACTGATTGAAAACAGAAGCGGCTTTCGAAAGAGAGCCGCTTCTGTTGTGCTTGAATCAAGTCGAACGCACGTGAGACTTGGTGCGTGATTCTGGTCAGCGTAAGCTGACATATTCTTCTCAGAATCACCGCACTTTACAAAATATTGCAGATCATAGGTATCGTTGATAAAGATATCTGATTATTCTGCATGTGTGTTAGTTGTAATAGTTTTTAATATAGGATTTCCGGTAGCTGGAAGGAGATTCCCCGATCACTGTCATAAACAGTTTGGAATAATGCTGGGAATCTTTCAAACCAACCATCTGAGCAATCTCCGTCAGTGATTTATCTGTATCCTGCATCAGATCAATGGATTTGTTGATGCGGTAAATATTGATATAGTTGGACAGTGTGATCGTCATATATTTTTTGAACAGGCTGCTCAGATAACGGACGGAAATCTGAAGTTCCTTTGCGATGTCCTCCTGAAGAATCTTGTGCATATAGTTTTTGTGGATGTAATCCAGAGTGTATGCCACATAGCTGTTTTGCAGGTTCGGATCAGTAAAATCGTGATTCGGCCGCTTTTTGTCCAGAATATGAAGCATGATGTTCATAATGGCGATGTTGATATTCGCAGCAGTAAATAAACTGTCTGTCGAGGAGTGCAGCGAAATAATTTTGTTTACACAGTCATCCAGTACCTGATCAGATTCCTGTCTATAGTAAGTCTGACAGTGAAAACGAATCGCATGCATCATACCGATGGGATAAATGCCATCATCACTCAAGATGATTTTTGTGAAGGTATCCGGGCGGAAATGAATCTGTTGATATTCACAGTCCCCACTGTAATCAACACGGAAAGAGTGAATAACGTTTGGCAGGATCATGATAAAGTCTCCAGCCTTGCAGTGAATAGATTCAGAAGCAATATCCATATGGCAGCTTCCGGAAACTATTCGGTAAATTTCAATGGTCGTGTGAATGTGAAAACCAAACTGATATCCGGCTTTCTTCTTCTGAACGAGCGCGCCTGTCAGTACATCATTTGATAGGGACAGCGCGAGCTGTTCTCTCATATTTTGATTTGCCATAATGTTGCTCCTTATATCATTGTGTCATTGCGATTTGGTGTGCTCTTATTACAGCAGAATTTGGGAAAAAGAGATACTGTTTGTTGATAAAACACTTAAGAGGACGTATTGAAAAGAGAAATACAGGTGTAAAACATAAGGAGTCAGATAGCAATATGCAAATTTACACACAATTACCAGAAAAGGGATATAAATTTAAAAGAAAAAATCTTGCAAGATATAAGAATTTCAATTATAATAGAAAAGTTGCAAGGGGGGAATGAAGTTTCTCTGTTTTTTAAGGAATATAAGTAATATATTTAGGAGGAAATTAAGTATGAAAAACTTGAATCGCTGGGTATATGCGATCATCGGTGTTATCACTCTGCTTCTCGCAGGTCTGGTATATGCTTGGTCCGTTATGTCCAAATCTATCGGTGCTTCCCGTCCGGACTGGACAGCAGCACAGTTATCTATGACATTTACCATGGTTATGGCATTTTTCTGTATCGGATGTTTGATTGCCGGTATGATGGCAAAAAAAGTCAGTCCGAAGATCTACATCATTCTTTCAGGAATTTTATTTCTGGCAGGATTTATGATCGCTTCCACCACAGGCACTTCACCGGCTACCCTGTATCTTGGATTCGGTGTTTTGTGTGGTCTTGGCGCAGGATTTGCTTATAACGCAGTTATGAGTACCATGTCTTTATGGTTCCCGGACAAACAGGGTCTGATCTCAGGTATTCTTCTGATGGGATTTGGTCTGAGCAGCTTTATCATTGGTAAAGTGTTTGCAGCTGTTACACCGTCTGATGGAACAGACAAGTGGCAGGAAACTTTCCGTATTCTCGGTATTATCATCGTAGTTGTAATGGTGATCTGCAGCTTCTTCTTTGTAAAACCGGAAGCTGGTTACAATCCGGGTGCTGCATCTGCTCAGAAAAAAGCAGTACGTGAGCCGGCTTGTGAAGTAAACACAGGAAAAATGGCTATGATGCCGACATTCTGGTTTTACTATATCTGGGCTATTCTGGTGAGTGCTGCAGGTCTTGCACTGGTTTCTCAGGCAAGTGGTATCGCAAGCCAGGTTGGAACTACTGTATCTGATGGAAACATTGCTACTGTTGTAGGTCTGATCTCTATTTTCAACGGTATCGGACGTGTAATCTTTGGTGGATTATTTGATAAAAAAGGTCACAGATTTACAATGATCCTTGATATGATCATTTTTATCGTTGCTGCTCTGATTCTTGTACTTGCTCTGATGAGCGGAAACTTTGCATTCATCGTGATCGGTTTCGTTGTAGGAGGACTTGCTTATGGTGGAGTTACACCGACAAACTCTGCTATCATCAGTGATTTCTTCGGACGTGAGAACTATTCTATGAACTTCTCACTGATAAATACAAACCTGCTGATTGCATCTTTTGCTTCTACTATTGCAGGTAAACTGTATGACGCAAGCGGATCTTTCATGACAACTATTTTCATGATGATCATCGTAACGGTTCTTGGTTTTGTTGTATCTTTCGGAGTACGCAGACCGAAAGCAAAATAAATAATAGAATATCAGATCATAAAAAATTAAGAAAGTGGAATAGTCCTTTTGTGGGACTGCCACTTTCTTTTTTTTATAAAATGAGTTACAATGGGCGAAGTCAGAAAAGAATCATCTCAGTCTGAGTTGAGACTCCCACTTCTGCAAGGTGAGTAATAACAAATCTTTCTCAGTGGGAGTTCAATCTCCGACTGAGATAAACGCTCCGCGAGGATGTGCAGTGATTCTGAGAAGAATATGTCAGCTTACGCTGACCAGAATCACGCACCAAGTCTCACGTGCGTTCGACTTGAACTGTAATGGGTGATAAAAATGGATGAATGTAAGGAATGTGAAAGATATGAAAATTGTTTTTTTAGATGATAATTCAATTGGAACGGACATTGATCTCAGTGGATTTGAGTCTCTGGGTGAAGTGGTTCGTTACGGAAGCAGTAAGCCGGAGGAGGTTCCGGAGCGTGTGAAGGATGCGGATGTGGTCATCATCAACAAGATGGAGATCAACGAGCGGACCATCGGAACGGCAGAAAAGCTGAAACTTGTGTGCGTGACTGCTACAGGTACCAATAATTTGGACAAGGAGTTCCTGGCAAAAAGGAATATTGCGTGGAGAAATGTGGCAGGCTATTCTACAGAGTGTGTGGCGCAGCATACGTTTGCGTTACTGTTCTATTTGTTGGAGAAAATGCCCTATTATGACAATTATGTTAAATCAGAGAAGTATGTAAATGATGCTATGTTTACACATTTTGCAAATCATTTTCATGAACTTTGCGGTATGACATGGGGCATCATTGGTCTGGGAGCCATCGGCAGACGGGTGGCAGATCTGGCAAAGGCTTTTGGCTGCCATGTGATCTATTATTCCACTTCCGGAAACCATACGGAGGATGGCTACGAGCGTGTGGATTTTGATACCTTGCTTAAGACATCTGATATTGTGTCCGTGCATGCACCGCTGACGGAGCAGACGGAACAGCTGATGAATGCAGCTGCATTTTCAAAAATGAAAAACAGTGCGATTTTTATCAACGTGGGACGCGGACCAATCGTGGTGGAAGCGGATCTGGCAGATGCGCTGGAACAGGGTGAGATCGCGGCAGCAGGCCTGGATGTACTGAGCGCGGAGCCGATGCGTGAGGACAATCCACTGCGTTGCATCAAGGATAGCGAGAAACTTGTGATCACGCCGCATATCGCATGGGCGGCGGTGGAGACGCGCAAGCGTCTGATGGACATTATTTTACAGCAGGTGAAGGAGCTTTTTGAAGTTAAGCAAAAATAATGAGAAAATGCGATGGATGAAAATACATAGGTTACGATGGAAGGAGAACGTATCTTTATGAAAAATAAAAAACGATTGGCGAAGCTGATTTTTGTGGCGATACTGCTTCTGATCATCTGGTATACATTTAAGGATTCCGCAGGGGATATTGTTGCACAGCTTCAGAAAACATCTTTTGCGGTGCTGGTGGCGATTATGGCTGCAACCGTGATCTATCATTTGTTTGAGGCATGGATCACCTATTCACTGGCGCGCAGATATAATCCAAAATTCAAGTTCCGGGAAGCCGTTTACTGTGCTTTTAATTGTTCTTTTTATCGTTTGTCTACATTAGGAAGTGGTTCCGGTGTGGCAGCGATCGTGTATCTGGGTAAAAAGGGTGTTGGCTATTCGGAAGCAACCGGACTTTACATGATTCAGTACATGGTGCACAAAGTCAGTGTGGCATTGTTCAGCGGACTTTTATTTATCCTGAACTGGAAAGTAATGTCTGTGAATTATAGAGAATATGGCGTGTATCTGGGGCTTGCATATGTGTTGACCGCGATTATCAGTATCGCATTGATTATTTTTGCGGTATCTGCAAAATCCCATCAGTTGATTCTGTGGATTGTGCGTAAGTTCAACAAAAGCGGAAAACTGACTTCGGCATTGAAAAAACTGGAAGAGAGCTGTGATATCATGGAAAAATCAACATCCCGCTTGTTGAAGGATGTACCATCGCTAATTTCCATGGTGTTGAAAAATTTGGCAAAACTGTGCTTCTGGTATTGTATTCCGTTTTTAATTCTGTTTGGAACAAATGAAATTTCAATATTGGATTCTTTGTCAATTACATCGCTGTCTGTTATGTCGGCAGCGGTAATTCCGACACCGGCAGGAGTTGGAGCGGTAGAACTGATTATGACGAACCTTTTTGCCGTATTAGTTGGTGTGCATAAAGCCGGTGCGATCACGGTTCTTTACCGTGTGGCAACCTTTATTTTCCCGTTTGTTGTGGGCGGTGTGCTGATTTTGATCAGTAAACTTGTGGTTACAGTTCACTCATCACATGGATTCAGGTAATGATCATGCTTGCATGAGGAATTACCTGGATGCATAGTGATGAAGGGAGAGCCTTTTTGTGAGCAAAAACAGTAGCAAAGCTACGGAGAAGCCCGAAAGGGCGTTTTGCGAATGGCGCGTGTGAACTGTAACAACCTGTGTATTGGCAGAAATAAGTAAAAAATTAGCTATTGCATTTGAAAAAAGTATGTGCTATCATATGTGCAGAAAAAGCAAAGAAATCTTCAGGGCAGGGTGATCTGAACCGAATGCAATTCGAAGCAGAGAGTCCCGACCGGCGGTATAGCCCGCGAGCGTGAAAGCGTTGATTTGGTGATTCTGGTAAGCAGAAGATTCCAAAGCCGACAGTATAGTCTGGATGAAAGAAGAACAAGCGAAAATAAATACTTAAATGAGACAGAAAAACAAATGTTTTGAAGTCCATTTAACAAAAAAGATTTTCACTCCCTGAGATTTATTTCTCAGGGATTTTCTTTTACCATAAATTTTTGATCTGAAAAATTTTCGGAGCCGGGATGTGAATGTTACATAAAACTAACAAGAGCATCAGGCGATGAAACACAGACACATCAGGCAACGCAAAAATTTATGGAAGCAGAAAATCCCTGGAAGATTGAAGGGAGTGTTTTTTTATGCCGGAAAAAGAAGAATATATGAAACGGGCGTTGGAACTGGCGCGAAAGGGAGAAGGTCATACATCACCGAATCCGATGGTTGGCTGCGTGGTAGTCAAAGACGGACGGATCATCAGTGAGGGGTATCACGAGAAATATGGAGAGTTTCATGCGGAGCGAAATGCATTGACCCGCTGTACAGAAGATACCACAGGAGCTGATTTGTATGTGACATTGGAGCCGTGTTGTCATCAGGGAAAAACCCCACCGTGTACGGACATTATCATTGAAAAAAAAATCGCCCGGGTTTTTGTGGGAAGTATGGATTCTAACCCACTGGTGGCAGGTAAAGGTGTACAGATCCTGCGGGATCATGGCATTTATGTAGAGACCGGAATTCTGGAAGAGGAATGCCTGAAGTTAAACGAAGTATTTTATCATTACATCACGACAAAGACACCGTTTGTGGTTATGAAATATGCCATGACTCTGGACGGAAAAATCGCCTGTGCCACCGGAGATTCCAGATGGGTGACCGGAGAGACGGCCAGAGCGCAGGTGCATCGGATGAGGGGACGCTACCGGGGCATCATGGTAGGAATCGGAACGGTGTTGGCAGATGATCCGATGTTGAACTGCCGCGTGGAAGGCGGTGTGGATCCGGTGAGAATCATTTGCGATTCCAACCTTCACATTCCACTGACAAGTCAGATCGTAAAAACTGCATCAGAAATTGAGACGATCGTTGCCTGCAGTCAGGAAGCGTTAGAAGCAGAGCGAAAGCAGGAGAAAATCAGGAAGTTAAAAGAGGCAGGCATTCAGCTGATCGGCACGGAAGGTGCACACGGAGTCAATCTGGTGGAATTGATGAAAAAACTTGGTGAGCAGAACATTGACAGTATTTTACTGGAAGGCGGTGGAACGTTAAATGCTTCTGCACTGGAAGATGGTATCGTAAATAAAGTATATGCTTACATTGCAGGAAAGCTCATCGGCGGCATGGATGCACGCTCTCCGGTAGAGGGAATGGGAATCGACCGAATGGCAGATGCGATCACATTGAAAAATATGGAGATTGAACGTCTGGGCGATGACTTCTGCATTGTTGGCTATGTCAAATAACGATGCAAAAAACGAAGATAAAGTGAAAAGAATTTCTTGAACAAAGAATACTTGCTACATAGTGTTCAGGAAGAGTAATAAGACAACAATACCTGAACAGTAATTGATATAAAATTAAAAGTTAACTTGAAAAGAGGCGATCATACATGTTTACAGGATTAATTGAAGAAGTGGGAACCATTCAGAATGTACGACGTGGCGCCCGGTCCTGTGTACTGACCATCGGATGCAAAAAAGTGCTGGAAGGCAGTCAGATCGGAGACAGCATTGCAGTCAACGGTGTGTGCCTGACAGTGACGAGCATGGGCGGCAGTTATTATACCGCAGATGTTATGGCAGAGACAATGAACCGAAGTTCTCTGAGGCAGTTAAGTACTGGGGCAAGCGTAAATCTGGAGCGGGCGATGCCGGCAAACGGCAGATTTGGCGGTCATATCGTATCGGGACATATCGATGGCACCGGAACGGTGCAGAGCATTGAACCGGATGACAACGCAATCTGGTACACCATCGCAGCAAAGCCAAACCTGCTTCGCTATATCGTAGAAAAAGGTTCCATTACAATCGATGGTATCAGCCTGACCGTGGCTTATGTGGATGAACATTGTTTTAAAGTGTCCATCATCCCACATACACAGCAGGTAACCGCTTTGCATGACAGAGGCGTTGGCGACATCGTCAATCTGGAATGCGATATTATTGGAAAATATGTGGAAAAACTGTTGCAGCCGGCAGCGGGAGAAGAAGAAACAAAAAAAGAAATCGGAATCACCGAAGACTTTTTAAAAAAATATGGATTCTAAATTTACAGGAATCAGAAATGCGATAAACAAGTAAATTGAAAAACAGATGATAGAAAAGTAATTAAAACTTAAATGAATGAAAGTTAAGGGAAACTTGGAGGATAAAAAAATGGCAAAAGAAATTGGAACAGTAGAAGAAGCATTACAGGATTTGAGAGACGGAAAAGTAATTTTAGTAATTGATGATCCGGAAAGAGAAAATGAAGGTGATCTGATCTGTGCGGCAGAGTTTGCAACACAGGAAAATGTAAACTTTATGGCATGCGAAGCAAAAGGTTTGATCTGTATGCCGATGAGCGGTGAGCTTTGCGATAAACTGGGACTGGATCAGATGGTAAGTGTGAATACAGATAATCATTGTACTGCATTTACCGTATCCATCGATCATGTAGACACCACAACCGGCATTTCCGCAGCAGAGCGTTCCTACACTGCATTGAAATGTGTGGAAGACGATGCAAGACCGTCAGACTTCCGCAGACCGGGTCATATGTTCCCACTGCGTGCAAAAGACGGCGGCGTACTGGTGCGTGACGGCCATACAGAGGCAACCGTTGATCTGGCAAAACTGGCAGGCTTAAAACCGTGTGGACTTTGCTGTGAGATCATGCGCGAGGACGGAACCATGATGCGTACCACAGAGCTGTTGCAGTTTGCAGAAAAACATGATCTGACCGTTATCACAATTACCGATATCATTGAGTATCGTCTTAAAAATGAGAGTCTGATCCGCCGCGAAGCAGATGCAAAACTCCCGACAAAATATGGTAACTTTGAGATTTATGGATATGAAAATATTTTAAACGGAGATCATCACGTAGCACTTGTTATGGGCGATGTGGCAGACGGTGAGCCGGTACTTTGCCGTGTACATTCCGAGTGCCTGACCGGAGATGTGTTTGGTTCCAGCCGCTGCGACTGTGGAGAACAGTTAGATGCAGCAATGAAAGCCATTGCAAAAGAAGGTAGAGGCGTATTGTTATATCTTCGCCAGGAAGGTCGTGGCATTGGTCTCATCAATAAATTAAAAGCATACGAGCTGCAGGAGCAGGGGTATGATACGGTAGAAGCAAATATCAAACTTGGTTTCCCGGCTGATATGCGTGAGTACGGAGTGGGCGCACAGATCCTGCGTGATATCGGAGCAAAACGCCTGCGTCTGCTGACAAACAACCCAACTAAGATCACAGGACTTGCAGGATATGGCATCACCATTGAGGAGCGCGTACCGATCCAGATCAAAGCACAGAAATTTGACTATTTTTACTTGAAAACCAAACAGGAAAAAATGGATCATATGACAAACTATGAATAAAATACAACCGGTAAAATGCAGGAGCATTCTTGAATGTTTGGAGAGATTTTGTAAAGTAAATACAGAGTGATAAAAGAAGTAGAAATATAAAGTAAAAATTAGAAATAAACGTAATAATTCAAATCAGGAGGATAAGAAAATGAGAGTTTTAGAAGGAAATGTAGTAGCAGAGGGAATTAAAATCGGTATTGTAGCAGCACGTTTTAACGAGTTTATCGTATCAAAACTGGTTGGCGGCGCACAGGACGCTTGTGTACGTCACGGTGTAAAAGATGAGGACATTGATCTGGCATGGGTTCCGGGTGCATTTGAGATCCCGATCGTTGCAAAGAAAATGGCAGCTTCCGGAAAATACGATGCAGTACTTTGTTTAGGAGCAGTTATCAAAGGTTCCACAAGCCACTATGATTATGTGTGCGCTGAGGTCAGCAAAGGAACTGCTATGGTTGGCCTTGAGACAGGCGTACCGACACTGTTTGGTGTATTGACAACTGACAACATCGAGCAGGCGATCGAGCGTGCAGGTACAAAAGCAGGAAACAAAGGCTATGATGTTGCTTGCTCCGCAATCGAGATGGTAAATCTGATGAAAAACATCTAATAAAAGAGTAAAAAAACAAGAGCAAAAGGACTATTTATAAAAAACAAGTCTTTTTGCTCTTTTGCTTTATCATTAGAGAAGCATGTATATACATGCGGCACGCAGTGCAGTGTGGCGCAAAAAATTTACAAATATCACGATGTAAATTGAGAACTTCTGCATTTTTCCTCAAGGAGCGATTGTTAGCGACTGAGGCAAAATGCAGAAGTTCGTATCAAAACATAATATCGTAAATTTTAAGCCACACAAATAAGCCACACAAATAAGCCACACCAAACAAGATCTAATGTTTCCGAAGTTTTTCAATCAAATCTGTGATCGTTGTAACCGCATCCATCTGATCACTGCTTTCCATTGCATGAATATAATCCTTGCGTTTTTCCCATACAGTATGAATCGCATCAGTCAGTGTCTGATCAGACAACGCTTCTTCTTCGATCACATAGCTGAATCCCTGTTTTTCAAAAGAATTTGCATTCAGAATCTGATCGCCACGGCTTGCATTTTTGGATAACGGAACCAGAATATTTGGTTTACGTAATGCCAGCAATTCGCAGATAGAGTTAGCACCTGCACGGGAGATTACAAGTTCTGCAACGGCAAACATATCTGCCAGCTCTTTGTTTGCATATTCATATTGTACATAACCGGCTGTGTTATTCAGGGAAGCATCCAGATTTCCTTTTCCACACAGATGGATCACCTGATAATTTTTCAGCAGTTCCGGAAGAATACTGCGGACAGTATCGTTAATGACTTTGGAACCAGAACTTCCGCCAACTACAAGAATGACCGGTTTTTCACTGTTGAGACCAGTGTATGTATAAGCAGCTTCTTTGCTTCCGTGAAGTAACTCTGCACGGATCGGAGAACCGGACAATACAGCTTTTCCCTCCGGCAGATGTGGAATTGTTTCCGGGAAGTTACAGCATACACGGCTTGCTGCCGGGATCGCGATACGGTTGGCAAGTCCCGGAGTAATATCAGATTCATGGATGATCGTCGGCACTTTGGCATGTTTTGCTGCCAGAACCACCGGAACACTGACAAATCCGCCTTTGGAGAATACAATATCCGGTTTTAATTTGCGCATCAGAGCTCTTGCCTGAAAATATCCCTTCATTACTTTAAATGGATCAGAGAAGTTTTTCGGATCAAAATAACGGCGCAGTTTTCCGGAAGAAATGCCGTAATACGGGATATTCTGCTGTTCGATCAGTCCTTTTTCCATGCCTGCATAAGAACCGATGTAGGAAATGTCATAACCCAGTTCTTTCAGGCGCGGAAGAAGCGCAATATTTGGTGTAACATGTCCGGCAGTACCACCGCCGGTGAGAATGATTTTTTTCATATGATGAATCCTTTCTGTTTCAGATATCTGACTTCATTTCTTACAAATATACACCTATTCCCATGGGGTGACAAGTATTTCTCTTCGTCAAAAAAGGGATTCAACACTTACAGAATTGAGCCGCCATTTCTGTAAGTGTTCAGTAATAGCAGATTTTCTTAGAAGGAGAGAATTTTCTGCTTCAGAATCATCTCTACGAGTTGATTAACTTCCGGTTTTTGATGAAAATTGATCAGTTAAGTATTAAAAACTGGAAAAATATTATAATAGGAAGAAACAGGTCGAAACTTGCGGCGAAAAGAGCCGCAAAGCCCCTTTTCTAAAGTGTATGTTTTTGTTACACTTGCTATGTAACAAAAATGTCATGAACAGGATCCATGACGGGAAGGAGGCGTGAAATGGATCGACTGATTCATTTTGCAGAAATGATATATACACAGCATACGACAGAGCTGATTCTGGGTATTCTGGGGTGTATTGTAGTACTGATGATAATCAATCTGGCAGGGGTGCGTCGATGCAGAAAACAGATCATCCGTCTGACGGAAAAATCAAAAGATGTAATGAAAATTGCCATGAGTCAGAGAGCAACAGACAGTGGCAGAGATCGTGAAAAATACATAAGAAAAGAACCGGAAACAAGTGCAAAAAGAGGACATGCTGTAACAAAGTCAGAGGAAGAATTATTTGGCAGTGTCATACAGGAAATGTTTCCGTAAATGATGTAATAAATTGCATTTTGAAAAAGATGATGGAATCCCAAAAAAGTGCACAAAAATGTGCAATTTGGTATAAAAATCATCTTTTTTCAAGGAAAAAATGGGTAAAAAGTGCACAAAAAGTGAAAAATAGGGTTGACATCCTGAAAATGGGTTGTTATAATGCGTGCAACGTTTGTGTAACAATTCTGTAACAAATTTAACAGAAATGCATAATTAGTAATTGGAATTGTAATACTAACACAAAACAAATTATAAAATCAATTAACAAATTTTTACGGGCAATTTTGTAAAGGTTTGAATCAGGAGGTCAAATGAAATTTAGAAAGGTTATTGAAAGCGGAATTATTACAGCAGCTCTGGCACTCACATCCGTCACAACAGCCGTTTCTGCAAGTGCTGCTGAGACAGGAACCACGATGGAGAGCGCTACAGTAAATGCAAATGTGGCAGACCGTGTAAGCCAGGCGGCAAGCACAGGAGTTCAGTCTGTTCAGATCATACAACAGAACGCACAGGCAGCGGCAGAAGCTGCTGAGTGGGCAGACAAAATGCTGGTAACAGTTGATAAAGACAGTTCATTGAATATACGAAAAGAAGCATCTGCGGATGCGGAAGTAGTTGGAAAATTTTATGCAGGCTCCGGTGCGGAAGTACTTGAGACCGGTGATGAATGGACCAAGGTAAAATCCGGAGACGTAGAAGGTTATGTAAATAATGCATATTGTGTATTTGGCGAAGATGCTCACACTTATGCAGAAGAAAACTGTGAGACAAAGGCAACCGCGAATGCAGATGGTATCCGTGTTCGTGAGGCATCCAACACAGATGCAAAAATTCTTGACGTCATCGATTCCGGCGCATCTCTGACAGTAAACACAGATGCAGAGGAAGTTGACGGATGGGTTTCCGTAGACTGCAACGGAACAACTGCATATGTTGCAGCAGACTATGTAGACGTTGCATTAAATATTGACGATGCCGTAAGCATGGAAGAAATCCGTGCAAGAGAAGCAGCTGCCGTTCAGAAAGCAGCACAGGAAGCAGCAGCTCAGGCAGGAAACAGCAACTCAGGCTCAGATAGTGCAGCAGTTACAACAAGCTCTGAAGCAGTCAGCGCTTCTTCCAGTGACACACAGCTTCTGGCAGCCATCATCCAGTGTGAGGCAGGCGGAGAACCGTATTCCGGTCAGCTTGCAGTTGGAGCTGTTGTCATGAACCGTGTAAAAAGCGGATCTTTCCCGAACAGCATTTCCGGTGTTATCTACCAGAGCGGTCAGTTTACACCGGCTTCCAGTGGAAAGCTTGCAAGAGTATTAAGCAGCGGAAATATCTCATCCAGTTGTTATCAGGCAGCAGCAGAAGCATTAAGTGGTGCAGATAATACAGGCGGAGCAAAATATTTCCATGCAGGAACAAGCGGATCCGGTACAGTGATCGGATCACAGATTTTCTATTAAGAAAAGCTATAGGCGGAACAATTTATGCAATTCAGGTTGGACGTGAGCGAGACCTGGTGCGTGATATTAGTCAACAGAAGTTGCTATATTCTTTTTAAGAATTACCGTGCTTTATACAGAGAGACTACAAAAATTGCCGGAAAACGGCAAGAATGTGGTCTCTCTTTTTGTGATTATTATTGTAAAACGGGAGAAAATATAGTATATTGGTGAAAACAAGGAAAAGGGGGGATCGACATGTTTTCATTATCAGCGCCAATGATATGGCTGGTTCTTCTGGTAGCATTTATCCTGCTCGAGATCGCGACCGTGGGATTGCTGACCATCTGGTTTGCAGGCGGTGCACTGGCAGCATTTTTTGTTAGCGTGGCTCAGGGTGGAGTCGCTGTACAGGTAATCGTGTTTCTGATTGTGTCGTTGGTATTGGTTCTGCTGATCCGACCACTGGCTCAGAAAAAATTCAATTCGGAGCACATTCGCACAAATGCACAGACACTGATCGGAGAAGAAGCAGTCGTAATAGAACCGATTGATAATCTTCTGTCAACCGGACGTGTGATGATACGCGGTCAGGAATGGGCAGCAAGAAGTGTGGATGAAAAGCAAAAATTCAAAAAGGATGACGTTGTAAGCGTTGTTTCTATCAGCGGGGTAAAACTGATGGTTAAGTGTCCGGAGTAATTGGGAGGCATATGTCATGTGCTACATGATGCGTATTTTGCAGTAAGAGAGTTGTGACATTCCTGAAATCCGATTACCTAAAGCAGACATATTCTTTTTGAACGTGTAAAGGAGGGCAATATAGTGATTGCAATTATTATTCTAATCGTAGTAGTTATCTTGATTCTGGCATCATGCATCAAGATTGTACCTCAGGCGAACGCATATGTTGTAGAGCGTCTGGGCGCATATCAGGGAACCTGGGAGGTTGGTATTCATTTCAAAATGCCGATCATCGACCGTGTGGCAAAAAGAGTTCTGTTAAAAGAGCAGGTTGTTGATTTCGCACCGCAGCCGGTTATTACAAAAGATAACGTTACCATGCGAATTGATACTGTCGTATTTTTCCAGATCACAGATCCGAAGCTGTTTTCCTATGGTGTGGAAAATCCGATCATGGCGATTGAAAATCTGACAGCAACAACATTGAGAAATATCATCGGTGATCTGGAGCTGGATGAGACACTTACTTCCAGAGAGACCATCAATACAAAAATGAGAGCTTCCCTGGATATCGCAACAGATCCATGGGGAATCAAAGTAAACCGTGTAGAGCTGAAAAACATCATTCCGCCGCAGGCCATTCAGGATGCGATGGAGAAACAGATGAAGGCTGAGCGTGAACGTCGTGAGGCAATCCTTCGTGCAGAAGGTGAGAAGAAATCCACCATTCTGGTTGCAGAAGGTAAGAAAGAATCTGCAATTCTGGATGCGGAGGCTGAGAAACAGGCAGCAATCCTTCGTGCAGAGGCAAAACGTGAAGCAACCGTCAAAGAAGCAGAAGGTCAGGCAGAAGCGATTCTGAAGATCCAGCAGGCAAACGCCGATGGTCTCCGCTTCCTGAAAGAGGCTTCTCCGGATGCAGCAGTTCTTCAGATCAAGAGTTTGGAGGCATTTGCAAAAGCAGCAGACGGCAAAGCAACAAAGATTATTATTCCGTCAGAAATTCAGGGTATGGCAGGACTTGCCAAATCTCTGGTAGAAGTAGCAGCAGATGTAAAAGAAAAGTAAGAATAGTAACATGGGCTGCCCGCACGGCAGCCCTGTTTTTAATCAAATCAAGCAAGTAGCGTAGGCGGATTGCGCATATCCTTTGACATGAGTTTTTACATGACAGAAGGTGTTTTACCATTTTCTGTCGAAGAAACACAGGCAAGATGCGATTTTTTACAGCAGAAAATAGAAAAAGTTGAATGATAATAAACTGAGAGGTAAAAAAGAAATGAATTTAACAGGAAAAAACTTTTTAAAATTACTGGATTTCACACCGGAAGAGATTACATATCTGATTGACTTATCCGCAGAGCTGAAAGAGAAAAAGAAAAAAGGTATTCGTCACGATGTACTGACAGGCAAAAACATTGCCCTGATTTTTGAAAAAAATAGTACACGTACCCGTTGTTCTTTTGAAGTAGCAGCCTTTGATCTTGGTATGCATACAACATTCCTTGACCCGTCTGCTTCCCAGATCGGTAAAAAAGAAAGCATTGCAGATACTGCACGCGTTCTTGGACGTATGTACGATGGTATCGAGTATCGTGGCTTCGATCAGGAGATCGTTGAGGAACTTGCAAAATATGCAGGTGTTCCGGTATGGAACGGTCTGACCAATGAGTTCCATCCGACACAGATGATCGCAGACATGCTCACCATCAAAGAGCATTTTGGACATTTAAAAGGAATTAAACTTGCATACATGGGCGATGCCCGCTATAATATGGGAAATTCTCTGATGGTCGTATGTGCGAAACTTGGTATGCATTTTACTGCATGCACAAATAAAAAATATTTCCCGAATGAGGAATTAGTTGCTCAGTGCCGTGCCATCGCAGAGGAGACAGGTGCAACCATCACTTTGACAGAGGATGCAATGGCAGGAACCAAAGGTGCAGATGTTATCTATACAGATGTATGGGTATCCATGGGTGAGCCGGATGATGTATGGGCAAGCCGTATCGAGGAGCTGACACCATATCAGGTAAATGCAAAATTAATGGAAAATGCAGGACCGCAGGTAAAATTCATGCATTGTCTGCCGGCATTCCATGATCTGAATACAAAGATCGGAAAAGAGATCCATGACAAATTTGGTCTGGATGCAATGGAAGTAACAGATGAGGTATTCGAAAGCCCGCAGTCTATCGTGTTCGATGAGGCTGAGAACCGTATGCATACCATCAAAGCGGTTATGTATGCAACCCTTGGCGGAGCTGAGAAATAATCATCCGTATGGAGCGTATGCTCTGAATTGACCAAATATAAAAAAGTACGTTGTCTTCGTTGAGCATATCTGATTGAATATCCAATAGAAGACAAGACAGAATACGTACGGTATGAACTGTATGATAGGATGGAGAAAACTGTGAAAAAGAAAATTCTGGAACTTTTGCAGAATTGTCAGGATTTTATATCCGGACAGGAAATCAGTGAAAAATTTGGTGTATCCCGCACAGCGGTATGGAAAGCAATCCGTCAGCTAGAAGCAGAAGGATATGTGATTGAAGCAGTGAGAAACAAAGGCTATCGGTTAAAAGAAGAACCGGATCTGCTGACGGAAGAACAGCTTCAAAAATATCTGGAAACAGACTGGGCGGGACAGCATCTGGTGGTGTTTGATGAGACCGATTCTACCAACAATCAGGCAAAACGGCTGGCAGAAGAAGGTGCAGAGCACGGTCTGCTGGTGCTCAGCGATTGTCAGACTTCTGGAAAAGGACGCCGGGGACGTTCCTGGGATTCCAAAGCCGGCGAAGGTATTTTTATGACTTTGCTGTTAAAACCGGATATTCAACCGGGAAATGCTTCTATGCTGACCCTTGTGATGGCACTTGCGGTCCGGGCGGGCATTGAAGATGTGGTTGGAATTGACACACAGATCAAATGGCCGAACGATATCGTATGTGACGGCAAAAAAGTATGTGGCATTCTGACAGAGATGAGCGCACAGATCGATTATATCAACTATATTGTGATCGGCGTGGGAATCAACGTTTCCAATGAAATTTTTCCGGAGGAAGTGGCTGCGACAGCTACCTCCCTGTATTTGCTGACGGGTGTGCGCATCAGCAGAGCAAAACTGGCTGCAAAGATTATGGCAGAGTTTGAAAAATATTATGCTCTTTATCTGAAAACACAGGATCTGTCCGGTTTGATGAATGAGTATAACAGTCATCTTATCAACCGTGGGCGCAGTGTGCGTGTGCTTGACCCGCGGCAGGAGTATACCGGCGTCGCGCAGGGAATCAGTCAGAGTGGGGAGCTTCTGGTACAGACAGAAGACGGAACTGCCCATGTTTCCTCCGGTGAAGTATCCGTTCGTGGTGTGTATGGATATGTGTGATGAATGTACCTTTGTTTGCCAGAATAGACGAACTGGACAGAAGAATAGATAACAGGAGAAAATGATCATTTATGAATCAGGAAGAAGTAGTGCTGTGTGGATCCAGCGCATATACAAAAAAATATTATCTGAATCCGGATTTTCAGAAATTACCGCAGGGAATCCAGGATGAACTGAAACTGATGTGTGTATTGTATACAGAAGATGTAGGCGGTACACTTACCTTGAAATTTGATGAAGACGGAGAACTGATCTTTGAGACGGCGGCAGATGAGGGTGATTTGCTGTATGATGAGATTGGAAGTGTTCTGAAAGTGAAACAGCTGCAGAACACAAAGCAGGAATTGTTGGAATCACTGGAAATGTATTATAAAGTGACTCATCAGATAAACGTTGAAAACTAGCTAGTGGAGGACTGGAAAAATGCTTTTAACCGTAGATATCGGGAATACAAATATCACACTGGGTGTATTTGAAGGGAAAAAACTGCGTACCACATTTCGAATGACAACAATTCAGACACGTACCTCAGATGAGTACGGTATGGTGATGTGTGAGCTGCTGGAGCATAATCAGGTGAAAGTTGGAGAAATTACAGATGTCATCGTTGCATCCGTAGTACCGAACGTTATGCATTCCCTGACAAGTGCCATCATCAAATATTTTAATACAAAACCAATTATTATCGAGGCTGGCGTAAAGACCGGAATCCGTGTGACTTCCAAAAACCCACGTCAGGTAGGTGCAGACCGTATCGTGGATGCGGCAGCAGTTTATGAGCTGTATGGTGGACCGGCGATCGTGATTGATTATGGTACGGCAACTACCTTTGATCTGGTAGATTCAGATGGTACCTTTACCGCTTGTGTGATCGCACCGGGTATCCGTACTTCCGCGCAGGCGATGTGGAGTATGGCTGCCAAACTGCCGGAATTTGAGATCAAGAAACCGAAGAGCATTCTGGCGCAGGATACCATTGCATGTATGCAGGCAGGATTGGTATATGGTCAGATCGGACAGACAGAATACATTGTCAAACAGATGAAAAAAGAGTTTGGCAAGGAGAATATCAAAGTTGTGGCAACCGGCGGTCTTGGAAGAATTATTGAAAAAGAGACCAATGCCATTGATATTTATGATCCGATGCTTACCTTACAGGGCATGCGTCTGATCTTTGAAAAACAGAAAAAGTAGTTTTGGGAAAGTCTGATCTTGGAAAAGCAGAAAAAGTAATTTCAGAAAATGCAGAATCTCAGATCAGATACATTGAAAATGTAAAACAAACAAGCGTAGATACAAGGATAAATAGAAGAAAAAACGGAAAGAGTACAGTATGAATAAATTGAAAATAGGCAATGTAACCCTGGAGAACAATTTAGTACTGGCACCCATGGCAGGCGTAACAGCCCTGCCATTTCGTTTGTTATGCCGCAGACAGGGTGCAGGGCTTTTGTGCATGGAGATGGTCAGCGCAAAAGCGATTTATTATAAAAATAAAAATACGGAATTACTGATGGAGATTCATCCGGAGGAACATCCGGTTTCACTGCAGTTGTTCGGATCAGATCCGGATATTCTGGCAGCTATGGCAGCGCAGATCGAGGAGCGTCCCTTTGAGATCCTTGATTTCAATATGGGCTGTCCGGTGCCAAAAGTGGTGAATAACCATGAGGGATCGGCATTGATGAAAGATCCGAAGCTGGTGGAAGAGATTCTGACCAAGATGGTAAAAGCGGTGAAAAAACCGGTGACGGTGAAAATTCGAAAAGGCTTTGATGAGGAACATGTCAATGCCGTGGAGATCGCAAAAATCGCGGAAAGCTGTGGCGTGGCGGCGATAGCGGGACATGGAAGAACCAGACAGCAGTATTATTCCGGCAAAGCGGACTGGGATATTATCCGTCAGGTAAAAGAGGCAGTATCCATTCCGGTCATCGGAAACGGTGATATTTTGTGTGCGCAGGATGTGGTTCGTATGAAAGAACAGACCGGATGTGACGGTTTTATGATCGGACGTGGTGCACAGGGAAATCCATGGATCTTCAAACAGATCCAGCATCAGCTTGAGACTGGTGAAGAGTTGCCGAAACCAAGCCGCCGGGAAGTGGCAGACATGATGCTTTTACATGCCCGTTTACAGCTTCAGATCAAGGGAGATTACATTGGGATCCGTGAGATCCGCAAACATGCCGCATGGTACACTGCCGGTTATAAAAATTCTTCCAAACTTCGCGGGAAGATCAATGAAGTGGAAAGCTATGCACAGCTGGAAGCATTGCTGGAACAGTGGCTGGCAGAAGAAGCATAGCGTAAAGTGCATGGAAAGAAATGATATGCAAGTCACAGAAATGCTGAAACAGATACGATGAAGTGGAACAGATAAAGAATCAATAGTAGAAATTTCGTTATAGATAGTAAAAAGATTATAATAACATAGACATTACAAATAGTAAAAAAATCATAATAACGACTTTTTCCACATAAACTGTAAGAAGATCAAAAACAGGAAATGTGGGAAAACAGATTATGGCAGAACAGAACTGTGCAGGAAAAGTCAGCAAAATAAAAAACTTCTTCCGAAAAATGTGGACATACCTTTGCCGTATTTTGAAAAAACGGCATAACGTGCAGGAACAACCAAATGATCCGGAACCGGAAACGACAGAAAATCCATGGATTTTTGCAACCCGCAGTATCATAGAACAGATCCTGTGGCAGAAACAGGATGTGATCCGGGAGGAAAAAGAAGAACTGGGAGGCAGACTGACCAGAAAACAGTTATATCGCGATTTCAAACCGCTGATCATTGACACGGATACGCCGGACCAGGTATTTGGCGAGGACGATGATGTGGATCAGATTTTGCGACAGTTGAGTCCGGGGTTGAATTTTCTGGAAATCTGTACGAACCGACCGGAAGATTTTGTGTCTTTTACCGTCTGGCTGGAGATGGAATACGGTCTCATGACCAGAATTTTTCCACTGGATGCGATGCGGGAGAGCCATGCAAACGTGGTACTTGACCTGGAGCGGCAGGGGATCATGTACACAGACCGTCTGATGCCAAAGGTTTTATATGTTCCTTTTTACAAGCGCCGGTGGAAGATTCATGAAACTGCCGTACAAACTGAGGAAGAGAAGATGCAAAATCTTGACATAGAAGTACCGATTGGTTATAATGTATTGATTGTGAAAGTGGATAAAACTCTTCAAAATTAATGATAAATAAAAAACGATCAGGAGGATCAACAAACATGGATAAGAAAAATCTTTTGACTTACCAGGGATTACAGAAACTGGAGAACGAATTACAGGAATTAAAAGTAGTAAAGAGAAAAGAGATCGCTCAGAAGATTAAAGAAGCGCGTGAGCAGGGTGACTTATCAGAGAACGCTGAGTACGATGCAGCAAAAGATGAGCAGCGTGATATCGAAGCACGTATTGAAGAGATCGAGAAAATCTTAAGACATGCAGAAGTTGTTGTTGAGGATGAGGTAGATCTGGACAAGATCAGCGTTGGCTGTCAGGTACGTATTCTTGACTGCGAGTTTGATGAGGAACTTGAGTATAAGATCGTTGGTTCCACTGAGGCAAACAGCCTGAAAGGCAAGATTTCAAATGAGTCTCCGGTTGGAAAAGCATTACTTGGTGCAAAAGTCGGTGAGATTGTAAATGTAGAGACACAGGCAGGTGTTTTACAGTATAAAGTACTGGAAATCCAGAGATCAAACTAAGAGAAAAGGGAGAATGAAAATGGCTGAACAAAAGAAAGGACAGGACGTAGACGTTAACCAGCTTTTGAAGGTTCGTCGCGAGAAACTGCAGGATCTTCAGGAACGTGGAAAAGATCCGTTTCAGATTACAAAATATGATGTAACACATCACAGCATGGAGATCAAAGACAATTTTGACACATTAGAAGGTCAGACTGTAACGATCGCCGGTCGTATGATGTTCAAACGTGTTATGGGAAAGGCTTCTTTCTGCAACGTACAGGATTTGCAGGGAAGCATTCAGTCTTATGTGGCACGCGATAATATCGGAGAGGAATCCTATGCGGATTTCAAAAAATATGATGTAGGTGATATCCTTGGTATCACAGGTGAAGTATTCAAGACAAAGACAGGAGAGATTTCCATCCATGCTTCTGAGGTAACTCTTCTTTCCAAGAGCTTACAGGTACTTCCGGAGAAATTCCATGGTCTGACAGATACAGATACACGTTATCGTCAGAGATACGTAGACCTGATCATGAACCCGGAAGTAAAAGATACATTCATCAAACGTTCCAAAATCATCAGCAGTATCCGTCGTTATCTGGATGGGCAGGGCTTTATGGAAGTTGAGACACCGATGCTGGTATCCAACGCAGGCGGAGCCGCTGCAAGACCGTTTGAGACACATTTTAACGCATTAAACGAAGATCTGAAACTCCGTATCTCTCTGGAGCTCTATCTGAAACGTCTGATCGTAGGCGGTATGGAGCGTGTATACGAGATCGGTCGTGTATTCCGTAACGAGGGACTTGATACCCGTCACAATCCGGAATTCACTCTGATGGAGTTATATCAGGCATATACAGATTACCACGGCATGATGGATCTGACAGAGAACCTGTACCGTCATGTAGCAAAGGAAGTAACCGGATCCGAGATCCTCACATACGGTGAGCACACCATGGATCTGTCTAAACCGTTTGCACGTATCACAATGGTTGATGCTGTAAAACAGTATGCAAATGTAGACTTCAACGAGATTCATTCTACTGAGGAAGCAAAAAAAGTTGCAGACGAGCATCATATCGAATATGAGGAGCGTCATGAGAAAGGTGATATCTTAAATCTCTTCTTCGAGGAGTATGTAGAGGAGCACCTGATCCAGCCGACTTTCATCATGGATCACCCGGTAGAGATTTCTCCGTTAACAAAGAAAAAACCGGAAAATCCGGATTATGTAGAGCGTTTCGAGTTCTTCATGAACGGATGGGAGATGGCAAACGCTTATTCCGAGTTGAATGATCCGATCGATCAGAGAGAGCGTTTCGAGGCACAGGAAAAAGCATTCGCTGCCGGTGATGATGAAGCAAACCACACAGACGAAGACTTCCTGAACGCATTAAGCATCGGTATGCCGCCTACAGGTGGTATCGGATTCGGTATCGACCGTATGGTTATGATGATGACAAACAGCCCGGCAATCCGTGATGTATTACTCTTCCCAACAATGAAGAGCTTGGAGAAATAAACCCAATGTTTATGCGGGTTTGAGGCAATCTCAAGATGGAGTTGACCAACGTTTGACCAAAAAAAATCAGTGTCAAGCAAGTCAATATAATTTAGTTTAATTTTATATTAGATCCGAACAGGACGAAAGAATGCACTGTTTACGGGCTATTTTCTAAGAAAATTAGGAAATAGCCCGTTTTTTGCGTTATGGAAAAAATAGTCAAAAAGGTAGTTTTGGTCAATAGAATTGGTCAAACGGAAGCATCGGATACGGAGGTAAAAAGATATGCAGGATAATTACAAAGAAACAAGGGCAAAGAGTAAGAAATTTGTGCGGTATGCAGATGGAGCAGAATTATATAGCATGAGCGTATCAAAATTCATGCAGCTGGCAAAAGATGCAAAAGCTTGTTACAAGGTAAATCAGTTGGTACTGGTCAATTTAGAAATAATTGATAAGTATCTTGAGATGTTCCATATAGTTGAGGATGACTTTTACAAGTAAGGAGATGATAGGACATGGCAAATCAGTTAGACGGGTCTAAAAGGTCGAATCAAATATATGAATTGGACTCAATAAGATATTTAAGAGAAGAGGATGCCGCAGATATATTTGGATTGCCGTATAGTACTGTATTGTACTTTGCACAAGCAGCAGGAGCAGTTTATCAGTTACCTAAGATTACACTTATACATAGAATGCAGATGGAGAAATATATGAATCATTTACATAAGGTTCCTAATACTGGGAAATATGTTCAAAAGAAGTTCGTTAGAATTGGGGAGGGTTCGATTACATATAGTATTGGTCATCATAGATTTATAGAGATGGCAAGAGCAGCGGGAGCTGTATATAAAATAAACGAGGGAACAGGTGGAACAGTTCTTGTTAATCTTGAAATTTTTGATGAGTATATGGAACAGTTTAGAGAAGAACCCAGAGAAATGAAAAATCCATTGTGGAAGCCAGAAAACGATAATTGGAAAAGGAAGTGATTAAGTGGCGTATTCATATAAAACATATTCAGATATGAAGGATGTAATGAAGAAATTTGTGAATGCTTCTGAAGGTTCAGTTATATATAGTCTAGGGAAGACAAGATTTATGACATTAGCAAAAGAGGCAGGAGCAATATATAAGGTAGGTGCATCAGCTTTAGTAAATACAGAAATCTTTGAGGAGTATCTGGAACAGTATCATGAAAACCCAGTTCCGTTACCAAAACATGTATGGGATTTGAAAAAAACCAAAAAATAGACACTTTTTTTGAAAAAAGCCCATTGTAGTTTCTTTTTGTATTTGGCATCTGCCTGTATTATATACATATCCCAAGTGATTGGGAGTCACAACTGAATAACAGCTACAGATTCGTATAAATTTATTAAAAATACGATTCATAAGTTGAAGAGTAGAATTTCGGAATGTTTGCCTGGAGTATTCAAGGTCACTGCTTTCATATTAGTAGTTTGATGTATCGAGAGATGAAGAACGAGGAGCAGGATACAAGTATGATAAAAGGAATCACAGACATTCCGTAAGGATAATAACCCATGGAGGGCGAAGATATCGTCCTTATCCTCGGAAGGCAAGTTAGAGGAGATAGTGTTGCTGGAAATAGCAAGGCGTCGTGAAATGCACAGCAGCTCGTCTGTAGTTCCTTAGTATGCGGGGCGAATAGGATAAAACGCATACCTACATGCTTAAGCATTAAGCATAGCCATGTAGACTGTATCACTTTCAAATTCAATTTCTGTCTATATGGCACTAACTTGAAGGAGGATAAAGTGATGATTGGATTAAGCATAGCATTTATAATTATTGTTCTTATCGTATTGTATTCGTTAGCTAGGACGGCAGGAGAGTCGGACAGAACAATGGAACAGATAAGAGAGCAATTACTCCTCGGAAGGGAGGAAAGCTCTGGTGGGAACAGTTGAGAAAAGAGATAGACATAAAAAACAAAGATATGTGTCTCAAGAAAAGAAGTTAGAGAGAGAGTTAAAGGACTGTATGCATTGCAAGTTCTTCTGGGGACACAACAACAGATGTGCTAATGGGACATGTTGTAAGCCATCTAAGAAAAAGGAACAAAAACTTCCAGCAGAATGTGTTGGTTGTCCGTATTATCAGGGGAATGATTATTGTTTTCCTTGTATGCGAAAACTGATTGGAAAGTAGGTGGCTAAGATGTTCAAGTGGCTGTTTAAGAAGAAAGGATGTGCAAAACACATGAATAATAAGTTAGAAGTAATCGGCATTGATCATGGTTGGTCAATGATGAAAACAATTTCTCAGGTATTTGTCACAGGAGTTAAGGAGATTACAACAACTCCGGCATTCTTTGGTGATGTACTTGAGTATGAGGGAAAGTACTACAAGATTGGAACTGTAAGGCAGGAGGTCAAGGATACAAAAGTAGAGGATGACAGCTTCTATCTTCTGACGTTAGCTGCGGTTGCAAAAGAGTTAAAGCGAAGAGGTCTTAAAGAGGCAAAGGTATTTCTCGCAGTGGGACTTCCACTTACAAGATTTGGTGCAGAGAGAAATGATTTTATCAAGTATCTGACCAAGAATAAAAGAGTGGATTTCAAGTATGAGAATGAACCATATCATATTGAGATTGATGATGTAGCGGTATTTCCACAGTGCTATGCAGCTGTGGTTGATAAGATACCTACAATGGCAAAGAAAACGCTTATCGTTGATATTGGAAGCTGGACAATAGATATCATGCCGGTAATTAACAAGTCGCCGGACGAATCCAAGTGTGTGACGATACCAAGAGGTCTTATTACCTGTATGCGTTCTATCAATGAGCAGTGTGTCAGACAGCTCAATGGTGAGATTGATGAAGCTGAAATACAGAATATCATGCGGTATGGCAGGTCAGATATTGATGATGAGTATTTCGCTATCATCAAGGCAGAGATAGAGGATTTTGTGGAAAAGGTCTACAACTCAATCCGAGAGTTTGGCTACAATCTAAAGACTACACCAATTGTATTTGTTGGTGGCGGAGCTGTTGTGATGAAGACCTTCGGTAATCACGATGCCAAGAACATTTCATACAACCTCGATGTAAAAGCAAATGCCAGAGGATATGAACAGCTTGCTGTTATGGGATTAAAGAGTGCCAAGAGGCTGGCATAGGAGGTGGCGAAATGGCAAAGCTGTCAGATTATGAAGTAAAGACAACGATAAGGATGAATATGAACAATCCAGACCATGTGCTGGTTAATAATGTCATTCAGAACCTTGATCCCAGCATATTCAAGTCAAAGAATCAGTTTATTCTGGAAGCGTGTAAGTTCTATATTGACAATTATGGAAAGGACACCTTTATAGCAAAGAAAAAGGAAAAAGAACGGGCTGAATTCATCCGATCAGAAGATATTGAGGAAATTAAGACTGAAATGATTGAGGCAGCAATCAGTGAAGCTAGAAAAGAGGTTATCAAGCTTCTTGGTGGAGTCATTTCCGGTATGAATGTGCCTCAGTCAACAGTCAGGGCGGTTGCAGAGGTGCCAGAGGAAGAGCTATCTGATGATGTGATGGATGATGAAGATGTAGCAGGACTTGCAATGGGATGGATGTCGAAAGGAGACTGAGTATTATGAGAAGAATATTTGGAGCGATAGGAACAGTGATATTAACGATACTTAAATGGATAGCAAGGATTATTCTTGGAGCATTGAAGCTGGTCTTAGAGCTTGCAAAGATAATTCTTCTTCTATTCGGTATGGTTGCAGGAGTATTTTTAGCATTCGTAAGAATGGGCACATTTTGAGGGGAGGTGAAGTGTATGCAGGTTAAGGGATTATTCCTAAATTACAGGAAAAACCAGCGACTTATGAAGTATTTCTTTAAATTAAGCGAGCTGGTATAATGGAAGGAGCGAAAAATGCACAGAATACGGGACAGACCTGTGTTCGTGCAAAACAATAGATTGATTCACTGTAAGAGTGGATAAGCACGAACACGAAGCCTATCCCTCTTGCGGAGAAGGGATGGGTGATTATTATGAGAAAGGTTGGAATGATCTTTTTATCCGTAATTGTGGTCGTATCACTTGCCGCCTACGATAGCGGTGATGGTAAGACTAAAAAAGTGACAGAGGAACAGACGGAAAGCGTAAAGCCGACCGAAAAAGCGACAGAGAGTGTGAAATCAACGGAAGAAGTAATCGAAACTACTGTAAGCATACAGGAAGAAGCTGCTACAGAGATAGTAACCGGGGCGGTTAGTCAGGAAGATAATAAAAAGGCTGATTCTAAGGAGCAGCAGAAATCTGATGAAAATACAGCAGATTCAAGTAATAAGCAGAATAACAATAGTGCAGGAACCAGACAGGAAGCTGCTAATACGGACAATTCCGATAACGGTAACGCAGGCGATGACAATGGCACAGCAAATGCACCAGCAGACAGTGGAAATGCAGGACAGGATAGTGGCAGTCAGCAAGCCACACATACAGCAGTTTCATACAGTCCACAGACTGTTGTGTCATTGTCCATTCCAAAGATAAAAGCAGGCGGCAAGCTTATTTTATCAGAGGAAATGAACCGGATGTTAAGTGAGGGAACTATCACGCAGGAAGAGTACAATGAGTATTATCCGTATGATGGAACTGGATATTTCAGCATATTTGTCGAAACTGACTTAAATCAGGCGAGTACTATTGATGGGCAGAGATTGCCAAGTGAAGATGCAATCGCACAGTATATTGCAGATATGCTGATTATTGAGAGTGTTCCTTCCGTAGATGTGGAATATGCCGGAGTATATACTTCAAATGCCGGCAATCAGTTTTACGAGTTCAGATGTCACAGATAATAAAAAACGAATAGAAGCAGAGAGAAGAAAGATGTAAGCCATAAACTTATGTCTTTCTTTTTTTATGCGTAAATTAAGGAGGTAAAGAGCACATGAAACAGAAATTAAAGCGTTTTATGGCAGGATTTATGGCTGTGCTTACAATGGTCATGACTCTTTTTACAAACGGGAGTACGGCATTTGCAGCCAGTCCGCAGGCAAATATTGCGTTCTGGTACGCATCGACCAAGAACTCTGGTGAAGTAAGCGAGTTAAAGGCTGGATATAATCATGGGAAAATCCTTTATTCAATACTGGATGGAAATTCAGCTTACTGTATGAATTTCGGTCTGAAGGCTGATGGAGGTCAGCTCATGAACAGTTATGATGATACAAGCACATCCATGTCAACAGAACAGAGAAAGCTGCTTAGTTACTGTCTGTACTATGGATTTAACAGTACACAGAAAGCAGCACCAAGCAACAGCCAATGCGATGAATATATCGCAACACAGGCAATGGTATGGATTATTGTTGCAAACATTTTTGGTACAGGAAGCGGAGATTCAGCTGCACAGAAGCTCTGCAACACAGCACCGAATCCAACAGCTTCGTACAATTACTATGAAAGCTTAAAGAGCAATATCAGCAGCTCATACAATGCAACGCTTCCAAGCTTTGCATCAAGAACAGGTACGGGAGCACCAACCTATGAACTGAAATGGAATGAGGCAAACCAGAGATTTGAAACAACACTTTCAGATTCCAATGGTGTCTTAGGAGAGTTTGATTTCTCTATTGATGGTTATTCTGTAAGTAAGAATGGAAATTCCATCACGATCGCATCTGCAAATGTGAATACAAATGCCACAACAGGTAAATTTGTATCAAATGCAGGTAAGGTAGAGACAACATCAAGCTGTGTATTCTGGCTCACAGGTAAAAGCGGTTATCAGGAGTTCATTTCTGAAAAGCCTTCAGCTGATCCGGTCAAAGCCTATATCAAGGTAAAGACTGAAAACATCGGATATGGTGAGATTACAAAGACTGACGAGAGCAGTGGGGTAAAGCTTTCCGGTGCAGTATATGGCATTTATTCTGATAGCGGATGCACCAACAGGGTGCAGACTATGACAACAGATGGAAATGGATATGCGAAGTCGGCAGCTCTTGTTGCAGGCACTTATTATGTTAAGGAGATTACAGCACCAAAGGGCTATGTTCTTTCGGATAAGGTTCATACTCTCACTGTAAGAGCAGGACAGACAACGGGAATTTCTGCTACAGATAAGGAGCAGCTTGGAGCAATCACAATCTACAAGGAAGGTGAAGTGCTCA
>ERZ860668.303-NODE-303-length-43072-cov-2.917614_pt1 | contig 43072 bp, 30 predicted proteins | sample MGYA00510062_ERZ860668 | MGnify/ENA primary metagenome ERZ860668 (study PRJEB30046, sample SAMN00715258) | human gut metagenome | study: EMG produced TPA metagenomics assembly of the A metagenome-wide association study of gut microbiota in type 2...
ACCACTTTTTCAGTGGCGTCCCTATAGAGGTGGGAGTCATCTCCCATCTGATATATCTAAACATATATTTTATGGATTAAGAAATAAGAATCATGAATATCCTTCTTTACCGCCAATTCCATCAGATTTTTCTGTCGTTTTCATCCAATTCTAACCGCATAAGAACCAGTTCTTGCCAGCGTCCATCTCTGCATCGAAAACCTCTTGAATTTCTGCCATATTCCACAAAACCATGCTTCTTATATAAATTAATTGCACTTTCATTTTCAGAAACAACTTCAAGCTCTAACTGTAAAAAGCCGGCATTTTTCGCACATTCAATGCAGGCTTTTGTCAGTGCATCACCAATGCCAAGTCCCCAGTATTCTTTTTTGATACTGATACCAAATTCTGCCCGGTGCCGCATTTTCGCACAATCCCGGATCAGATTGTTACCGGCAGAACCGGCTAATTTTCCGTCTACAAAGGCACAGATTTCCACATCCGTTCCACTGCATTTTGTTTCCTTCAATTGCCGTTCAAGAGAAATGATATCCATGGTACATTCATCCGGATAGGTAAGAAGGAAGTCCGTTTCTTTATGTGTTTGCACAAAATAAGCATGATGCCTTACTGCATCCGATGCTTCTGCATTTCGTAAGATACATTTTTGCCCATTTTTTAATACTATTGGTTGATAAAAAAACATACGTCCTCCAAAACATTTTTCTTAAGTATAGCACAAAATGCAAAGAAAATAATTTGATTTTTTCTTAAATATAAGTCATTCTAAATAATTGCATATCCCAATTTCAATATAATAGAGCAATCGTGGTCGGTAATACCGAATACATGAATATAACAAATTTTTGTATTTATGCTTTATAAGATAGCTTCAATCTGGAGAAGGCAACTGTTTTTAACACAGGTTAGATAAATATGTTAAGTTTGTATGGTGTAAATATCCGCCGTTTACGGTTATAATAAACTCATCAGAAAGGAAGTGGTGCTCATGCTGACAGATAATTTAATCATGCTTCGGAATGTCAGAGGTCTGACTCAGGAGCAGGTTGCTGAGATTGTTGGTGTTACGAGACAGTCTTACGCAAAATGGGAGCAGGGAGATTCTGTTCCGGATATTGAAAAATGCGATAAACTGGCAAAATTTTACGGCATCAAGATCGATGCCCTGATGCATTATGATGAAAAAGTCGGAAATACAAAAGTAACACCTCCACCAGAAGGAAAATTTCTGTGGGGAACGGTAAAAATGGGAAGTCGGGGACAGATTGTCATTCCAAAGGAAGCCAGAGAAAATTATGGGCTGAGCGAAGGATCGCGCCTGGTGGTTCTTGGTGATCTGGAAGGAATCGCATTGATCCCGACAGAAAGATTTGAACAGCAATTGCGAAATGCAATGGAACAGAGCAGAAAGATTGTGGAGGAATAAGTTATGACATGTCCGAATTGTGGAAAAAAAATGAGAATGGGATATTTGTTTGGCAGTAAAGATGGTGCTTTCAGTTTTGCAGATGAAGTACCGGGTGTATTTGAAAATGCGAAAAAAGCGAAAGGATTCGTGGAAATCTCTACTTTAAAAGCCAGTCACAGAATCCAGATAAAGGCTAATTGCTGCGAAGCATGCAGAATGGTAACGTTCCAGTATTAAGCCAATGCCTGCAAGTGGAATTACGCGCTTTAGGAATACCGGATATGGATATGATTCTGTGTCCGGTATTTTTCTTTGCGAACAAATAGCATAACAACATTTTCCTGTACCTGAAATAGAGATAATAACACCTATAAATTTAACACATTTCTCCTAAATACCAACCTATGAGAACAAAACTGTATTTGCTAGAATAAAATCATACAAAAACAGGATTGCAAAGAAAGCATACATCTATCATAATGAAGGGAGATTATAAAAATGGAATCAAAAGCATTACATACCATTCAGGTATTAGCAAAAATCGGAAAATATTGATGGTAGACGTTTATTCCTACAAAAAGTAAAAAAATTTTCCTTGACATATTTTCGCATTGTCATATATATTAGAATTAATAAAAGGGAGTAACCTACGTGATTCCACGTTTACGATGTCGTCAGTACGATGTGAACCATCCGGTGTCGTAAGGAAACGGTGAGACTTTTATTGCACATTGATTGTGCAATAATGGTCTCTTTTTAAGTTCAAAGATTCCTGAACTTGCATAATCGAAACGCAGATTGTAGATAACAAAATGCAGGTAAAAAGGAGGATTTAACATGAAAGAAATGTATCAGCTTACCGCCACAGAAGTTATGAATCACTTTGACAGTTCCGCACAGGGGCTGACATCCACCCAGGCAGAAGAACGCCGCCACACATCCGGCTGGAATGAACTGACCTCTGCCAAATCGAAACCTTTATGGAAACTTTTTCTGGAACAATTTCAGGATTTCCTTGTCATCATTCTCATGATCGCAGCAGTCATATCCGGACTACTTGGTGACACAGAAAGCGCCGCCGTTATTCTGATCGTTATCACATTAAATGCCATTCTTGGAACGATACAGACCCGACAGGCAGAACGTTCCTTGAACAGTCTGAAAAACTTATCTGCACCAAAAGCCTCTGTTCTTCGCAATGGAACTGTCGTGCAGCTTCCTGCCAGAGAACTGGTTCCGGGCGATATCGTCCTTTTGGAAGCCGGTGATGTCGTTCCCGCTGATGGACGAATCATCGAATGTGCCGGTTTAAAAATCGACGAAAGCACATTGACCGGTGAAAGCCTCAGCTCTGATAAAATCATCGATGCGATTTCTGAGCAGGCAGCTTTGGGCGATCGCAGAAATATGGTTTTTTCCGGCAGTTTCATTACCAGCGGTCGTGGAGAAATTGTCATTACCGACATTGGCATGCACACGGAGGTCGGTAAAATTGCAAATCTTTTGCACAATACATCTGCAAAGCGGACTCCGCTGCAAACTTCACTTGATTCTTTCGGGAAAAAGCTGTCTATCGCCATTTTGATCTTTTGCGGCATTTTGTTTGGAATCAGTGTTTTGCGTGGGGAATCCGTTGGAAATGCCTTTTTGTTTGCAGTCGCTTTGGCAGTCGCAGCGATTCCAGAAGCATTAAGCTCCATCGTGACCATCGTTTTATCTTTTGGCACACAAAAAATGGCAAAAGAGCATGCTATTATCCGAAAGCTTCAGGCTGTAGAAGGACTTGGAAGCATCTCTGTCATTTGCTCAGATAAAACAGGTACTTTGACTTTGAACAAAATGACTGTGGAACACTATTATGTGAACGGAGAGACCAGTCCTGCAAAAGACGTAACATCTTCCAATCTAGCTAATAAACTGTTATATTTCGCCAGTGTATTGTGTAATGATGCTAAAATCGAAAATCAATCAACAAATTTCACAACACCAGAAAAGCAGTGGGATTCCAACAATAAAGACAATAAAAATAATAGCAAACAGATAACCTCAACGGATTTGGGAAATTTTGCGACTTCAGCAGGAAATAATAAAAATACATCTTCAGCAGGTATTGGCGATCCGACTGAAATTGCTCTGCTGCAAATGGAACATCAAATGCACATTCCCATTTCAGAAATACAGGTAAAATATCCAAGAATCGACGAACTTCCCTTTGACAGTGAACGTAAAATGATGTCAACATTGCATACATTTTTCCAAACGGAGCATACTTCTGATTCCAAAGAAAAACAGCTTTTGATTGTAAAAGGAGCTGTGGATGTGCTGTTGCAGCGTACGGATGCCGTCTGGACTGAAAATGGAGTCGTTCCGTTAAATATGGAAGAACAAAATCGTATTCAACTGCAAAATCAAAAATATTCCGAACAGGGATTACGCGTACTTGCATTTGCTTATCGGGAAGTTTCAGATATTACAGAACTTACCTTTGATCACGAGTATCATCTGACATTTCTTGGACTGATTGCTATGATGGATCCGCCACGTCCGGAATCCAAAGAAGCAGTAACAACTTGCATCAAAGCAGGAATTCGACCGGTCATGATCACCGGAGATCATATTTTGACGGCATCCGCTATTGCCAAACGGATTGGAATTCTGACACCAGACACAAAAGCATGTGAAGGCGCTGCTCTTGATACTATGTCTGATAAGGAATTGCAGGAACTGGTTCCGGAAATATCCGTTTACGCCCGTGTTTCACCAGAGCACAAAATCCGCATTGTCCGGGCATGGCAGACACGGGGACATATCGTTGCTATGACAGGGGACGGTGTCAATGATGCACCGGCATTAAAACAGGCAGATATCGGTGTAGCTATGGGCGGCACAGGCACCGAAGTCGCAAAAGATGCCGCCGACATGGTCCTGACAAATGACAATTTTTCCACGATCGTATCCGCAGTAAAGAACGGTCGAAATCTGTATCAAAACATTTTACATGCCATTGAGTTTTTATTATCTGGAAATATGGGTGCCATTTTAACTGTATTGACAGCATCCATTACCGGACTTCCGGTTCCATTTGCACCGGTGCATTTGCTTTTCATCAATTTACTGACAGACAGTCTTCCAGCGATTGCACTTGGCTTAGAACCACACACAGACGATGTAATGAAAGAACATCCACGCACTGCCACAAGTTCTATTTTAACCCGTTCCTTTCTGAAAAAAACAGGTTTGGAAGGACTTGTGATCGGAATCGTAACAATCTGTTCCTTCCTCACTGGATTGCAGCAGGGAAACGCAGTACTTGCCAGCACCTGTGCTTTTGGAACGCTTTGCCTGGCACGGTTGTTTCATGGATTTAACTGTAAATCTGAAAAACCTGTTTTATTTACGGAAAAGATGTTTCACAATAAATGGCTGCTTGCCGCATTTGGACTGGGAGCAGCTTTGATTACCAGCGTGCTGATGTTTCCGGGATTGCAGGCACTTTTCAAAGTACAGGCATTGACAATGCCACAGCTTGGTATGGTGTATTTGTACGCATTTTTGAGTCTGCCGATTATTCAGTTTTGTAAGTGGATAAAAAGTAGAGGAGAAGAGTAATCACAAAATATTCTGATTGGTCAAGAAATAAAGAGGTACTTAATATGAAGTTTCAAAATTTTATCGAAAAAAATAAATATTTACTGCTGATAATTGCCATTTTACTTATCCTGCTCCTTGGGAAAACAAACACCGAATGGAACCTGCTGCATACTATCTGGGAAATCCTGCTGCCATTCCTGATCGGCTGTATTATGGCATTTATCCTAAACATTCCCATGCGCTTTATCGAAAAAAGACTGCTCCGTCAAAAATCGAACAGATATCGAACTTCCATTCGAATCATCAGTTTTTTATTAACGCTATTGATCGTAGTTGCTGTCATCTGGCTGATGCTGTTTTTTATGATCCCGCAGCTGACACAAAGCTTTTCCATGCTCAGTGAAAATATCACAGATTTTGTGCCACAATTTCAATCCAGCATAGAACACTTGAACGAAAATGCTCCTCTGATCGGGCATCTGACTGGAACGCAAGCTTTTGATACGCAACAATTGCTACAGGCAATCTCTGATTTTTTGAAAGACAGTGCCAAATCGATTACCGGTTCGACCATTTCTGCCATTGGTTCAGTATTTCAGGGAATCGTAACCGGATTTCTGGCATTTGCCTTTGCCTGCTACCTGTTATTTCAAAAGGAAAAGTTGCAAATGCAGGTAAAAAAAGTGATTTATGCATTTTGCTCCGAAGAAAAAGCAGTAAAGCTCTTTGGTATCTGTAGCCTGATTTCCAGAAGTTTTACACGATTTTTTACCGGACAGTGTCTGGAAGCATTAATTCTTGGCGGACTATTCTTACTGACATTAACGATTTTCCGCATGCCTTATGCGCTGCTGATCAGTGTGGTCATTGCAAGTACTGCACTGATTCCGATCTTTGGCGCTTTTGCAGGCTGTATTTTCGGATTTTTTCTCATTTTTATTGTAAATCCGATTTACTAAGTTATTTAAAAGAATATTAGTTACATTTGTCAATTAAAAAGATCAGACTGCATTTATGAAGCAACTTGTTTTGATTATTCTATTATTATGGGGGAACTTTCAGCTTGTCTTATCACAGGGCTCTTCTGTACTTCCCCTCATGATGTACGGTGATACCTCCCGTGTCGGGGTGCCTTATTCGAAAGATCCGCATGTGGTTAAATTTAAGGGGCGCTATTTGATGTATCATTCTATTCCGCCGATGAAGGGGGATCCTGCTTCTGGATGGAATATTGGGATTGCGGAGAGTAAGGATTTGGTTAACTGGACGAAAGTGGGAGAGATCACGCCTGCTCCCGGAGCTGATTATGAGAAGAAAGGACTTTGTGCACCCGGTGCGTTGGTGAAGGATGGAAAGGTGCATTTGTTTTATCAGACATACGGGAATGGGGAGAAAGATGCTATCTGCCATGCCGTATCGGATGACGGCATTCGTTTTAAGAGGAATCCGACGAATCCGATTTTCCATCCGGCCGGAGATTGGACTTGCGGTCGTGCCATAGATGCGGAAGTATGCGAGTTCAAAGGACGTTATTTCCTCTATTTTGCAACCCGCGATAAAAACTACGACATCCAGATGCAGGGAGTTGCCGTTGCTCCGGGCAATACTAATTTCAACCGGGAAGACTGGGTGCAGGCGACGGATTCCTCTATCCTGTATCCCGTGTATCCGTGGGAAGGAAAATGTATCGAAGGGGCTTCGATTGCAAAAAGAGGTGACAAGCTTTATATGTTTTATGCCGGAGCTTACAATAATGCCCCCCAACAAATCGGAGTGGCGGAAAGTGAAGACGGCATTGTCTGGAAACGCCTTTCGGAAGAACCTTTCCTTAGGAACGGCAAACCAGGCGAATGGAATTCCAGCGAATCCGGTCATCCTCATATTTTTACCGATTCGGACGGACGAACCTACTTGTTCTATCAGGGAAATAACGATAATGGAAAAACCTGGTATATCACACAAGAAGAGGTGATTTGGAAAAATGGAAAACCTTTTCTGAAAGGTAAGTGAAGGTGTGTCAAATTGACATTACCGGACGCGGATGACGCAGAATGCGCAGACGAACGCAGATTTATTTTGTTGATAATTAATATATCTGTGTTAATCTGCGCTCGTCTGCGTCCCATGAATACCGATATTTGACACATCATCAGTTTTACCATACCTTCCTGTTCAGTATGCGGACCGAGTTGAAGACCGCCAGCAGAGCGACACCGACATCTGCGAAGACTGCTCCCCACAACGTGACGTATCCCAATGCACCAGCCAACAGTACAATCCCTTTTACACCAAGTGCCCCTATGATATTCTGACGGACAATTGTACGTGTCTTGCGACCGATAGCGATAGCCGTTGCGACTTTGGACGGCTGGTCGTTCTGGATAACGACGTCGGCACTCTCGATCGCTGCATCCGAACCGAGTCCGCCCATCGCAATCCCTACATGGCTTAGTGCCAATACCGGAGCATCGTTCATTCCGTCGCCGACAAAAGCTACGGATTTACCCGGCTCTTCAACCATTTCCCGGATATGCGTCGCCTTATCTTCCGGCAACAGGTTTCCGTATGCCAGGTCGATGTCTAAACGTTTGGCAAAAGACTCGACAATCTCTTTTTTGTCACCCGACAGTAAACGGATATCTGTCACTCCTAACTTCCTCAGTTTGGCAATCGCCTCCACTGCATCATCTTTCAATGTATCGGACAATAGTAGATGGCCGGCATATTTTTTGCCGATGGCGCAGATAACGACGGTCGCCACCTTGTCGGACAACTCTTCGGGGATGGAAATCCCACGCTCTGTCATCAGGCGGATATTCCCGACAAGTACTTCCTGTCCACCGATGATTGCTTCCATACCATGTCCGGCCAGTTCATGCATCTCCGAGATGTTGATTGCAGAGATATTCTGTTTCTTTGCGTAGCGGACGATCGCCTGTGCGATCGGGTGAGTACTTTTCTGTTCGACGGATAAAAGCAAGGCCAATAGTTCCGGTTCGGAAATTCCATGTGCCAGCATATCCGTCACCTCGAAACGGCCGGTGGTCAATGTACCGGTTTTGTCGAATGCGACGGTATTTATCCGGGTGATAGCATCCAGATAATTGCCGCCCTTGAACAAGATACCGGCTTGTGAAGCCGCCCCGATACCTCCGAAATATCCCAGCGGTACACTGATTACCAAGGCGCATGGGCAGGAGATAACCAAAAATACCAATCCCCGGTACAACCAGTCATGGAAGACATATTGGAAAGACGGCACCACCAGCCCGGCAAGTGCCGGAACTATGACGATCAGCAGAGCCAATACGATCACAGCCGGTGTGTAGAACCGTGCGAACCGGCGGATGAACAGCTCGGCAGGAGCTTTACGTTCGGCAGCATCTTTCACCAACGCTAAAATGCGGGCTAATGCACTCTGGTCATACGGGCGGTTCACTTCTATGCGGACGGCTTGTCCCAGTACGATCATTCCCGCCAGGACTTCATCTCCTTTCCTGAGAGTACGGGGCATGCTTTCGCCTGTCAGGGCGGAGGTGTCGAACGACGCTTCGGTTTCCTGCAAAATTCCGTCGAGCGGTATGCGTCCGCCCGGCTTTACCTCGATCCGTTCACCTGTCTTCACCTCTTTCGGGGAGACGTTGATATATTTACCTTCACGGAATACATCCGTACGTTCGGGACGGACATCGAGCAAGCGGCTGATATTTTGTGAAGCACGTTCGACGGCCTTGTTTTGCAGCATTTCTCCAACCGTATAGAAAAGCATGACAGCTACAGCTTCCGGATATTCGCCAATGCTGAAAGCTCCGATCGAAGCAATCGACATCAATGAGAATTCAGTGAAAAAATCTTTTTGCAAAGCCTCACGATAAGCTTCTCGCATGACAGGCAGCCCTACCGGGAGGAAAGCTGTCAGATACCAGACGAGCTTTACCGCCGGTGAGAACCAGCTTTGTCCGGTATGGTCCAAGATCAGTCCCGCAATTAACAGAATGAAAGACAGGATTGGTAATGCTATCTCCCAACGTTTTTCTCCTTTATTGTGTCCGTGTCCACATCCGCATCCGGAGTGGCAAGTAGTTTTTGCTTCCATAAATCAATCTGTTTTTATTATTCCGATGCAAAGATCCGAAGATACTTTTGCAACTCGATTGCATTTTACAGATCCGTTGGCTTGCATGCCGGACAAATCCCTTTGACCGTATAGTTGATCGTATCTATGATGAAGCCTTCCGGCAACTGTACGACCGGGATTTTTATCGGGTCCATACAATAGGTTTTATGGCAAACCTCACAGTAAAAATGGATATGCCTGTTTTCTATAAAGCAAGTATCGGTGTCGCTCCGGCAGATTTCGTATTTCATCGACCCGCTTCCGTCCTCGAAAGCGTGGACGGCGTGATGCTCCAACAGGATCGCCAGAGAGCGTGAAATGGTCGATTTGTCTAATGTCTCAAGTTGCGCCTCCAGTTCGAGCAAGGAAATAGGATATGTCTGTTCCGACAATTTCTGTAATATAAGGATCCGGGCGGCTGTAGGGCGCACACCTTTATCTTTGAGCTTCTCTTCGCATTGTTTTGTTGACATAAATCGTATTGTTTTTCTTGACTCTGTAAAATTATAACAAAATTAATGCAACTCAGTTGCAAACTTTTATTTTGATTATTCTGATATTTTTCGCTACTTCGCATTTGTTATGGAATTACCAGAGGAGCAAAATAAGTTAAAGGAGATCGCCGCTGGAAATGTGGAAGCTTTCGAGCATCTGTTTTTCCAGTACCAACCGAGGTTGGTAAATTTCCTTATCGGCCTAACGCACGATAAGGAAGTCAGCCGTGATATGGCCCAGGATTTGTTTCTCTCGTTGTGGAAAGACCGCGAAAAACTTAAAAATGTCCGTTCTTTCTCCTCCTACCTTTTCCAGATGGCGCGTTTTACCGTGTATGACTACTTCGATCGTCTTATAGTATCGGAAAAATATACGAACGAATACTTGCAGGAAGCCTCCCCGGCCGAATCAGAGGAAGAAGCCTTGTTCGTCCGCGAGCTGCAATCGATCATCAACCGTACGGTCGATCAAATGTCTCCCCAGCGAAGCAAAATCTACCGGATGAGCCGTGAGGAAGGCTTGTCCAATGACGAAATCGCCATGCGTCTCGATATCAGTAAACGAACGGTGGAAAACCACCTGACCGCCGCCCTTGCCATTCTTCGTAAAGTCCTTTATCTTTTCTTCCTTTTGCACGCTTGAACCGTCATTCGCATGCTTGTCTTTTGCCGGTTGGATGCAAGTGTAATCTGTTTTCGACATTGTCGTGTATATATTCGACGTTGTCAAAAATATATTCGACATTGTCGAAAATATACACGACAATGTCGAAAACAGATTACACTTGCACAAAACCGGAAAAACATAATGAAGAAAAGTTGAAAAAAAGTGCATATTCGGTTGTGTGTATTTCCATAGTAAGCCGACTCCATTATAAAGCACGGGATTTTATGGAAAACGACAACAATATAAAACGAATCATACAACTTTATTTCGGAAAGCATTTTTCCCGTTCGGGGCGTGTCCTGTTCGGACGTTGGCTGCGGGCGGAAGATGGAGCTTCTGAGAAGACCGATATGTTGCAGGCCTTTTGGGAACATTCGCCGGCAGAAGCGACTGTCGAGACTCGCGAAGACTGGGATGCCCTGCAAAGACATTTACAGGTTGAACCGGTCCGTCGGAATACCGTCTTGGTGTATCGTGGATGGATCAAATATGCGGCGGTAATTGCATTGATGCTATTGACGGGAGCGGCGACTTTCTTCGTTACGGATCGCTTGAAACCTACCCGGCATGTAGAGATGGCGGAATTATTCGTTCCTTATGGTGAGAGTCGGCAGGTTATTTTGCCGGATGGTTCACAGGTATGGGTCGATGCCGGTTCGTTGCTCGTTTATCCGAAAGACTTTACGGATACGGAAACCCGTACGGTTTACCTGACAGGTGAAGCTTCGTTCACAGTTCGGAAAAACAGGGAAAAGCCTTTTATCGTGAAGACGACTTATTTGGATATCCAGGCTTTAGGTACGGTATTTACGGTTGCTTCTTATCCGGGTGATTCCTGTACGAGTACGATTTTGGAAGAGGGAAGTGTCAAAGTGGATGTAAAGACAGGCGACCACCAGCCGGCTATCCTGAAGCCGAATGAACGCTTGGTTTATTCGCATGCGGCGCATACGGTAATGGTCCAGTCAGTCGATGCTTTGCTCTATAAGATGGAGCGTAGCGGTTACCTGATTTACGAGAATGTCTCTTTCAGTCATCTGATGGCTTCGTTGGAACGGAAGTTTAACGTGACGATTCATTATAATTCCCAGAAATATGCGGACGAATATTACAATGTCAAGTTCGCCCCGCATGAAACACTGGAGGATGTGCTGACTGTTTTGCAGCAGTTGATCGGCATTCATTTTAAGATAAAGGGAAATGTTGTATTTATAAATTAAAAATAGAGGAGAGGAACAGGATGAACAAAAGAAAACCGGAAAGAACGAAAGTGCGAAAATCCCTCTTTCCGGCGTTTGAAACCGAATTGTGACTTTTTTGGACTCAACGTAAAACGTTGGAAATAATTAATATTCAATTTTCAAACATACAAATATATGAAATTAACTAATCTAATACCTATAAAAGCGGGAAAAACGCTTTCCCGTTTATGCATAATTGGAGCTCTGTCTCTTGGTAGCTCGTTCGTATTTGCTCAAAATCAACAGGTTCGTTTGTCTGGAAGTAATTTAACCTTAAAGGCTGCTTTCAAGCAAATCGAACAACAAACGAAACTTTTCGTAGACTACAACACACAAGATGTCAACGATTCACGCGTGATCAAGAAAGTGCCGGCCGGCAACAATGTCAAGAACGTCCTGGAACAATTACTAGAAGGCACGAACTGTTCCATCACATTCAGTAACGGCCATGTAATCATTTCCAGAAAAGCCCCGGCATCTTCCGAAACAAAAAAAGTCACAGGCGTTGTCAAAGATGAAAAAGGCGAACCGATCATCGGTGCGAATGTTGTGGAGAGGGGGACGACGAATGGGACTGTCACCGATTTGAATGGTCAATATAGTTTGGATATTTCTCCTTCGGCTGTTCTCCTGGTTTCCTATATCGGTTATGATACCAAAGAGATAAAGGTGGACGGGAAAAATGTATTGAATATTTCTTTGGCAGAGAATACGGAGAATTTGGATGAAATTGTTGTGATCGGTTATGGTACATCTAGAAAAAGAGATATTGTAAGTGCTATGTCTACTGTCAAAGGATCGACCATTAGTGCTGCTTCAACAAGTAATGTCCAAGATGCCTTGCAGGGAAAAGTCGCTGGTCTGGATATCCAGTCTGCACGATATGCAGGGGATGATCAGCAAATTTATATCCGTGGTGCAAGATCTTTAAATGCAGGAAATAATCCACTGATTATCGTAGACGGTATTCCTGGAAGTTTAGGGAGTGTAAATACTTACGATATAGAATCAATTGAAGTGTTGAAAGACGCTGCAAGCTCTGCTATTTATGGTTCTATGGGTGCAAATGGTGTTATTTTGGTAACGACCAAAAGAGGAAAAAAAGGGGTAAACCGTGAAGTTAATTTTAATTCTTATATAGGTTTGAACGTTCCTCATATGATGCCTTTGCAGTCCGGAGAAGAGTATGTACAGTTTAGACGTGATGGATACAGGTATGCTCATGGATGGGATACGCCTTTTGCGGATGAAGATGTTTTCACCCAATCTGAACTTGATATGATAAGAAATGGCAATTATACCGATTGGCAGGATTTATTGTATCGCAATGCATTGACACAGAGTTATCATTTGAGCATCAGTAATAGTGGAGAGAAGACTCGTTTATTGTTATCATTTAAATATGATAAAGAACAGGGGTATTATAAAACGAATGATGCGGAAAACTATAATTTGACATTGACGGCAGATCATGATCTAGCAGACTTCTGGACATTGGGTACGACTGTTCGATTGAAACGAAATAATATATCTGGATTCCAGAAACTCAATAACGAAATATTGTATATGACACCGTTATCTGATCCGTATTTGGAGAATGGTGATCTTAATTATTTCCCGAATCCGTTAAACACGTCCGGGTATAACCCGTTGGCTGATAATGTGCCTGGACAGTTTGCAGATGATGCCCAAAGCAATTTGTTGAATCTTAATTTGACTTCACATATAAAGATAAATAAATGGTTGAGTATGCATACTAACTTTGGTTATATTTTCTCAGACTATAAGCGAGGGTATTTCTATGGTAAAGATTCATACAAGGGTAAAGGTGTCAAGACGAATTCCGGTAAAGAGTATAATAATTATGACCAGTGGACACTAAACCATATTATTACATATGATAATAGTTTCGGAGATCATAATTTGGTTGTTGACCTTGTCGGTGAAATGCAGAGCCGGAGATATGATAAAGGTACTTTGTCTGGAGATAACCAGCCGGTAGAATATACATCATATCATAATTTAGGTTCCAACACGGAAAATATAAAAATAGGAAGTAGTTTTGAAAACTGGGCTTTGGCATCTGTCTTAGGTCGTTTACGCTATAATTATAAGAATAAATATTATTTTAATATAGCTTTCAGAACAGATGGTTCGTCTCGTTTGGCAAAAGGGAACCAATGGGCTGTTTTCCCTTCAGGGGGAGTCAGTTGGAGTATGAAGGATGAAAATTTTATGCAGAATGTGAATTGGATTAATAGCCTTAAACTTCGTGTGTCATATGGTACTGTAGGTAATACTGCTATTTCTCCTTATCAAACACTTGCTTCTTTGTCGCAATATGCTTATTTGTTCGGAGAAGATTCGTCTAATAAGTTCTATGTATATAGCCCAACTTCGATCGTGAATCTTGATCTTGGATGGGAAATATCCAAAACTGTAAATGCAGGGGTTGATTTCGGCTTGTTCAACAATAAATTGAATGGTTATGTCGAGTACTATAATACAAAAACGAGTGATTTGTTGATGAAGAGAACGATTCCTTCTTTTACCGGTTTCAATGATATTTGGCAGAATATCGGAGAAACAGAAACTTCGGGAGTTGAGTTCAATTTGAACTATAATCCGGTAAGGACAAAAGACTTGAATGTCGATATTTCACTGAATGCTTCCAGAAACTGGGAAAAGATTACGGCTTTGATTAGTGGTGAAGATTTGCCGAATAATAAATGGTTTATCGGAAAACCTTTAGGTGTGTTCTATGATTATGAAAAAATTGGTATTTGGCAGTTGGGAGAAGAAGAAGCTGCTGCCAAATATAATGCTAAAGTGGGGGATATCAAGGTTAAAGATCAAAATGGAGATGGTTCGATTAGTGCTGCGGACGATCGCATAATCTTGGGGCAGGTTCGCCCGAAATGGATTGCTTCGTTAGGTGCGAATGTTCAATATAAGAATTTTGATTTTTCTTTCAATCTGAACTCAAGATGGGGATATTTGGTTAAGCCCGCTCCATATGATGATATTACAATGGACGGACAGAGATGGTTGCCGGCTGTAGATTACTGGACTCCGGATAATCCGACAAATAGTTACCCACGTGCGGATCAGGCGAGTGGTTATGATACCTATCGTACCTCTAATGGCTACCAGAAAGGCGACCATATTAAAATTCAGGATATAACATTAGGATATAGTTTTGAGAATCTGCTATCAAAGAAGGTGCCAATCAGAAAATTGCGTTTCTATGTGCAAATGAGAAATGTCGGTTATTTGTATAGAGCTGCGGAGTTTGATATTATACCTGAACAACCTAATATTAATTATACGGTTCCCAGTAGTTATAATTTCGGAGTTAATGTAACATTCTAATAAGTCATGTATTATGAAAAACATAGCAATTTTTTTATTAACCGTATTATCTGTAAGTTCCTTTTCTTGTGATTTTCTGGAAGAAGAGCCAAAAGGGTTGATCAGTGATACGTATGCGAAAACAGAAGAAGGGGTTGAGTCGCTTATATTGAGTATCTATCAACGGAATCGTTATCTGACAGAACGTTTATACAAGTTTGCAGATTGCGGAACGGATTTGACAACCTATGCAACTAACGGTGTTGGTTGGCCTTATGAAGAGGCTATGATTTATAACGATCCTCTCATGATTTCTAATCGTTGGAATTCCCAATATTGGAAATATCTTTATAAGGGATTGAACGTTGCAAACTTGGGGGTACAGTATATACAGGAAACTCCTATTGCACATGAGGAAAAAAAGAATCAACTGATATCGGAGGTTCATGCTTTGCGTGCTTTTTACTTGTTTATGATTGTCGAGACATATGGTCCTGCATCCCATTATGCGGATACTCCGTCCCAATCAGTGATAACAGAAGGATATCAACCGGGTATTGCTGTCTTTTACAAGAAAATATTGGAAGATTTGGATATTGCTTTCCAATATTTGGATATGCCTCAGAATACTCAATGGGGCCGTATGAATATCGGGGTTGCTAAAACTTTGAAAATGCGTGTTTTGATGGCGTTGGCTGCTTATGATGATTCGATTATTACGGGAGCCGGTTATACTAAACAACAGTGTTATGATGAAGTGGTGAAGTTGTGTAATTCAGTTATTAATGACTATAATTATAAACTTTTGGATAATTATGCATCTGTGTTTGATGTGAATAACCAAATAAATGACGAGATTATCTGGTCAATACAATACACAAGTGATTTGGTGTATAACGGAATGGACCTTACGGATATTGATGCGAATAGTATGCATCGGTATTTCGTAGGTTGGTATAACAAGTCAGCCAAAAATCCGAATATCAATATTGACGGATTGTGGAGCCATTCTCGCGTATATGGCCGTGAATATCGTTGTACGATGCCTACCTATTATTATATCAGTCTTTTCGATAAATTTGATAAGCGCAGGGAACAGACTTTCCAGACTGCATGGTGCAGAATTCCGGATAACTGGAATAATGAACCCGACTATTCCGATACGCTGCTTATCCGGACATTGGATGTTGTGTCAGATGAATATGTGAAAAGCTATGAAGACAGAGGAATTATTGTCGACAATATTACGGATCTTTATGATATTAATACCGGAATTCCTACTATCAACGGTAGATCCTGCCATCATACAATGACAAAATATCTGGATCCGAGCCGTGATGAGGCTAAACGGGAAGAAGGATTTAAAGACTTGATTCTGATGCGTCTAGGTGAAGTCTATATAACTTTGGCTGAAGCGTATGTAAGAACTAACCAACCGGAAAAAGCGGCAGAAGTGATTACCCAACTGAGAAAAAGAGCTTTAGTTGATGGACATGAAAGCGAACTGAAGGTAACTGCCGCTGATATGGACATGGATTTTATCCTAGAAGAAGGTGCACGTGAACTGGGATGCGAATTGAACCGTTGGTATATGTTGAAACGTTCTGGTAAAATGGTGGAATGGGTGAAAGAACATAATCCGGATATTACATTGATCAAGGATTATCATATCTATCGTCCTCTTCCTCAAGATGCGTTGTATGAAGTGACGAACTTGGACGTGTTCGTTCAAAATAAAGGCTATAAATAATTCTATTAATATGATGATTATGAATAAAATATCACGACGACATTTTTTAGCTGCGACAGGTGCTATAACTGGGGCAGCCTTATTGAATCCATTATCGGGAGTAGCGGCAGAAACAGCTGAAGCTTCGAAAGTTGTAGGGAAAAAACTTCGCCTTGCTATTGTTGGTACTGGCGGAAGAGGAACTTCCATGTGGGGGTATGACTTAATGAAAAGTTATCCTGACTACATCGAGTTTGTAGGCCTTTGCGATAAGAATGAAGGTCGTGTGGAAACCGGTAAGAAGATTATCGGGGCTTCCTGTCCTACTTATACGGATTTTGAAAAGATGATGAAAGAAACTAAGCCTGATGTGCTGATTGTAACGACAATGGATAGCACTCATCATCATTTTATTATCCGTGGAATGGAGCTTGGCGCGGATATTATTACAGAAAAGCCGATGACAACGGATGAAAAGAAAATCCAGGCAATTTTGGATGCAGAAAAACGGACAGGAAAGAATTGCCGTGTGACATTTAATTATCGTTATTCTCCACATCGTGCGAAAATATGGGAGTTACTCCGTGCTGGTGAGATTGGCGATATCACTTCTGCCGATTTTCATTGGTATCTGGATACCTCTCATGGTGCCGATTATTTTCGTCGTTGGCATCGTTTGGTAGAATGTAGCGGTTCTTTGTGGGTACATAAAGCTAGCCACCACTTTGATCTTCTGAATTGGTGGATTGACAGTGATCCGGAAAGTGTGTATGCATTGGGCAGTTTGGATCATTATGGTAAAAACGGAACATTCCGAGCAGAGAATTGCCGTACCTGTCCTCACACTTCCAAATGTAAATTCTATTACGATATAACACGGAATCAGAATTATATGGATTTATATGTAGCCAACGAAAAATATGATGGTTATCTTCGTGATGGATGCGTATTTAAAAACGATGTCAATATCTTTGATAAGATGGCGGCAACAATTCGTTATAAAAATGGTGTGCAGGTTGCTTATTCTCTAACGACTTACAGTCCTTATGAAGGTTATCGTATAGCCTTTAATGGAACGAAAGGGCGTTTGGAAGCTTGGATACAGGAATCCCGGCCGACTTCTGATGCAAATTTTGATGAACTCGTTTTATTTAAGAATTTTGGAAAACGTGAGTATATCCAAATTCCATTCGGAACGTCTGGTCATGGAGGAGGGGATGCATTGCTGAAAGATCAGATTTTCTTACCTGGAGTAGAAGACCCGTATAAGCAGTGTGCAAGTGTCCGCGATGGTGCTTTGGCTTGTTTGGTCGGCATTGCGGCGCGTAATAGTATAGCGGCTGGTCAGCCGGTGAAAATAGCGGATCTTACTTCTATACAGCCTCAGGAAAAGAAATTGTATCAGAGGATATTGTAGATGTCTACTAAAATTTAAAATAAATGCTGTATCAGGGTCAATTTTCAGTCTTGATACGGCATTTGTTTTAAAGTATGGTTGGTGTTCATTTTTGAAAAAGTTCATGTTTCCGGTTTCAATCCAAAATTTATTGTATATTTGGGCACTAAGGAGATAAACCGGATAAGAGTATGTCTAATACCACAGATGAAAAATTGATAGAGGCGATCAGGAAAGATGATTACGTCAGTTATAATAAACTGTTTGAGCGTTATTATGGTCGCCTTTGTCAATATGTATATAGTCTGCTTATGGATAAAAATGATACGGAAGATGTTGTGCAGGAGCTTTTTCTAAATATATGGAAGAACCGGGAGAGAATTGAAATTAAAGAAAATGTTGGTGGATATCTTTATAAGATGGCAAAACATTTGGCATTGAACCATCTTCGCTCAAAAGTCTATTTTAATAACCTGTCGGAAACTCAAGATCAGTTATCGTATGAAGACAACCGGGTCGAGTCTGAAGAATTTAGGATTGCCCTTTATGGTTGTATCGACCATCTTCCCGATCGCTGTAAAGAAGTACTGTTGCTACACCGAATAAAAGGATTAAAGCAAAAAGAGATCTCGGAAAAACTCGATATCTCGGTAAAAACGATTAAAAATCAAATCTGGACCTCGCTTCAGAAACTGAGGAGATGTTTGGAATTAAAAGGAATATAATTTTTTTCAGGTCCGGAATAGGACCTTTTTTTATTTGTAGTGTCATATGATAAAAGCAAGATTCATGGAAGAGCATAAACATATAAAAGACTATATCGTCGACTATTTACTGGAAGATGAAGATGAGAAACGTCTTGATCCGGTATTGGCCGAGTGGTTAGCCGAAGATGAATCTCATAGAAAAGAATTTGATTTGTATAAGAAGATTTGGAAAGAATCCCACCGTTATACAGAGCCTGAGATTTTTGATCCTGATCTTGCATGGGAAGAGGTTAACAAGATAAACCGACAGAAAGTATATCTTCGAAAATCTTGGAAAAACATATTATATGCGGCTTCCGGGGTTGCCGCATCTTTATTGGTAGTGCTGGCCTTATCTTTTATGGGAGCTTTTCAGAAAGGATCGGAGGTGCTGGTCAGTATGAGTGCTGATTATGGGAATCGTTCAGAGATCATGTTGCCGGATGGATCTTTGGTCAAACTGAATGCAGGTTCTGAAGTCGTTTATTCTTATGATCCGAAGAAAAAAACGCGGGAAGTTGATTTCCAAGGAGAAGGATTTTTTGATGTATCCAAGAGTAAGGAACCTTTTGTCATTAAAGTGGCTGGAGGTTTAAACGTGAAGGTCTGGGGTACTTCATTCAACTTGCAGGCGTATGCAGATGATCCGGTTATCCAAGCTTCTTTAGTTGAGGGATGTATCGAACTGGAGAAAGGGAACGAGATGTTGAGGATGAAGCCGGGAGAAATAGCTATTTTCGATAAAGAGACAAATAAGATTAAGCAAATAGAAGGTGTTTTGTCCCATTCTTATGGCTGGTTGGACAATAAGTTATATATGGAAGATATGTCTTTGTCGGTTGTTTGTAAATATCTAGAAAGATGGTATGATGTGGAAATTACGCTTCAACCGGGATTGGGAGAAAAGATCCGTTATAACGGAGTAATACAGGAAGAGACCGTAACAGATGTTATGGATGCTTTGTCTCGCCTAAGTAATATAAGCTATCACGTAAAAGGAAAACATATAAGTATAACCTCTAAATAGAATTGCCTATGAAGTAGAATGCCATGAATACACAAAAACGGGAAATGCTGTAACATCTCCCGTTATAAGTTCGATCATAAAATTAGTGCTTGCAACACTAATAGTTAACTAATAATCAATTTACAAATATATGAATTTATTTAATACGTTAGAGTTGGATTTTTCTCCAACCTTTAAAAAGATATTATCTATTATGAAATTGACAGTAATTTTCTTGATTGCATTTTCACTGAATATTTCTGCTACTGTATATTCACAAACAACGAAATTATCTTTGAATGTCCAAAACCAATCAATAAAGGATGTCCTTTATTTGATCGAAAATCAATCTGATTTTCGATTTATTTATGAGAGTGGAAAGATTAATCTGGATAAGAAGGTTTCTGTTCAAGTAAGAGAGCAGACTGTAGAAGTTGTGTTGAAACAATTATTTAATAATGAAGGAATTAATTATGAGATTACGGAAAACAATCTTATTCTGATAAACCCTTCTCCAGAGCAATTAAAAATCATCAGTCAAAATAAATCTCAGGTTAGAAAAAAAGTTACTGGTATTGTTAAAGATGAAAAAGGAGAGCCAATCATCGGTGCGAATGTTGTGGAGAAGGGGACGACGAATGGTGTTATCACTGATATTGATGGAAATTTCGAATTGAATGTCGCATCTTCTTCTGTGTTGGAGATTTCTTATATAGGATATGTCTCCCAAGAAATACAAATTGGTAATAAAGATAAGTTTCATATTAAATTGATAGAAGATACTCAAAATCTTGATGAGGTAGTAGTTGTCGGATATGGAACTATGCGGAAGAAAGACATGACAGGATCGGTTGCTTCTGCTGATTTAGGAGCTTTGAAAGGTTCTCCTAATGTCAATATATTACAAGGACTACAAGGAACTCTTCCGGGATTGAATGTTGGGATGGTAGATGAGGCGGGTGCAAGTCCTAGTATTACAGTGCGAGGTCGATCTACTATTTCTGGGAGTCAAGATCCTTTGATTATCTTAGATGGCATTGTTTATTATGGAAGTTTGACAAGTTTGAATCCGAATGATATCAAATCCTTTGATATCCTAAAGGATGCAAGTAGTAAAGCTATTTATGGCGCACAAGCTGCAAATGGGGTAATTTTGATAACGACTAAACGTGGACAGAGCCAAGATAAACCAGTAATTACTTATAATACTTCGTTCTCGGTAGGCTCTCCTTATAATAGGTTACATTCAAAAAATAGAGATTCTTATTTGCAAATGATTCGTGATATCTTTTGGCAAGATGCCTATACAGAGGAATCTGATTATATGATAGAGAATCCAGATTATAATATTGAAACTTCTGCACCTTTTACAGATGCATCTATCGCAAAAGGGTATAAGGCAGGTGCCGATACGGATTGGTGGGATTTGGGAACTAATAATGCGACCATTATGACACATAATATTGGTATTCAGGGTATGAGTTCTAAAGTTAATTATTATATGTCCTTTGGATATGATAAGCAAGACAATTATATAGTTAATGATAAGTTTAATAGAAAAACAGTTCGTGTAAACCTTGAAACTTCTGTTACTAATTGGTTGAAAATTGGAACTCAAGCTTTTGGTTCTTTTTCTGATTATTCGGGTGAGTCTCCTAATCTTACGCAATTGACGCAGGCAGGGCCTTTAAGAATGCCATATGGTGATGATGGAAATTTGGTAATTCTAGGTGGAGATTTTACTAATCCTTTAATCGGACTTTATAATAAGGATATGGATAAGCGAAATGAATTGTTTGGAAATTTCTATGCTCGATTAAATAACATTTCATTTCTTCCTGGATTTAGTTGGGATATTAATTATGGAAATATGCTTAAGTGGGAAAGGCAGTTTAATTCTAATGAATATGCACAGGCGGAAACAGGAGAAGCTAAGAAAGTGAATGGTACAGCTTATAGTTATACGTTCGATAATATTTTGAATTATACCAAAGATTTTAATCAACATCATATTGATGCGACATTGGTTATTGGTCGGACGAAACGGGAGTATGAGAATACTACTGCAAGGTCGACCGATTTAGCAAACCAGACATTAGGTTATAATGATTTAGCTCAAGGAAAAAATCAATACACGACATCTCAATCATGGGAAGAAGCCTCTTCTTATCAGATGTTTAGAGCAAATTATTCTCTGATGTCAAAATATATGTTGACAGGAACAATCAGAAGAGATGGTTTTTCTGGGTTTGCGACGAATGAAAAGGTTGCTTATTTTCCTTCTTTCGCGTTAGGCTGGATTGCTTCGGAAGAATCATTTCTGAAACAAGTTAATTGGTTGGATTTGCTGAAATTGAGAGCAAGTTATGGTGTGAATGGTAATTTGGTTAGTAGGTACAGCTCGTTAGCAACGGTTTCATCTTCTGCTGCGTATGTTTTTGGTGATGGAGGTAGTTCTGCGTATGGTCAATCATTGTCCAATCTTCCTAATGCAAATTTGAAGTGGGAGAAGACACATGGAATTAACATTGCAATGGACTTTGGTGTGCTAAATAATCGAATAACAGGGAATATAGAATATTACAGGACAACGACGAAAGATTTGATTTGGAAAAAAACACTTCCTGAAATTACTGGTTTTAAAGAAATTGTGGATAATATGGGAGAAATTGCTAATCAAGGTATAGAACTGACTCTGAATGCAACTCCTATTAGGAATAAAAATTTCAGTTGGGATGTGACTTTTAATTTCTCTCGTAACAAGAATAAAATTAATCATCTTTTGGGTGATGTTAATGGAGATGGTATTGAAGATGATCTGGTTTCTAGTAATTTGTTTATTGGCCAATCGTTAAGTACAATTTATCACTATGATGTAGACGGAATTTATCAGTTGAATGATGATATACCTGAAGGTTATTATCCCGGAAGTTATCGGATTGTTGATCATAGTGGTGATGGTAAATTATCGGCAGATGATCGTATTATCTTAGGACAGTCTGATCCTGCTTATCGTTTTAGTTTGCATAATACTTTCCGTTACAAAGGGTTTACTCTTAAAATTTTCTTAAACTCTGTTCAGGGAGGAAAAAATGGATATTTGGCGAATGCGGATGTATTTGGTGCATATACCCCTCAGTTTATATCTTCAAAAGGGATGTATGAAGAAGTGGATTTTTGGACTCCTTCTAATCCAAATGGAAAATTTAGAAATCCTGCAGGAACAAGTTCTATTAATCCGAATATTTATCAAAAAAGAAGTTTTGTGCGTTTACAAGATATAATTTTAAGTTATGATTTTAATCCCGGATTATTATCTAAAATCTATGTAGATGCATTGAGATTATCTGTTTCAGGTAAGAATCTGTGTACTTGGACGAAATGGGATGGCTGGGATCCTGAGACGGGTAGTGGTCTTGGGTATGGAGGTCGACCTGTTATGAGACATTTTACAATTGGACTTGAATTAACATTAAAATAAAAAACGAAATGAAGATAATATATTTAATTTGCTTCTGCATGTTGATATCTTTTTGTTCATGCAACGAATCTGATTTTTTGAAGGAAGTTCCGTCTGGAAAGTATACAGCAGAGAATATGTATAAAACGAAGGAACATTTTGACTCCGCAGTTATACAATTGTATGGAGATTATCGTTCATTGTATTATAGTGGAAATGACAATGAATATGATTTTTTTTGGGGGACAGATTTAACCCATGCAGGTCAGCCGAATGTAGTTCGATTTTTTAGTGATTATCCTGCTACACTGGATCCTACAGCTGCTAAAGTGATTTATCATTGGAGAGGTAACTATAAAATCATTGCAAATGCAAATACGATAATAAGTAGGTTACCAGATTCGGAACTAACGGAAGAAGAGCAGAATTCAATAGCAGCTGAAGCAAAATTTTTCCGGGCTTTGGCATATAGATATCTTGTTTTTCTGTATGGTGGGGTTCCTTTGGTTGTGGAAGAAATAACTTCTTCTAAAGATGATTTTGTACGTGCATCTAAGGAAGAAGTATTGGAGCAGATTATTGCGGATTTGGAATTTGCTGTCAATTACTTACCAGATATTTCTAAAGTAGCAGATGGAAGAGTATCTAATGTTGCTGCAAATCATCTTCTGTCTGAAATAGCATTGGCTGCTAAAAATTATGATTTGGCAGTTAAATCAGCATCTGCCGCGATCAATAATCCTGCAATGGGTTTAATGAAAGAACGATTTGGGTCCCGTAAAGATGAACCGGGAGATTTGTATTGGGATCTTTTTCAAAGAGGCAATCAAAATAGATCGAGTGGAAATAAAGAAGCCATATTTGTGATACAATTTGAATTAGATATTTTAGGAGGAGGCCAATCTTCTACAAAAAGAACAGGTTATTTGATGGAAAGATTCCATGCTCCTAATACTCCGTTAGCAACTGATCCTTGGGATAAAGGTGTAATTGCAGATATGTTGCAAACAACAAATATAGGACGTGGTGCGGGATGGCTGATGCCGACTTTTCATTTTTCGAATGTAATATGGTATGATGTAAATAATGAAATAGATTATGGGGATATTAGAGTTTCGGAGTATAATTTCCCTCGTGGTATTAAATATAATAATCCTAATGGACCAGAGAAATACCAAGGAGTTTATTTTGACATAAATACCGCAGAGAATCAGTATTGTTTGTCGACTCAGGGTATTTGGTCTCGTGGAGCTTATCCTTATCAGACAAAGTGTACAACCCCTAATGATCATCCGGCTTCAATGATTGCAAATGAAAAAACAGGGGAGTTAAGGAGTGACGCTGGGGTAACTTATTCTGATTGGTATGATATGCGACTTGCAGAAACCTATTTGTTAAGAGCTGAAGCATATTTGATGAAAGGTGATTTATCTGCAGCTGCGGAAGATATTAATGTTGTTCGAAAACGAGCTGGTGCTTCTTTGATTACGGCATCAGATGTTACGATAGATTTTATTTTGGATGAAAGATTACGTGAATTAGGTATTGAAGAAAAGAGAAGATTGACATTAAGTAGAATGGGAAAATTGTATGAAAGAACCGTAAAATATAATGTATACAATGCACCAAACATTCGTGAACATCATCAGCTTTATCCGATTCCTCAAAGTGAAATTGATGCTAATGTGGGGGCTGTACTTGAACAGAATCCGGGCTATAATTAAAAATATGTATCAAATAGTAATAAAATAGATAAAATGAAAAGTAATATTTCGAGACGTGATTTTCTGAAAACATCCGGTGTTATTGCCGGAAGTTCCTTGATTAGTTCCAATTTAGGAGCTTCTTCGATAGAAGACATTCCTTTTGAATCGAATAAAAAAATAACTGTAGCTTTGGTTGGTACAGGTTCAAGGGGAATATTTATGTGGGGAAAGGACTTGGTAGATAGTTATTCCAATTATATTGAATTCGTAGGACTTTGCGATATCAATGAAGGACGTGTTGAAACTGGGAAAAGAATGATTGGAGTTTCTTGTCCTACATACACGGATTTTGAAAAGATGATGAAAGAAACAAAGCCTGAGGTGTTGATCGTTACAACAATGGATAGTACACATCATCAGTTCATAATCCGTGGAATGGAACTTGGTGCAAATGTCATTACTGAAAAACCAATGACCATTGATGAAAAGAAAATACAGGCAATTTTGGATGCGGAAGAAAGAACCGGAAAACATTGTCGAGTTACATTTAATTATAGATATTCTCCTCATAGGGCTAAAATATGGGAGTTGCTTCGTGCTGGAGAAATAGGTGATATCACTTCTGTAGATTTCCATTGGTATCTTGACACTTCACACGGGGCCGATTATTTCCGACGTTGGCATAGGCTTGTTGAATGTAGCGGTTCGTTATGGGTGCACAAAGCCAGCCATCATTTTGACCTTTTAAACTGGTGGATCGATAGTGATCCGGAAAGTGTATATGCATTAGGTGAATTGAATTTTTACGGTAAAAATGGAACGATGAGGGCGAAAAATTGTCGTACCTGTCCCCAAACCAAACAATGTCCGTTTTTCTTTGATATTACCAAGGTTAAAAGCCATATGGATATATATGTAGCCAACGAAAAATATGATGGTTATTTACGTGATGGTTGTGTCTTTAGAAATGATGTCAATATTTTCGATAAAATGGCGGCAACTATCCATTACAAAAATGGGGTACAGGTGGCATATTCGTTAACAACTTATTCTCCTTATGAAGGTTACCGTATCGCTTTTAATGGAACAAAAGGTCGGTTAGAAGCCTGGATACAAGAGTCGCGAAAAACTTCAGATGTAAACTATGACGAGATTGTGTTGTTTAAAAACTTCTCTAAGCGAGAATATATACATATACCGTTTGGAACTTCTGGACATGGAGGAGGTGATGCCCTTCTGAAAGATCAATTGTTCCTTCCTAATGTCGATGATCCGTATCGCCAGTGTGCTAACAGTAGAGATGGGGCATTAGCTTGTTTGGTAGGGATAGCTGCACGTAATAGTATAGCAACGAAACAACCTGTGAAAATTGCAGATCTTACTTCTATATCTCCAATGGAAAAGAAGCAGTATAAAAGAATTCTCTAATAATGTAACAGCAATTGAGGATTATATAAATTCAATTTTTTGAATAGCTTTTTATAGGGGAGTGTAGAATCTGCGCTCCTCTCTTTAGCTTCAAATAGAATACTTGTTTTTATAGCTTTTGATAATATGTAAACGGTTTGTAAAGTTATTATGCCCGTTACGCACAAGAAATATTAAACTGTAAATAGCATTTTATGAGAAAGAAAATACTTGTACTCTCCCTCCTTTTAGCCTGTGCGACCGCTTTCGGCCAATCGTCCTACGACCTGGTGATCGTCGGAGGGAACCCTGGAGGGATCATGGCAGCCATCTCTGCCGCCCGGATGGGGAAAAAATCGGTGATACTCGAACGAACCCGCTATGTCGGCGGACTGCCCGCCAACGGACTCGGAGCAACTGACATCGCCACCCGTGCCGCAACGACCGGTCTGTTCCGTGAGTTTGTAGACGCGGTGAAGCAACACTATATCGACACCTACGGTCCTGCTTCCGAGCAGGTGAAAGTATGCAGTGACGGTTACCACTTCGAACCCTCCGTCGGAGCACGCATCTTCCAGAAGATGCTCGACGGACAGAAGGACAAGATCACGGTCCTGACCATGCGTCAGTTCGATGCCGAAGATGAAAACATAGTTATGCGCGATAACCGCATCGAAAAGATCCGCATCCTGAACCGGGAAACCGGAGAGATGGAGGAATACACCGGTTCGGTATTCCTGGATGCCACCTACGAAGGTGACCTCGGAGCCGCCGCCGGCGTTCCTTTCCGTGTAGGGCGCGAAGGGAAAGACGAGTTCGGCGAACCTGGAGCCGGACGCGTCTACAAATATTGGGGCGGTCCGGAAGGGGACGGCAGCACGTTCAAGAAAGACAATGCCGTGCAGTCCTACAATTACCGCCTCTGTCTGACCAACAATCCGGCGAACCGCATGGCCTTCACCAAGCCGGCCCGTTACAACCGCGAAGACTATGCCTCCATCGTGGAGGATGTCTGGACCGGACGCAACACGGATGCCGCCATGCAACGCGTGACACCCGAAATGATGGAAGAGAACCGGAAGCATATCAAGGCCGGCAACCCATCCAAACTTCCGGGTGACAAATGGGGGATCGCCAAGATCACCAACATCGTCCATGTCCCGAACATGAAGACGGACGCCAATAACCAGCACGGCGTGTTCGTCTCCACCGACCTGCCTGAGGAAAACTGGCCTTGGCCCACTTCTTCGTGGGAATGGCGCGACAAGTTCGCCCAACGTCTGCGCGAATACACCGAAGGTCTTTTCTGGTTCGCCCAAAACGATCCCGAACTGCCCGCCCACTTCCGCAAAGCGGCAAAAGAATGGGGCCTTTCGAAAGACGAATATGCGGACAACGGACATTTCCCACGCCAGGTCTACGTCCGTGAGGGCCGTCGTTTCGAAGGCGCCTATTTCTTTACCGCCAACGATGCCATTCCGGTAACGATCGGCAGCCGCCCGCCCATCCACGAAAGCAGCATAACGGCCAGCCATTATGCGTTGGATTCGCATGCGGTGCGGAAAAGAGAAAAAGGAAGGGTACATCTGGACGGCTTCCTGAGTTATCCGTCGGCGGTATATACAGTCCCCTATGGTGTGATGGTTCCGAAAGAGGTGGACAACCTTCTGTTGCCCGTCCCGGTTTCGGGTTCGCACATCGGATTTTCCACCCTGCGCATGGAGCCTTGCTGGATGGCGATGGGACAGGCCGCCGGTATCGCCTCTGCCCTTTCGATCGACGGGAAGGTGAAGGTGCAGAATATCGACCTCTCCCGCCTACAGGACAAGCTGATCGACCAGAAAGCGACGCTTATGTATTTCAAGGATGTGGATTACACGAGTCCTCACTTCCGCATGGTGCAGTATTTGGGACTGCGCGGCTACCTTCCCGAATGGACTGCACGTTTGCAGGAGCCGGTGGATGCAACGACTCTGGCCGCCTGGAAAAAGTTGAGCGGAACGGACCTGCCGGGCATAGAAGCCGGGAAAACGACAAGATTAGCGACTTTGGAAATGATTTATCGGAAAATAAAATAATCTAAAAGGAAGTGTGTTAAAATCATCTTTTTCTTGATAGAAAAACAGATAGATTTCGACACACTTCCTTCCAATATAATCATCCAATATAATTTCTTACTCGATCACTTCTCCGCGACCGTTCATTAACACAAACTCCTCGCTCCGATCCGGATTACAAATCTCGATCTTATAAGTTTCACTTCCGGGATGCCCCATCATGTAAGCACCTTCAAAAGTACAACCCTCATAAGAGGAAGAGGTTCCCATTGTCCGTAATACGGCATGCGGGAGGTTTTGCATATCTATTTTCCTGAATCCGTCAGGAGCAGCCTGTTCGAAAGATGAGTATACCGCAGCTTGTCTACATTTCACATCCTGAGATGCAAATACCACCACACATGCAACAACTGTAACGACTAATGCTAAAACAATCTTTTTCATAACCTTACATCTTAAAAACCTAAATCTAACAATCTTCTTATAACCTAAACTTCATTACATCAACATAAATACAAATGCCATGCCAAACCGATAAAAGCGCTTATAAAGCGGGAAATCACCCCATAAAACAACGGGGCGTGTAGAAAAAATCCACACGCCCTGTCTATCATTCCACAATTATCGTCTGTCAAGCCTACATCTCCGGCTTGCAATAGTTCAACACTTCCACATTACGGATCGAACTCTTGAAATCCCCCGCTTTTTCCAATGGGAACACTAATGTGCGGACATATCGCATCGAATCTTTCCCTCCATTGAAGTAACGTTTTTGGATATCCAGGTCTTCTTTCAGTTTGCCATCGATGTAAAGCCGCGTAGATTTCTCATCTCCGGTGATGGTTACCGATGCAGTCTCTTCAGGATAAAACTGGTAATTGAAGGTATTCAGATAGCCATCCCGGATAAATCCCAACTTTCCAGAAGCCGGATCGGACAGATAAAAGACGGCATCAGGCGAACGGAACAACTCGGTGCCCTTTTCTTCCGCCTCCGCTTTGATATCGAAAGAGACAGTATAATGATAACCGATCTCTTTCAATCCCGTTTCCATTCCCGGCTTCAAGGTTTCGAGGTTGTAGACGGCACGCGGCTTCGTACCGACACGTCCGGCCACGTTCACCCCTGGAGCTTCGCTTATCGCCGTCCTCGCACTGTTGAATTCTTCATACGGAACAACACAATCCTTCCCTGTCCACATTTTGACTGCTAACGTCTGCATGGCGGGAAAGACACGGTAATGAATATCCTTCGTACTGATACCGTTGCCCGCGTGATCGTTCCAGACAGCAAACATTCCCCCTTTGATCTGTTTATGCTTTTCAGGGAACACCTCTTTCCCGATGTGGGCAGGCGTCCATTCCTTATAAAGCATTTCCGTATTCAGATAATCATAATAATAGCCTGCCGCAGGAACGATATATAGATACCCGTCAGGAATGCTGATCAGATCATAGCCTTGTTTGATCATTTCTTTCGGATCGGCATACCCGTTATACCAGGCACTCATCAACACATTCTTCGATTTGACAGGCGTCTCACCCTTCGCGTGCGTCAAAGCTCCCCAGACACAAGCCTGCTTGCCGAAGCCTTCCACGAAACGGATATAGTGATCGGTGAAAGCACGGAATTTCTCCACCACATCCTGTTTCTTATTGGAATATTCATCCGTACCGATATGGACACGCTTACCGGCAAAGACAGGATTACGTCCTTCCAGATACTCGCGGAAAAGAGCATCCACGAACTCATAGGTTTCAGGCTTGAACAGGTCGAGATGGTCCATGCCGTATTCTTCACTGCCTATCTCCGGCTTGTATTGTGTAAGCGCAAGCGAATGTGCCGGGACATCTATCTCCGGGATGATCTCGACACCCAGGCTGTCGGCGAGTTGCTGAAGGGCGATAAACTCCTTTTTTGTATAATAACCGTCACGGGCAGTCAGTCCGGGGTAAGTTTCGCATTCGAGACGGAAAGCCGAATAGGTCTTGCTCCAATCATGATTATAATACTGCTTGAAAGCATTATCGTTCAAATGAATTTGGAATGTATTCATCTTATAGTAAGCCATCATCTTCACATAATCGCGCAACATGCTCATCGGAATAAACTTACGCCCACAATCCATCATAAAACCACGAATCGCATAATCGGGATAATCGCGGGCCGTCCCTTTCGGTAAAGCCTGGTTTCCCTGCTGTTCGGTCAGTTGTAGCAACGTACGGGTAGCCCAATACAGTCCTTTGCTCTTGGGAGCGGTAACAGTAACACGATCGGTAATCTTCATCGTGTAGCCTTCCTCTCCCAACCGGCTGTCGGACGAAAGGGAGAAAACAAAATCGCCAGCAGCCGCACGGCCTTGCACCACCATCATCCGGCGGCCGAACATTAACGCGTAGTCGTCGGCAAACTGATTGGCTACACGGACGACGGACGGATCTTTTCCGGTATACACGATCCGGGAGGTCGCTGTAGGGGTGAACATTCCCTGGCTACCTCTCCACTCCTGCAATTCAGGGATGACGAACGGTTTCTTGTTATTTGCGGCGTCTGCCTTTCCAGGCAATAACAATAAAGCTGCCGAAAGCAGCCAATAGAGTTGTATCTTCATAGGTATTTGAATTAAAATGTGACAAAGATATATAAAAAAACGGGCGTTTCTGATTGATTTATTACTTTTGCACCTAAAATCATTTTAATGAGTTACAATTGGAACACACGGACGGAACTTTTGTTAGGCGCCGACCGGATGGAGCAACTGGCACATAGCCATGTGCTGGTAGTAGGATTAGGAGGTGTGGGAGCATACGCTGCCGAACAGATATGCCGGGCCGGAATCGGCCACATGACAATCGTAGACGCCGATACGGTAAACGAAAGTAATATCAACCGTCAACTGCCGGCGTTACATTCGACATTAGGGATGCCGAAAGTCGAAGTCGTAGCCCGTCGCCTGTTAGATATCAATCCCCGTCTGAAACTAAATGTCCTGAACGAGTTCTTGCGCGACGAACGGACAGAAGAGGTGCTTTCTGCAACCCGGTATGATTTTGTCGTCGACGCGATCGATTCCCTCAGTCCGAAAGTATTCCTTTTGTATCACGCTTATAAGAAAAATATTCCCGTCGTTTCCTCGATGGGTGCAGGAGCCAAGATGGACCCGTCACAGGTCAGGATCTCGGATATCTCGAAGACCTGCAACTGCGGCCTGGCGAAAGCCGTACGTAAACGGCTGCGCGGGTTAGGTATAAACAGAGGTATTCCGGTTGTCTTCTCCACAGAGATCGCCAATCCGGATGCCATCATAGAGGTAGAGGGCGAGCAATGTAAACGGACAACAACCGGAACCGTTTCCTATATGCCGGCGATATTCGGATGCCATTTGGCCTCATATGTTATTAACCAGTTGAAAGTTGAAAGTTGAAAATGAAAAGTTATTCTTTTCCTTATACAACTTTCAACTTTCAACTTTCAATCACGGCTCTGCAGGATATTGATATGATACAAACAGAAGGAATAACCAAAAGCTTCGGCTCCCTGCAAGTATTGAAAGGAATCGACCTGACGATAGGTGAGGGTGAGATCGTAGCGATCGTCGGTCCGAGCGGGGCAGGAAAAACAACCCTGCTTCAGATCATCGGGACACTCGATGCTCCGGACAACGGTAAATTATATATAAACGGAACCGAAACCGTCCGCCTTTCGGAAGAGAAACTGGCAGCATTCCGCAACCGGAACATCGGTTTCGTTTTCCAGTTCCATCAGCTTCTTCCGGAGTTCACAGCTTTGGAGAACGTGATGATCCCCGCATTGATCGCCCGTGAAAAACCGGCTGCGGCGGAGAAGAGAGCGAAGGAGATCCTCGACTTCATGAACCTGGCCGACCGGATGTCTCACAAACCGAACGAATTGTCGGGGGGAGAGAAACAGCGCGTAGCCGTTGCCCGCGCCCTTATCAACAACCCGTCCGTCATCCTTGCAGACGAACCGTCGGGAAGCCTGGATACCAAAAACAAGGAAGAACTGCACAAGCTCTTCTTCGACCTGCGCGACCAGATGCACCAGACATTCGTGATCGTCACGCACGACGAGCAGTTGGCAACCGATACGGACCGCGTGATCCATATCAAAGACGGAACGGTTCAATTGACAATTGATAATTGACAATCATTTTTAATTCTTAATTTTTAATTCAAACATGGTGGACAACAGAGTCACATTCGGTAGTAAACTCGGAGTTATCCTGGCTACCGTCGGATGCGCCGTAGGGCTGGGAAGTATCTGGCGTTTTCCCTATATGTTAGGAACAAACGGTGGTGCCGCATTCTTGCTTATCTATATTCTTTTCATGATATTTTTAGGAATTCCGGTGATGGTAACCGAGTTCTTCATCGGCCGGTACTCCCGCAGCAACACAGTCGGTTCATTCAAGAAAATGGCTCCCGGGACGAAATGGTGCTGGATCGGATACAATGGTATTTTAGCCGCTTTCCTGATCCTTGGTTTCTATGCGGTCGTTTCCGGCTGGACACTCGAATACGTCTGGCAGACGGTGAACGGCAGCCTCTACAGTACGCCAGGAGTGGATTTTACCGCCGATTTCGACAACTTCTCTTCGAATGCGCTCCGGCCGATCTTCTGGACAGCTGTGTTTATCGGGCTGACGCATTTCGTAATTGCTTCGGGTGTGGAAAAAGGGATCGAACGGGCTTCCAAGATCATGATGCCACTCCTGTTCTTAATCCTGGTCGTGATGTGTATACGCTCCGTCACGCTGCCAAATGCAGAAGCGGGACTGGTGTACCTGTTCAAACCGGATTTCAGCAAGCTGACTTCATCCGTTGTGCTGAGTGCCGTCGGGCAAGCGTTCTTTTCGCTGAGTCTCGGCATGGGTTGCCTTATCACCTACTCTTCTTATTTCGGAAAAGACACCAATATGTTGGCGACGGCCTGGCAGGTGACGATCATCAATACTTTCGTAGCAGTCCTGGCAGGGATCATGATCTTCCCGGCCGTCTTCAGCTTCGGGATTGCCCCGTCGGCAGGCGCCCAACTGGTATTCATCACTTTACCCAACGTATTCGAACAATTACCATTCAGCAGCTTGTGGTCGCTTATTTTCTATATCCTGCTGGCGATGGCGGCCCTGACTTCCACCATCTCCCTGCATGAAGTGGTGACCGCCTATATCCATGAAGAGTTCCATATGACACGTAAGAAAGCGGCTTGGCTCGTTTCGGTCGGTGTATTCATCTTAGGTGTCCTCAGTTCACTCTCGTTCGGGTTATTGAAAGAGTTCACGATAGGCGGACTGATCTTTTTCGATGCGTTGGATTACCTGACGGCCAAGATCATGCTGCCGTTAGGAGGAATGCTGACCTGCATTTTTGTCGGGATACGTGTCGACAAGAAGATCCTGAAAGCCGAGTTGACCAACGAGGGGACAATCAAGTTCCGCCTCTTTTCCATTTATGTCTTCTTCATGAAATACGTCTCCCCGATCGCTATCGGCATCGTATTTCTGAACGAACTCGGCCTACTCAGCCAGTTGAAGAAACTATTTTAAAATAAACCTGTAAGTTCCTTGCATATCGGCAGGGAACTTATACCTTTGTAAAATAGTATCCATTTTAAACCTTTCACTATGAACTGGCGCGACCTTCTCTATTTCTCCAAAGGCGAACGGAGAGCCCTAACTTTACTCCTTTGTCTCGTCACTATTTCCTGGATTTTATTGCTTTGGACAGACACGAAACGAATGCCTATCGAATCGCAGACGGATGCCCATCGAACGGAAAACCAACAAGCATCGGGCGAAAGACGAATCATCACCGGAAAAAACACATCCGAAAAGGAAACCAGTTCCATCCGGAAGGAATCCGGACCTCATCCGAATAAAACTAAAAACGCCCTTACTGATAAAAATGCTATCCTTATAGATAACACCCCCTACTCTACAAGCAAGAAACGGAAAGGATATACCCCATACACCCGAACAGAAAAGTACGCACCGGAAACCCTCGTCGAACTCAACACCGCCGACACCACAATCCTGAAAAAAGTCCCCGGTATCGGCAGCACTTTCGCCCGGAGAATCATAAAATACAGGGAACTCTTAGGCGGCTTCTACGATGTCAGCCAGTTGGCGGAAGTGTACGGGATCGACGAGGAACGCTACCAAGCCCTCGCCCCCTGGTTTATTGCCGACACGCTCCATATACGCAGGTTAGAGGTCAACGCATTGTCTGCCGCCACCCTCCGCAAACACCCTTACCTCGATTACCGACAAGCAAAAGCGATCGAACAACTCCGGAAACAAAAAAGCAGGCTCTCCGGGTGGGAGAACCTGCAATTGATAGAAGAATTTACAGATACGGACAAGAAACGGCTCACACCATACCTGTCATTTAAGTAAACTTTAAAACGCGACTTGTATCATTACGGGGAAATGATCCGACGGAAAACGACCGTACTGCATATCGTTGAGAACAGCATACTTCTTCACCTTCGTTCCCTTTGTCACCCAGATATAATCGATGCGGTTCTTCATCTCGGAATCCGTCTTGAAGCTGTTGTAAGTGCCTTCCGTACCATAGTGCGGCTGTTCACTCAGACCATACGAGTCCAGCAGCAGGCCGTCGGAAGCCAGCGTCACCATCGGCTCGTCGGTCGGGACAGCATTGAAGTCTCCTGTCGCAAAGACCGTCGCATCCGTTCCGGCAATCTGCTTGATACGGGTAATCAACAGTTTGGAGGACTCCCGACGTGCCACCTTCCCCTGATGGTCGTAATGGGAATTGAAGAAATAGAATACTTTACCGCTCTCCTTATCACGAAACTTACCCCAGGAGCAGATACGGTTACAACAAGTAGCATCCCAGCCCTTGCCTGGAACATCCGGTGTCTCGGAAAACCAGAAGTTCCCCTTGTCCAGCAAATCAAAACGACCGGTCTTATAGAAGATAGCGGAGTGTTCGCCCGCATCCTCCCCGTCATCACGTCCGGCACCGATATAGGCATAGCCCTCCAGTTCGGCAACCCCGTCCAGCATATGCTTGAACCCTTCCTGTGTCCCGAAGATATCGAAATCGTGGAAACGGATCAGTCCTTTCACCATCTCCTTGCGATTCGGCCAGGCATTTACGCCATCCTTCTCCGTATCCATACGAAGGTTAAAAGTCGCCACGTTCAGTTCGCTCTTCCCGTCTGTAGCCGGGCGGGATTCTTTCATGGCCCATGACTGAAGCAAAGCTGCCAGCAAGAGGACCGAAGCAAATACACTTATCGTCTTTTTCATATCCTTATCATTTATTGATTAAACATTTACCAACCCGGATTCTGTTTCAAATTAGTCGTACCATCCGGTAATGTCGCATTGTTGATTGCCGATTGAGGAATCGGGTAATAATATTGACGTCCATCATCGTACCAGACGCGCGGATCATTGTCCGACCAAGTCAGATTGCCCGAAGTCGCTCCGGTCAATCCCTGCTGCGTACCCTCTCCTACCGAAACAGGCGTACAGGAAGCAGGTAGCCCGGTCGGTTTCTCTCCCTTGTAAAAGATCACGTCCGGCGTACCGTCCTTATCAAGGTCCATCTGGACATTCAAGGCGGGAACATAGATGCCGGTCCAACGCATCGTCATCAGCTCGCCACGTTTCCAACGTTTCAGGTCGGTGAAGCGGAAACCCTCCAGAGCCAATTCGATGGAACGCTCGCGGCGCACTTCGAGGATGACCGGATCAGAGATATTCGGAAAATAGTTCTGCTGGAAATAAGCATCCACCTTAGTTGGCTTGGCAGAAAGGCCGCCGGTGATACCGGCACGTGCACGCAGCACACCGACCGTATTCGCCCAGTCCGCATCCGTCAGCGTCCCCAACTCAGCCTTTGCCTCGGCATAGTTCAGCAGGACTTCGGCATAACGGAACAACGGGATCGCATTCGTGTTCAAAGCACCAGCATCATATTTGGTATCATCCAACGTATATTTGATCGGTTGGTAGCCCGTATAGGAATAACCGTTGAAGTTAGGGGCGGCAGGTGCTCCGTCGCGTTCATACCCCGGTGTGCGGATCGTCTGGGCAAGACGGGCATCGCGGTTCTGGCATTCGTCGTAGAACTCCATCGTCTCGTAGCCAGCCCGGTCCGTAAACGGTGTCCCATCCGTATTCAGGAACGTGTTGACAAACGTGCGGATCATGCTGAAACGCGCCCCGTACGTGCCCGAAGTCCACCACCAGTTAGCCTCGCCCAATACTGCCAGTCCGGCATCGGCGCAGCTCGCCAACATCACTTCGCTGGTCACCGGCTTGTCACTGATAAACAGCGAGCGGAAAGAGGCATCCGTACCCTCACCCGTATAAATGGAGTGCCCACTTTCTTTCATAACCGTTTCGGCTGCACGGACAGCCTCCTGGTACCATTCGTCGACCGAGTCAGTCAATCCCAACTCCGTATGATACTTGCGGAAAGATGCTTCGAAGAGGCAGATACGGGACTTCAATGCGTATGCCACCCATTTTGTCACCAATGAACCGGTTTCGTCCTTCGTTCTTGAAATATTCTCGCAAGCAAAGTCCAGGTCTTCCAGCACATGATCCATTACCGTCGTACGGGAATCGCGGCCAGCATACAACAACTCGTCGTCCACACCTAACGTACGGTCTATCCAGGGCACATCACCGAAACGCACCACCATCTCGTAATAGAAATAGGCGCGGAAAAAGCGGGCCAGGCCGATATAGTTGTTACGGACAGACTCATCGACCGCCTCGTTCGTACAGTTCTCGATGAAATAGTTGATATTGCGCAGATCACTCCACGACCACCCGCTGCTCAACTCAGCCGAGTAAGCCCCTTCGCGGATAAAATTGTCGAAACTGGTCACCGCCCCATAGTCGCACATCGCATCCTGACGGAAACCGTCACTGACGGAAGGGAGCATATTGTAGAAAGAATAGGAATATGTTTCCAGCCCTTTCTCCGTCCTGAAAACTGTGTCCTTGTCTACTGAAGCCTGCGGTATCTCGTCCATCGAGCAGGAAGAAAGAAGTAAACAGGCAGATACAAAAGAATATATAATCCGTTTCATGTCGTTGATAGTTCTTTAATTTAATTAAAATGTTACTGATAAACCTAAACTCACACTCTTCATCTGCGGATAGCTGTTTCCGTCACCGCTACCACGGTTCCCGTTCAGTCCGGAAGACATATCGGCATCCGTCAGGTCGGGATCGGACCCATAGATATTCGTCACGTCGAGGTCGCGCGTATGCTTGTAGAGCGGGGACCAGCACCAGAGGTTCTCTGCAGAGATGTAAACCCTTACGTTCTGCAACTTGGCTTTCGAGATGATCGGCTGCGGCAAGGTATAGCCGAATTGCAGGTTCTTCAGACGGATATAAGCGACATTCTGCAAGTAGCGGGTCTGCGGCGTAGACTTCAGAGAAGCATTATAGCCAGCATAGCGGGGCAGGTAAGCATCCGTATTGTCTTCCGTCCAATAATTGCCCTGATGCCAAGTAGGCATGTTATTGTACGGGCGATTATACTGTCCCCAGAAAATACATTCCGAACTAGGATACCAGTCCTGTTTCCCCACACCCTGGAAGAAAGCGGAAAGGAAGAAGTTGTTCCAGTCGCCGGATAGATTGATGCTGTACGCATAGCGAGGCAATGTATTTCCGATCACGGTCTTGTCGCCGTGGTCTTTCAGCGTGTTGTTGCCGTAGTCGATCACGTGGTCGCCGTTCAAGTCTTTGATCTTCACGTCGCCCGGATAGGTAACACGCTGGGAGGAAGACTGTATCAATGTCTGGTCGGCATGGCTGTCGATATCGGCCTGATCCTTGAACAAGCCTTCAGTCACATATCCCCAGATTTCACCGACACGCTTGCCAGCATAATAGTCGTTCAGGTTACCCGTCTGGTTGTTATAGCGGTCGATGGTCGAGATATAGTCGGACAACGTACCGCGGATCTCGTAGTTGAACGGTTTCTCCGCCAATGTGAACTGGTCGCGCCAGGTCAGCGTGATTTCCCATCCTTTGGTCGTCATATCGGCATAGTTACCTTTGGGAGAAGAGGCACCAAACACATCGGGAAGCGTTTTGCCGACCGTGTACATATCCGTTGTCTTACGGATGTAATAGTCGCCATTGAACTGCAAACGGTTGTTCAGCATGCCGAAGTCCAGTCCGACGTCGGTCGTCGTAGCCGTTTCCCAGGTCAGTCCGTCGGGCATGACGGCCGGAGCACTCGTGTATTTGTTCTTCAAGCCGTTCAGGACACGACCGGAAGTGCTGATGCTCAACAGTTCGAGGAAGCTGTAGGGAGAAACATTACCATTCCCTAACGAACCGTATGAAGCACGTATTTTCAGATTGGAGAACAGCTCCGGGTTCACCTTCCAGAACGCCTCTTCCGACACGCGCCATCCACCGGAAACGGAAGGGAAGAACGCCCATTGCTGATCGGTCGGAAATTTGGAAGAACCGTCATAACGCCCGTTCACCTCCAACAGGTAGCGATCCTTGAATGCATAGTTCAAACGGAAAAAGCCGCCTGCCACACGCCATCTGTTATAACCTCCCGATGTAGTGATCGCATCTCCCAACGCCAGGTTGATGTTTTCCGAATCGTCGAGCAGCAAACCATTACGTTGCACATATGTACTCTTATAAGTAGACTGTTCATAGTTGTAACCGATCATCCCCTTGAAATAATGCGCATCGCCAAATGTATCCTCGTAGTCGGCATACAGGTTGGTCGCAATGTATTCGGTCCGCATATTACTCTCCTTCAAGTCGTTGTATTTAGTGCTCAATTCGACTGTCTGCCCTTCGTAAGTACTGTAGGGGACCGGTACGCGGCGTTGCGTCTGCCCCTCGTCCGTATTGCGGAACGTGAAGTCGCCCCGTACGTGCAACTTGTTTTCCAGGAAAGAAGCCGTAAAGCCGGTCGTATTCTTCAACACCTTGTTATTGGTATCGATGCCGTTCTTGCCATAGATAAAGTCACCGACCGAATAAGCGGCAGAGAAAGTCAGGCTGCCGTCGGGATTGAAGATGGGCGAAGTCGGATGCCCTTCATCGGAAATATTACGCCAGATGGAACCGCCTTCGCCGACGTTGATCGGGTTATGGTAATCCATATTGGAGAAATCCATGTTGTTCTCGATCTTCAGCCAGTCGAACACCTGCACGGAACCTTTCGCACGCAGGTTCATCATCTTATAATCGTCGGTATTATAGCGAAACAAACCGTCGTAGCCATAGAAACGCCCGGAAACGTAGTAATTCAGCTTCCCGTTGTTACCGGTCACCGACAAGTTGTGATCCTGTGCAAAAGTCGTCTTCTTGTACAGAGCGTCATAATAGTCTTCGTTGCCGTAGTAGACATATTTGCCGGTAGCATCGACCGTCACCTCGTCAGTGATGCCCTGCTCCTTCCGGTTCTTGAAGTCTTCCAGCCAGCCGAGGGAAAATTCCTGCGTCTTGTTTATGTTCTTGGGATCAGCCGAATAGTTGTTCCACGCATGATAAGCTTCATAGAAGTGGCTGGCATATTCGTATCCATCGGTCACAAAGTCAGGAACCGTCACCGGTTTCTGCATGGCGAAGTTGCCGGAATAGGTAATGGAAGTCTTGTCTTTAGTCGGCTCTTTCGTGGTGATCAGCACGACACCGAAAGTACCACGTGCCCCATAGATGGCAGCCGAGGCGGCATCTTTCAGGACAGACACGCTGGCGATATCGTTCGGGTTCAACATCGAGGGATCGCCTTCCACACCGTCGATCAGGACCAGCGCACTACCCCCCTGTCCGATCGAAGTCGTACCGCGGACATTATAACTTGCCGAGCGGGTCGGCTTGCCGTCGGTCAATTGGATATTCAGGTTGGGGATCGAACCTTGCAGGGCCTGTGTCACGTTGGGAACGGAACGATTGTCAAACACTTCGCTGGTCACCTGCTCGACGGCTCCGGTAAGGTTCACTTTTTTCTGCGTGCCGTAGCCGACCACGACCACTTCGTCCAGCGTCTGCGTATCTTCTATCAAGACCACTTTCAGCTCCTTCTCTCCTTTCAGTGTGATTTCTTTCGGAATATATCCGATAAAAGAGATGGTTAACACAGCGTCAGGGGCTACTTCCAGCGAAAACTTCCCGTCAATATCGGTCACCGTCCCGTTAGTCGTTCCCTTTTCCACTATATTGGCTCCGATAACGGGTTCTCCGTATCCATCCACAATCGTGCCTGTCAGATGATACGTTCCCTGCTGGGTTACGCTTATGATTCCGCCCGGATTGGTGGAACTGATTACAGGAAATCCCTGTAATGCACTTGCGACACATAGTAAACCCGCAAGCCGGGTCACTCTACTCTTAATCTCCATGATTGTCCTTTTTGTGTTAAAACAAATATATTTTTACCTATTAAAACCACTGCAAAGGAACAACCGGAGTATTAAACCGCTGTTTACTATCAATTACAATAATGTTACAGAACCAATTCCCTGAACAGTATCTCCAACGTTCGGTCCAAGTCGTCGGAGAAGCCCGGATGCGGACGCGAAGTCTGGATAGATGCGCTCCGCACGGCCGTCAGCCAGCGGAACCGTTCTGGAATGTCCAGGGCGGCGATAGGACCACCCTCTTTTGTACCGGAGCAGATTTTATCGAAAACATGCAGATTGGCAAACAACGATTCACGGTCCAACTCAGAAGAAAACAGATTCAACTTGTCCTCATCTACCTTATAGAGCGCCTTGATATACTTCGCTCTTTTCGAGAACAGAATAATTCCCACATTGAAGAACTCCTCACGCTCTACCCTGGGGACCAGACGGATAACGGCATATTCATATAAGTGCTTTCCTTGCATCTTGTGCTTCTTTTATAAATGTTTCGGAATGTGCCAGTCTCTCACATAAGAACCGGATATAAATCTCTCTTATCTCTTGAGGCATACCGGGGCTTTCGCTCCAATGCAACCAGTCGTCGGGAATCAAAGCCACGATCTCCCGAATTTTTTCCTCCGTCAGCAGACGTCTCATATCGGCATTCGCCTCCTCCAGCCCGGAAGCTTCGGGCAACAGCACGTGATCTTTGATCTGCACGAACGGACTTACGGCATGCTTTTGCCAATTCACCCATGAATAATGGAAATAAAGCGAAGCGCCATGATCGATCAGCCACAGTTCCTTATGCCATATCAGCATATTGGTATTCCGGAATGTGCGGTCTACATTGGTCAGGAATGCGTCCAACCACACGATGCGGGATGCCAATTCAGCCCCGACCTTCATCACTACCGGGTCAAAAGTAAGAGCTCCCGACAGAAAATGCAGCCCGAGGTTCAATCCCCGGCTACCCTGCAGCAAATCCTGGATTTCCTCATCACCTTCGGTACGCCCGAAAGCCTCGTCCAGATTCAGAAAGACCAGTTCGGGAACCCGGAAACCAAGTGCACGAGCTATCTCGCCGCCAACCAGTTCGGCAATCAGCGCTTTCGTCCCGTGGCCTGCCCCGCGAAACTTCACGACATATTTAAACTCGTCATCAGCTTCCGCCAATGCCGGCAAAGACCCGCCTTCCCGAAGAGGCATGATATAGCGTGTCACATTCTCTGTTCGTAATTCCATCACATTCCAATTATTTGAAGATAAAGATACATGTTCTTTTTAAACAAACGAAGATTGACTGCACACTATCTGTTTGTTTTTTCACCATAATCCGCAAATCACCTTCACCAATCACTGACAGCCTGCCAAATGCTGGACTATAGAAATAAATATGCTCTCCCCTATCCTCAAAAAATTAAAAGAGGAACTGACAAATATAAAAGACAAAAAAACGACCTTACCCAAAAATGATTAAGTAAGGCCGTTAACGATACGTTAAATTCATAACATCGTCATCTGCCTCATGCGGGCTTATCATAACATTGGACCTTATTGTACGGTTTGTTCAAGTATCCATTAGTCTAAATCGAAACACTATAGCATTTATTTTGATTTTCTACCCCACTTTTTGCAAATTACCCGCAAGGGTAATATTTTTTAAGAAACAACTATTTTATCAATCAATTAATAATCAATCACATAGTATCCTTTTGCGATTTAAGGAGGATATTGTCATTTTTTTATTGTGAAAGCGACTGCCTGTCTATCAACATCACCAGCACCCCGACCGGGCCGTGTGCCCCCAATACAAGCGCCTGTTCGATATCGGCTGTTTTGGATGGGCCTGAGATGAAAGCGCCGAAATCGTATGTCATGTTTTCCGTTCGCTTATAGGCCTCGTGCATGTTGTTCACGATCGAACTACGATCTATCAGCATGACCAAGCTGTTGGAGATAAAATACAATGCCTTGTGCTTCACCCCGCGGGTAATCCAGACAGCCCCGTTCTCGGCTACACCGAAATGGCCCTCCACGACGGCAAGGTCAGTATTGTCCAACTCGCGGGGATCGTCGAGGTCGTCCGGATTGAAGGTGGCACAGGTGATACCGGGGAGATTGGAAGCAATCCGGGTTGCATCAGGAAAATGGCGGCGGATGATATCGTTGATATCGTCGCCAGGCTGCATCAGGACAGCTTGCCCCCCGGCAGCTTTCAGGGAGTCGGTAAATTGGGTGATTTTATCTTCGTAAGTGATGGCATCCAGCGTCAGTTCCGGCATGTCGTA
>ERZ860668.373-NODE-373-length-37653-cov-7.647987_pt1 | contig 37653 bp, 39 predicted proteins | sample MGYA00510062_ERZ860668 | MGnify/ENA primary metagenome ERZ860668 (study PRJEB30046, sample SAMN00715258) | human gut metagenome | study: EMG produced TPA metagenomics assembly of the A metagenome-wide association study of gut microbiota in type 2...
CTGCTCAAAGATTTCCACAAAGACTTCCTCTGCCAGGATTCCTTTTTTATCGTAACTGTTTAAAGGTTTCATATCGCTCCTTATCACCTCGGTTCATTTAAAACTTCGTGTAAATACAGTTGATACTGCAGCTTGTTATAGCTTTCCGTCCAGAGATCAGAAAGCGGCACTGTAAGTATCAGACAGTCTCGATATATGTCGATCAGCTCGCTATTGACTTTCCGCCGCTCTTCCAGATTCTCTTTCTGCCTTTGCTGCATCTCCCACTCTTTCCGGGCGTGATACCGCGACATTCGTTCTCCGAACGTCTCTTTTTTCTGCTCGTATGTTCCGCCCAGATTGAAAAATGCTTCCCGGAATGTGATATCTTCCATTTGGCTTACAAAGTCAAAAATATCCCCATGAGCCCCGCATCCGAAGCAGTAATAGCTGTCCTGGTAGATCTTCATGGATGCGGTTTTCTCTTTATGGAACGGGCAGCAGATGAAGCCAGCTCTGTTCGGTTGCATCCCATACCGCCCTAAAATATCTCGCATGCTATAAGTTTTCTTAATTTCTTCACTGTTCATAGTCCATCCATCAAAATCCGAATAATCTCTTTTCCCGTCTCGTCCTTATCACAGAAAAGGAATCGGCAACCATACTTCTGTTCCTGAGTACAGAGAATTTTATACAATACATCGCCTGTCATAGCCTTTGTTTCGACATCCTCCCACTTTCCAGTGACCCGATTTCGCTGTCTCTTCCATCTGCGGGGATTATCCCACCATGCCACGTCCTGCAGGCAGGTAATCCCCTTCCCGTGCTCCACCAGGATCACTAGCTGGATCTCATTTTTCTGTGCAAGGATCAGCTCCCTTCGGAACCGGTCATGATCGTTGCAGACGTTATTGCACAGCTCTGACAGGTTCTGCTTTCTGTCGATAATCAGCCGGGGATTATCATAGTTCATGTAATCCCCGACCATCAGCTTTGATACCGGATGCGTAATATTCTGTCGGTCAAACTCCGCCACGATCTTCGTGATCGCCCGCGCCTTTTCCCTGCTGTCAATCTGTATAATCATTCACATCACCTCAATTAAACGGCAGTTTTTCGTCAATCCCGTCTGGGATATTCATAAATCCGTCTCCTGCCGGAGCGCTCGGCGCCGGACTCGGTGCAGACTGCTGATACATACCTCTGTTGGCTTCGCTCTCTGCTCTGCTCTCTGCGAACTCCTGCTCTTCCACGATCACTTCTGTTGTGTATACTTTCATACCGTCTTTATTCGTGTAGCTTCCTGTCTGAATACGACCTTCTGCTACAATCTTAGTTCCCTGATGTAAGTACTTTTCAGCGAATTCTCCATTTCTTCCAAATGCTACGCAAGAAATGAAATCTGCTGTCTGCTGGTCGTTGTCTCTTCTAAATCTACGATCAACTGCTAATGTATATCTGGCAATTGCCATTGGGCTATCGCCCTGTGAATATCTTACGTCAGGATCACGGGTTAATCTACCCATAAGAATAACTTTATTCATATTATACCTCTTTATGTTTCAAAAACCTATGCCTCAACCTTTACGCACAAATATCTGATAACATTTTCCATAATACGAATCTGATCTTCTATTTCGTTAGGACAATCTGTGTTATCAGTGTCGAAGTGAATGAAGTAATAATAAGCTTCTGACATCTTCTGAATTTCGTAAGCTAATTTCTTCTTACCCCATTCTTCTACGTCAGTAATTGTTCCACCAAAACGTGTTACAAGGTTGCTTACCTTTTCGATTTCAGCGGCTCTTTCTTCTTCTTCGAGTTTTGCACTAACAACAACTACTAATTCATACTTGTTCATGCTTTCTTACCTCCTTTTGGTCTCTGGCCTCCCTATTTCATTTAGGAAAGCAAGGAAAATTAATATATATCACGAATTGACATTTTATCATAATTCAAGAGCAAATGCAAGAAAATTTTATTCTAAATTTAACTTTTTACTTAATATGTAATAAGTTGCTATATAACTTGCAATCGAAACCACAATTGATAAAACTATACCAAATATAAATATCTGATTTGCAAATGCACTAATATCGTAACTATTACCTAAACTATGCATACATATAACCAAAAATACTGATGATACAACTTGATTTATTATGTAATATCCAATGTAAGCTAATATTGCACCAACTACTCTGTGCTTAGTATAAAGCTGTCCGATGCTTAAGCATGCATACATAAGTATTGGCATACCTATTACTGTCACTATTGCTGCAATTATGCCTTCAGCAACATATCCCCATGCACCTAATTGAGTTAATTTCTGCACACTATAAGATATACCTCTTGCATAATCGATATCTTTACTATAAGTTACTACAAAAATCGAAACTCCAGTCAATACTACTGTTGCTATAACCCATGTAATACAAACTATCATTTTACTTGCAATGTGCTGTCCTACTGTAGCCGGAAGTGTAAATGTTAAATATCCTTCATCTTTAAGCATATTAAAATAAAATCTTCTTAACATTAATACAACAGTTGCTACTGCGATTGCTATAATAGCTATGACATAACTTGCCATTATGATTCCAAACAATATATCAACTACTCTCAACTGTACATCTGATGTGTCCTCAATTATGAGCATAATTTTATTACCAATTGTAAGCAACGCCAAAACTATATATAATCCTATAAAATATCTTGAAGTTGCTTTATATTCATATTTTAATAATTTTCCTAACATTTAAATACCTCCCTGAAAAGTTCATCTACTGACTTTCCTTCCTCTTCTCTTATCTCATCAACTGTCTTATGCATAACTAAATGTCCATTCTTAATCATGACAACCTCATCTAATATCTGCTCAACATCTGAAATCAAATGTGTTGAAATAATAACAGAAGCTTCCGGATTGTAATTAGTTATAATTGTGTTAAGTATATAATCTCTCGCAGCCGGATCAACACCTCCAATCGGTTCATCAAGGAAATATAATTGAGCCTTTCTACTCATAACCAAAATAAGCTGAACCTTTTCCTTTGTTCCCTTAGACATGGTTTTCAACTTATCATTAATGTTAATATTAAGTCTTTCAAACATCTTATAAGCACACTGAGCATCAAAGTCTTCATAAAAATCGTCAAAGAATCCTACCATTTCTTTAACTTTCATCCAATCATTCAAATATGTTCTCTCAGGTAGATATGAAACTATGCTCTTTGTTTCAACTCCTACTTTCTTTCCATCAATTAATATCTCACCTTTAGTCGGTGTAAGTAAACCGTTAGACATCTTTATAAGTGTTGTCTTTCCACTTCCATTAGGTCCTAAAAGGCCAATTATCTTTCCTCTTTCAATAGAAAGATTAAGATTCTCTACTGCAGTAAAAGCTCCATATTTTTTAGTCAAATCTTTACATTCAAATATTATGCTCATTATTTTCCCTCCTCTATAATTTTCACAATCTGTTCTTTGCTAAACCCCAATTGTTCCATCTTCTCAATGTATTTATGTGTTAATTCTATTGCTGTACTCTTCTTAGATTCCATAATTACTCCCACATTATCTGTTACTGTTCTACCAGTCGTTCTATTAGTTACTACATATCCTTCTCTCTCAAGTTCCGCCATCGCTCTCTGCATCGTATTAGGATTAACTGCTGCTTCTGTAGCTAATTCCCTTACTGACGGAAGCCTGCTTCCAGGCGGATATTCTCCCACAATTATGCGTTCCTTAATCTGCTCTAATATTTGAGCATATATTGGTCTGTCACTCTCAAATTTCCAAGGCATCTCTCTCATCTCCTTATATAACGCAAATTAATATATTGTATATTTGTATTAGTTACTTAATACAAATATACAATATATATTTATAATGTCAACTATTTCTTTTAAATGATTTTCTTAATATTTTATTAACTACATGGTGGGATTAGTATTCTTTTTTATTTTGGAAAAAATAAAAAGACATTCCATTGCTGAAATATCTTCTTATTTTATGATAATTATTCAAATTATAATTTACATTATTTAACCAATTTCCTACTCATTCCCCAAGTACTTTTTTACACTTTTCTCAAATGTTTTTCTAGGTAGCATTACTATATGATTGCAGCCTAGACATTTTATTTTAAAATCGGCACCAACGCGAATTATTTCCCATTCGTTTGTTCCGCAAGGATGACCTTTTTTCAATACAACTTTATCGCCTAATTTGTAATCCATTTTAATCGCCTCCCTGTTTTTTAATTTATTAAATTTGTTAAACAGTCTTAGAATATAATCTTATATTCTTAAAATTCGTGAATTTCAAATTTTTAGAATGTGTTATATTTATTCTCCCTGAGCTTTCCATTTAACAATTGTCTTTATATTCTGGCTGTCATATTTTGCATTATCCAAGCCATTTTCCTGACTTTCACCATCTGTAGTGCTCTGACTTTCGTCCGCATTTTTCTTGCCATCTTTCTTATCTTCTTCATAATAAATTGTTATCTGTGCGCCCGGCTTGATGAAAATAAGGCTTTCATCTTCAGCAAACAATTCTTTATATACATTGTTATTTTCATCAGAAATATATACATAAGTTTCACCGTCTGTTGTGATGTACTCAATATCAGTAACCTGTATATTTACATTTGGCAAATCATTGTTCATGTCATCGATTGCCTGCTTGTTGCCTAAATTATTTTCCTTCATAAGTTTATTATAAGAAGAAAGCGTATCTCTTTGCGTTGTTCCAGTCGCAACAATGCTGTATTTTTTTACATTTACAAGGGCATACTGTTTTACGAGGTTGCTCTTGTCCTTCAAAACCATGAAATATGTTGGCTCGCCACCTATATTTATGATTGCAGGGAATGAAGCCTTGTATCCTAAATTCTGAACCTGACCTTCTGCTGCGTCCATTGCTGAAAATTCTTCTGCACCTGCTGCCTTGAAGTATCTTGTTTCTCCGGTTCTTGCATTTATCATTACAAATCCAATATTAGATGAATCGTCAATAACAGAAGTTACGCCTGTGTAAATCCATACATCATCATCCATTACCTTGTAGCCATAATCCTCTGTTGTTATTTTACAATCCTTCTGACCTATTATGCTGTTGATGAATCCGTCTGACAAAGTTCCATACCAGTCGAATTTTCTCGTTGCCAAATCACCATCATAAACTCTGTCTACCCACTGTGGCACATTTTTTACATCATAATATTTGCTTTTGCCTGTGCAAGGGTCAAATATGACAACGCCTTTTACGTCTTTACCACCAAACAAGCCTATCTTTGCTGTTAATGTTGGGCAAATATAATATGGATTTCCATCATTATCTAATTCAAAATAATATCCTTCAAAAATTGCTGTAGGATATTCAAATCTAAGTTTTCTTTGTAATTTATCATTAAATCGTGCTGAAGAAGTATACTTAATTGGTTTGTCTAATTTTATATATTCTGCTTCAAATTCCACAGGGTCTACCAAAACATATCCCGGTATACCATTTTTTCTGTTGTTAAACCATTTGAAAAAATCTGCATACTCTAGCGTTGCTACTTTCTTTGGCTGTCCATTGTAATCTATCTGGTTGTAATCCTGATTAATTACATACTGACTTACAAGGTCTGATAATGAGCCAATTGCTCTTTCGCCGACAACTCTTGCACTCTTTGTATCCATAAGCGCAATATCATTGACTGTGTCTGTCTGGGCGATTTCATCTTCAAATTTGCATTCTTTCACTTTGATAAGACTTGAATATCTTGAAGCGTTAAATATTTCTAAAGATGTTAATCCGCCAATCACTACCACAACCACGCCAATTGCGATAACAGCCGTTACAATTTTTGATACTATTGTTACACTTAGCTGCTCAATATTATTTTCCTTACTGCAAAAAAATGTTGCAATCAAAAACAATAGTACAAAGAATCCCTGAAAAATCCAGCTTCCTATATCATGTATGTTAAGTGGCGGTAACAAAATGTAGAACGCAATAAATTCTAATATTGCTACTACTATTAGTGCTATAATCGTTTTTGCAACCGATGTTTTTTCAGTATAATTTTTCAACATTAAATATTCCTCCATATATATAAACCTTCAGTAAATAAATTATTCCTGTATTTTATTTATTCTTTATTACAATAAACTATTCTTATCATTTACATTAGATCTTCGTTGTAATGAGCTCTTCCTCCTCCGATAAATTTCGCTCTGCTTCGTGCAGCAATTACCCTTGCCTGACCTATTATATTATTTTCCATTTTAACAGGTACAGCCACTTTCTTTATGTGCATTCCTATTAAAGTTCCACCGATATCAATCCCTGCATTTGCCTGAATTTCTTCTATAGCTATAGGATCTTTAAATGTGTTATATGCTGTAGTTCCAAATGAGCCACCTGCTTTTGGCTGCGGTACAACATTTACTTCATATGCATTTGGCACAGCCTCACGCTCTACTATAATCGCCCTATTCAAATGTTCACAGCACTGTGCAGCAAGATAGATTCCTCTTTCCTGAGTGACCTTATAAATTCCTTCAAAAACTGCTTCAGCTACCTGAAGATTTGAGTTTGTTCCTATTTTATCTCCACAAACTTCACTTGATGAACAACCTACTACTAAGATTTGTCCTTTTTTTAATTTACCTGCATCACATATTTCATTGGCAACATTTTCTGCCTGTTTTCTAATTTCCTCGTACATAAAAATCGCCTCCTGTTTTCTACGAGTGATTGTACTCCTTTATTATATAAAAAATCAAGGAGTTACCGCAACTAAAATTACAGCAACTCCTTTTATATTTATTATTAGCTTAATAATTTGTTATTTAGTTAACTTTTAATACGCTCTTAAATGCATTGCTTGCGTTTAAAACTTCAACTAATACAAGTCCTAATACAAGGCATGTAATTCCCTGAACTCCATTACTTGGAATTGAAGCTGCTGCTGTCATTCCGTATCCTAAAAGTGTGCTTTCATATAAGAAGTAACCGAATACCATTACTAACTCAGCTACTACTGCACTAACTGCAAATGCCAAATGCTTATTTGCCTTTGCAATTATCTTAAATAAAAGAACTGCTACAATACCCATAAGTGCTTTAATAATAAATGTTCCAGGTACATATGTTGTGTATCCTGCAATTAAATCAGCAAGTGCCGGTCCTAATCCTGCTGCGGCTGCTGCAAAGAAAAGATTTTCATCTACTAATTTGCCTTTTTTGTTGCCTACATAAAATGTTCCTAATACCCATGCTGCTAATAAAACTACTGTATCACCAATGTTAACATATCCTGATGTTCCAATAGTAGGGATTCTGATAATCATTGTTGCTACGCATCCAAGTGCAGCAAACATTGCAGCTAAAACTAACTTAACAATTTTTTCAGTTGAATTGTTCATAATTTTCCTCCTGTTTAATCAGAAATCTGTAAATCCATCAAGCATATATGAACGTCTTTGCTTTATTTCTGACCTTTTTCTTTTAATATAATTCTTATTTAAACAATTTTATCAATATATGGTATTAGATAAATAGTCAGTTTTTATGTAATTGACAATACCAGTTAGTTGTATTACACACATGGCTTTGCCATGTGTAACCCCCTCAAATCGGCTTTGCTTCTTCATCTTGTATTTTGTTATACACTTGGCTTCGCCATGTTTAAACACCTCAAATCCGCTTCGCTTCTTTTCGGTGATTAAACATTCGCCAAATACTTTTAGTTTTTTTTGCAAGCAAAAAGCTAAAAGTATTTGGCTCATTGTGTATAACAAAAAAAGAAATCTTATTGCTAAGATTTCTTTAAATAGAGAGGCGACAACCAGATTTGAACTGGTGATAGCGGTGTTGCAGACCGATGCCTTACCACTTGGCTATGTCGCCATAAAATATAGAACTATTACATTATAGCAACTGTTCTTTTTTCAGTCAAGAATAATTTCTTGAATGACTCCAAGGGGATTTGAACCCCTGTTACCGCCGTGAAAGGGCGGTGTCTTAACCGCTTGACCATGGAGCCTTAGTGGATTTTTCCAATCCACTTTTTACAGCTTTTTTAATTTATCAAATAGTATCGTGTTTGTCAACAATTATTTTCAATATTTGTATTATTTTAAATATTTTTAATATTTATTTTCTATATTATTCTCATTTGTTCACGACGCTTACTGATATTTTTATCATTTCCATAAATATTTATCCGCAATATCTACTGATATTCTTCTCATTTTCATAAATATTATGCAAGAAGATTGAGGTTATTTAAAAACATCTGAATTGCATTATTGTCGTATATCAGACTTAAAAATACGCTATTTCCAATTGCATCGCATGCCTGCTGTCCCCAACTTGTTGCACTAAATGCTGTAATTATTATACATGCAATCCAAAGTACAAAGACTGCTTCTATAAGTCCGATAACAGCTCCGCCTCCTTTATTTAACATATTTATTCCCGGAAGCTTTGATATTATATCAAGCAAATGAACCACCAGCTGAACCAGCAGCGTCAAAACAACAAATAGCAAAATAAATGTAGATGCATTTAACACAGAATCTATCAAATATTCTGCTACATACTGGCTAAAATTTTCTACACCTAATTCTATGTAGCCATCAGCATTATTATTCTTAATTAACGATTCCTTTACACTTTTTGGCAACGGTAAACTGTTAATTGTATTTTTCTGAGCTGTTTCTCCGGTCTGGGAAATGCTGTCTGATACATCTACTATTTTTTCATCCACATATTGTGTAACCTGCTTTGAAATTGCATCATACACCGGAGTTGTTTCTATAAAATCTTTCGTAATTGGTGTTAATATCTGAACTAAAATTAAAACTATTAACATCGATGCCAACGAAAATATCATCTTTATCATTCCTCTATGTTGCCCAATAAATATCATAAGTGCGATAAATACTATTACTGCAACTGTTAATATTGTTTCCATTTTTCCTCCATTTATTTTCATCTGTAACTTGTAACAGTTTATTTATTCTTCTGCTGTCTGTTTATTCTTTGTAACCGGACTCTTCAAACTATATCTGAGACTGATTTCTTCTATCTTATTTTTTGTCATAAGCAAAAATGTATTTGTACTTTCCATAGGAACTATCGCGTCTAACTGTTTTGTAAATACGTGTTTAAATTTAACCACGCCTTTAAGGGATATCAATTCACATGTAACGTCGTCATACATTAGCACGTTTTTTCCTGCAAATTTAACATGGTCCAAATTCATCTCTATTTCCTTAGACATGATTTTTTCTCCACTCAAAGAATACACTTCCATTTTATATGGAGTATCCCCTTTTGAGTTTTCAAATATAAGTCCTACATATTTTTCATTATAAAATACCTTTTGTATTTCTTTATCAAATTTTATTTCTTTTCTAATTGTTGGCTTTTCTTTCATCTTATATATAGTAAGAACATTATCACCAATCGCTATCGCATCTTCATTTGACACAAAATATACTGCAGGTACTATAGTTTCTCCATATTGATTAAATGTGCCTACCACTCTGTCAACTTCGTCTTTACCTACATTTGAGAAGTTATAGAAAATTACCTGATTTTCAGTACTTCCTTCCTTAATTGATAAGTACGATGTCATCATTTTCTCACCATCATTTGAAATTGAAAACGATAATGGGAATCCATTTTCACTAAGCAATGATTTGTGTGAAACGATAAGATTTCCTTCTTTATCATATAATTCAATATAATTTGCACTTGCTTCTTCTAAAAGTGCCGCAACCACACCCTGTTGTGCCACTTCAATTTTAATTATAGGATAACTTGTGTTTACTTCACCGACTTTTCCTTTTTTATTGAAAATGTAAATAGTATTACTATTCTTATCCGCTATCGCTAAATAATCTCCACAAACGTCTACTATTGGTGATTTCATTTCATACGCTTCGTTCCAAATGGTTTCTGTTCCATTGATGTACGAAATTCCATCGTTACTATATTTTACTACAAATTCGCCAAACGCCTGATACTGGCTGTTTGTTCCTGTTTCTATCTTTATTGTCTTTCTGACTTTGTAGTTATTGTATGTGCGATAAACACAAAATAAATATATTGCTAAAAGTAATGCGCATACAATTCCAATTATTGTTATTACCTTTATTTTTAGATTTCTTGATTTATCTTCCCGTGATTTTTCTGACTCAATTACTGTATCAGGTCTAATCACTCTGAGTTTTCTTCTTTTCTTTGCTAACTTCACTTTTCTTACTTCCTGTACCTTATCTGCGTTTCAGTTTTCCTCAATTATATTCTTTTATACTTCAATGCACAATGTACATTTTATTCAGATTATACAATATATATTTTTTTATGGCAATTTTATCTGCTGACCTTCTATTATTTTGTAATCGTCTCCTATTCCGTTAAAAGCCTTTATTCTGTCAACCATATCACTATTTCCATAATATGTCATACTGATATCATATAAGGTTTGTCCGGGAGTTACTGTATGAATTGCTCCTCCATATATGCCTGCCTGTACATTTGTTGATTTGTTTTGTGGTTCAGTTTCCGTTCCTGTTCCATCATTATTTGGTTGTGATTGGGCATTATCCTGTATATCGGATTGTGTGTTTGATGAATTATTCTGCTGCGTTAATCCGCTATTATCCTGTGATTCAGATTGCTGCGTCTGCGATAAATTATCATTCTGCATATCATCTGTCTTAGGTTGTGATGAATTTTGTCCATCATCTGGATTGGTCTGCGAAGAATCATCGTTCTGCCCATTTTCAGATTGCTTTTGCTGTGTATTCTTTTTGTCATTCTTTTCTTTCTTACTATCAGATTTTGTTTCGTTGTTATTCTCCGTGCTTTCTGATGTTGATAGTGAATCTATTATCTGATTTACTGCCTGAGAATTTTTGTTGTCATTTATATTTTCCAATGATGTTTTTATATTTTTTAATTCACCATAATTATTTAGCATAACAATTGTTGACAGTAAAAGAGCAATTATTAGCAAACCACTGATTCCAACCGCTACTTTGCTAACTTTGCCTGAATTTTCACTTCCATTTTTATGTTGGTTTTCAATTTCTTTTTTTCTTTCACTTATAGCTTTTCTAAGCTGAAACGAATCCGAAATTCTGCTGTTTTTTTCTGCAATGCGTTTCTGCTTATTTTTTCCATTTAATTTTTCAGGTGTTTCCGTTTTGTTATCAACCTGCTTATTAGCATATATGTCCTTTTTCTTTTTTCCTAAAATGTCAGGCATTTCTATCGTCTGCCCGCTCTTTGTGTTTGCCTCCTCATCGTTTTCTGATTTTTGGTTTTTACTTTTAGACGAAGCTTTATTCATTACAACGCTATGATTTTCATTTTCTCCATTATATTTATTTGCCTCTTCTTTTATTAATTGTTCATCATTTTCCTTTATTATTTTACCATCTGTTTTTTTATTATTTTTTATATTTTCCTTAATATTTTCATTGATACTATTTTTATTTTGTTCCCTCTCCCTCACATATTTTTTCATTTTCTCATTTTTTTCATAATATATGTAATAGCCGCTTTGTCTGTTCAAATTTCCATTTTCATACACAAAAAATCCGTCTTCATTTTCCGTTCTATCACTTAAAAAGCAGACTTTATCATTTCCGGCGAAGTTATCAAGATGTATTTTCTTTATTCCTGACATATCATCTTTTACTCTGTACGGAACAGATATGAACCAGCCCACAATATCAAATTCGTCAAAGTATCTTTTTATATCTTTATATATGTTTGTCCAAATTTCATCGTTAAATATTATGCTGTTTTCGATTACGTCGTTTACTTCTGCCATTCCTTTTACAAATATGTATGAATAACCTTTTACCTTTTTTGTTTCACCAAGAAGAACACCATATCTTATGTTATCTTCATTTTCCGGTTCCTTTTTTAAGTTGCTCATTACATAATCTTCTACATATATTTTCTTTTTAGAATTGTTGTCACCAATTTGGCGAATGTTTTTTGGCAACCTTACTTCACTTTGTCCTTTGGATTCTTTTCCATTATAAACCATCTCTATCATGAGCCCTCCTCTACATTTATTTCTTGTAGAATATAGCACATGAAAAAAGCACAATTTGTCAAATTAGGTTTTGTAAAAATATATGTAAAAATTCTTTTGCGACATTCATCGAAAAAATGCGGTTAACTGTGATGGGGCCTTTATTTATAAAAAGCTTATCACTGTCAACCGCATTTTCTTATTATGTTTATATTAATTATGTATGGTTTAATGTATTCCCGACTATTTGAGACTTAAATGTTATTTCTTTTAATCTCTATACAAATATACCCGGCTTAAATTATTTGTTTTACATATCCATAATTTCGCTAAATACTTTACCTAAGCTGTCATTAATAACTAAATCTGCTCTTGAATCTCTTATTGTCATTGTCTTATTAATTAATACAAGCTTGTCCCCTTTGTAATAATCAATAAGCCCTGCTGCAGGATATACTATAAGGGAAGTTCCTCCTATTATAAGAACGTCTGCTTCCTCTATTGCTTTAATAGCCTTCTCAACGATTTCTTCGTCAAGTCCTTCTTCATATAAGACTACGTCAGGCTTTATATCTCCACCACATTCGCAATGTGGAACACCTTCTGAATTTTTTACATATTCAAAGTCATAAAACCTTCCACACTTTTCGCAGTAGTTTCTCATTACAGAGCCATGAAGTTCATATACAACTTTGCTTCCTGCCATCTGATGCAATCCATCAATATTCTGAGTTACAATTGCTTTTAATTTACCCATCTGTTCTAATTTAGCAAGAGCCTTATGTGTGACATTAGGCTGCGCACCTTCATATAACATACGATCTTTATAAAATCTGTAAAACTCTTCTTTATTCTTCATATAGAAAGAATGACTAATAATTTCTTCCGGTGGGAATTTGTATTTCTGGTTATAAAGTCCATCAACACTTCTAAAATCCGGAATACCGCTTTCTGTTGAAACTCCTGCACCTCCAAAGAAAACAATATTATCACTTTCTTCAATTATTTGTTTTAGTTGTACAACCTTATCCTCCATCTTATGGTTCTCCTGACTTTTTAACATATAATATAGACCATTATACCATTTTTCTTTTATTATTCCACAACAAATTCCATATCAGCTAACATTATTATATCCCCTAACTGAAACATTACCTGCGTATGTGGCTTTAATTTTTCGCCATTAACAAAAGTTCCATTAGATGAGTTTAAGTCTTCTATATAATATCCATCCATTTCTTCATATATTCTTGCATGAACTCTGCTTATAAACTGCTCTTCTAATTTATAGTCTGAACTTTTCCCACTTTTACCTATAATGCATGGAAATCCATTTGGAATTATTGTTACAGGATTTTCTATGTCAGTACTCCTTAGTAAAATACCTGTACTATGAACATTTGATGTAAGAAGAACCGTAGCCTCTTCATCAATAGAATCCCTTTCTTTAACAGGCATTTCACTTGCTACAAATTTTTCAATATCATCAAATCCATCCGTCTCCTCTAATTTTATAAAATTATTTTCTAAAAGTTCTTCTCTTTTCTTTGGTTTACTTCTCTTCCAGAATTGCCACCATTTCTTACTCTTTGTGTTTGTTTTTCCATTCTTATTTTTTGCACTATCCTTTATATTTTCCTTTATTTCTTTATTCTTTTTTCTATTTTTCTCTTTTTCTTTTTTCTTATTTGCCCTTTTCTCTTTTTGTTTTCTTTCCTTTTCGTTTTTATTGCTGAATCTTTTATTTATATTGTCATTTTCAAAATCTGTACTATCAAAATATTCGTCTGCATCTTCTTCTATAATATTATCCAAATCTTCCAAGTCATCATTTTGCTTTTCATTATAATAATTGGATTTTTTAGCCTTTTCATATGAATACTTATTAATATTATTTCCTGGCATTTTTATATTTTCAGCTACATATTCTTTTAGCTCTGTAATTGTAAAATTCTCTGATATTATTTTCTGTTGCAGTCCATAACCTATTACAACCGCTTCCCTATCATTATGATTTAAAAGTTCTAACAATTCTAAAAAAAGTCCGTTCAGACCTTCTTTCATTCCCTGCTCAGTAAATGGATAATAGCAAAAATTATATACTTTCTTTTTTGAATCCCAGTAAATCATGTCCATATCAAAAACTATATTGTTAATATCAAGCAAATATTCCTTCATAGATTTTGCTACTATCGCCATACTGTTTATAAACTGTTCAATATCTTTGGCTCCTACTTTATTTTTTACAAATAAACTTCTCATGGAATTTTTTGACGTTATATCATAATAGAATTGGTTTTCATTATTAATCTTCTTTATATTTATACTTAAAATTCCTTCTATTTTATTATTAATCAACATCTGAAGTTTGTAGTCATTTTCCACGTCCTTCTGATTTCTTATAATCATATAATTATTCATTCCGTCTTTCTTATAAGATATTTCCATTCACACCCTCAACTTTCTTTACCTGCCTTTATCAATTTGCTTTAGAATCAATAACTGCCTTGCAAATATACATCTTTTGCTCATCCATATTTTTCTCTATTTTAATTTCTATATCTTCATCATTATCCATAATATTTTTTATCCATCTCATTTGAAAATTATATTTACTTTCTATCGTAACCGCACTTTTATTTACCTTTTTTATCTTATTATCCGCTACAAATACCGGTATCGAATCTATAGCTTTTGTGGCTAACCTTTCCATTTCTGTTTTCTCATTTTTATCATACATTTCTATGCATTTACCATAAACATATACCTTTGTAACAACTATGTCATGAAGATAAAATGCCATAAATAAAGTAAACGCCAGCATTAAAAACACCATTGGCATTACAAGGCTTGCTTCTATTGTCATTTCACCTTTTAACTTAGGTTTTTGTTTTAAGTCTATAAATTTTTGCTTTAAGTTTATAATTTTTCCATAAACTTCCACCCTATCCTCCACCCTCTTTTTATATTTCATCTTACATTCTCACCCTCTTAAATTATTTACTATCACACATATTTGTCCTATTAGTAAAAATGGAGCTAACGGAATTGTTGTTTTCTTATTAGACAAAACTTTAAATATTGCTATTAATGAAACAAAAATAAAAGCCCATACCAATGCTGAAAGTAAATACACTACATTCATAAATAATCCTAATGTTATTATCATAATTCCATCCCCAATTCCTATTTGCGACGAGAAAAGCATACTTAAAATCAGAAGAACTATTCCCGGCATTAATGCAAATATCAGCCCCTCCATATTTCCATTTAAGTAAAGCAAAGCATACGCAATACCAACTATAAAAAATATTGTGCAATATATTAAATTTAATTCTTTCTTTTTAATATCCATTATCGTGCATCCACATAAATACACTCCACTAATTATCCAATTTAACATCTTACTCTATTGTTTCACACTGAATTAAAATTTACATACGAACAACTTACACTATGTTTAACATCCTATTCTGTTGCTCCACACTTACTACATGCATTTTTCGTTTCTACCTGAGAAATATCTAATGTAATTACCCTTCTTGTAAGTCCTCTGCAATTTATGTCCGTGTGATATTTCTTTCCTTCCTTCGTTATAAAAACCACTTGGCTATCAGCTATTTTTTTATTCACACAAATACTGCATGCTTTATATTTGCTCCCGCTACCGGTTCTTCTTTGTGTCATTTCCAAATAAGAAGTTTTTTCTATGTTTAAATTTAAATATGTACAGTCAATATTTGTGTGATAAACTTTTCCTCCATCCGTCATATAAACAAGGTTCAACTGTTGTGTTAAGTCACGTCCTGTCCATGCCTTCATTCTTGCTCTTTGAACAATTTGAATCTGATTGTCATTAGAAAAATAGGGATATTTATACCTTGAAATAGCTATTATGTCTACCAGACCATCATTCATATCCACTTTACTTTTACTCAAATCAACTAGCTTTTGAGCACTATTTTTCACGCCTATTTCTTTAACCAGTTTTCCATATAAATAAGCTACACCTATTACATTTTCCTGACAAAATTTATTATTGTCCTGTCCTATTTCGTCATTGTCTGCATCAGCATTTTTATTTTCATATTCTTTAAATTTACTGTTAATGCTTTTCCGTGTTTCTTCCCCGTTTTTGTCATTATTTGTAATATTATTCGCAATTTCCAAATAATACATTTTCTTTGCTGTATCCTTTGCAATATTATTTATATTCATCTGCATAGAAACCTGCCAGTTAAACATCAAAATAAAATGAATCATTGCAAAAGATGCATATAAAAATACTGACATGGCAAGCGCCGCCTCAATCGTTAATGAGCCCCTTAAATTATTTGAACTTTTTATATTACATGAGTTATTTACATTATGTAAGGCAAATAAAAATACCCTTTTTCCAGACAAGTTATAAAATTTACGCTTTTGCACTTGGAGAGATGCACATTTGTTATTATTTTTATTTTTTATTATTATTTTATTTGGCTTTATTGTTCTTATGAAAAAGGGCATTATTATTTACCTCACATTTATTCTGCTAATCAGATTTTTACAAAACTCTCAACTATCTGTTTAAATTTATAATTCTTAATATTGTTTTCTATGTTCGACGTTGTTTTTAATATTACGTTCTATGTTCGACGTTGTTTTTAATGTTACGTTTTATGTCCGACGTTGTTTTTAATATTGCGTTCTATATTCAACGTTATTTTTAATGTAATGTTCTATATTCAACGCCATTTTTAAATCAGTACTCATATTCCATCTTGGTTTTATAAATATAACTTTCGTTATTGTTACCTATTAAATATGACACTATTGGTAACGACGTAAATACCGGTTCTATTCTAAGATTTGCTTCAACTTCACACATTCCAAAACACTCTGAAATTAAAAAATCCTTATTATATCTTTTTTGCATATTTACCTGCACTAAATCCATAGTTCTAAAAACAGTATTTTTTGTTTTCTGTGTCATAATCATTGTCTGCAAATACTGTGTATAAGTTAACCCTGTATTGTTTTTACGTCCGTCTTCAAATGTCCCGATATTTTTTATGCTGCTATTCCAGTTTTCACTGTTTTTCACTATCGGTACTTTTTCTCCATTTAATAACTGCCTTACATCAATAACCGCTTCTGTCAGTGCCCACGCCTCTATTATTACTGCCTGAGCAACCGGCGTTAAAAATGGCATTCCAATAGCCGTGGCTACTGTTTCAGCCAAAGTTGTTATTTCCTGCATCTTTTCGCCATCCGTTATTAAATACGCTCCATTTGATAAATTTCTAACTTCAACTAATTTTTTAATAGTCTCTGTAAGATTGTCTTTATCATTTAAATTTCCATTTAAAATGTACTCCATTTCGTACTTTAAGGCTGTATCATCATTTCCATATTCAGAAATTTTTGCATAATTGTTAAAATACAATTCTATATACTTCACAAAGATTCCTTTGTTTGTAATATCCTTTATTAAATCTGTTTTCTTATTACCATCTGTTTCTAATGTTGTTGGCAGATTTAGATTTCTTATCTGCATTGTAGATATATTGTTTACATCCTCTAAAACAATTCCTAATACACCATCGCTTATTAAACTTTTTGCTCTTTCATATAAGTTTTTTTCTTCTTTAGCATCGCCATTAGAATTTCCTTTTTTTAGATCCCATAAACCTTTTTCAATGCTTTTTACCTTATCAAGCAATTTTTCTATTTCACCGATATTACTTTGATTAATATCTGCATCCACATTTGAAGCTGTCATTATTTCTTCTATTGAATTTTTTATTGTTTTCAAACTTTCTCTATCTACTTCTATATAATCCTCATATCCTGAAAAATCGCCATTCATTTCTTTTTCTATAGCATTTTTATTTTCAACATATGTATCCATATCTGTTAGAGTTTTTGATATTAAAGTGTCTTCTATTTTCAATACATTTTTTAGTTTCTTATATTTATTCCAAAACTTCTTAACCTTTTTATTGTGAATATTTTGGTTCTGGTTTTGACCTGTTATATTTGCTGTTATATTTGCTTTTAAATCATCAAATTTCTGAAACACCGCTGACATTTTTCCCTTTAACTTTTCTGTTTTTTTCAATTCGTCAATCTGAGTGTTTATTTTTTCTACGATTCCTATCATTTCTTTTGAAACATCATTGGCTATATTTGTAACATTACTATTCTCTTTTATTTCATTACATGTTTCCTTATTATTATTTTCTTCTTCAGAATCGGAAATTAATTTATTAACAGCATCAATTCCCACAATATATTTTGCATAATCAACTACTTGTTTTACAAATAAGTCTCCTTCTTTATCTGTGGCGTATTTTTGTTTTAAAATATTTACACTTTCTATCTCCATATTTGAAAAATCATTATTTTTAAAATCTAAATCTGCCATATTTATATTATCCTGCATATATCTTGTAACCTGATTACCTAACGGCTCCTGTTCCCATGCAAGTAATATTCCATAATCCTGATATAACTGTTTTCCATATCCTGCAAAAACGGATTCAACTGCCATATATGTTGCAGCCTTTCCTTCCATTTGCGAAACACTTATTCTTGCTGACTCAATTACAGTACATACAACAACTATAACCACAGTTATAACCAGGCTTAAAAATATAGTTACGCTTGCTTTTAATCTCATTAAAACTTGCCTACTTGAGTTTTTATTGAAGTAAATATTCCATCTGCAATATCTCCTATCTGTTTCTTAAAAATTAGTGCAAGTCCAACTAAAACCAATATTATTAAAATAACTTCAATTACACCCATACCTGACTCATCTTGTCCAAAATCTGCTAAATTTTTCTTTAATTTTTCTATTAAACCTCTCATATATTTCTCCCATTCCTACATTATTTATATTGTTATTCTGTTTTATATTTTTATCGACATAAGTGCCGGAGCCACGACAATGCCCATTGCTACAATCAACATTATTATCATTGGTCCTAACAGTTTCGTTCCGACTTCCTCTCCTTCTTCTAATGCCTTATTTTTTCTTTCAATTAACGCATTATCCATTTCCTCCTGCAAAGCTACTGCCATTTCTCTTGTTCCACGTTTAATGTTCTGTTGTAAAATATTTGCCAGTTTTATATAGCAATGAATTCCGCTTCTTTTTCCATATTCACTAATAGCCTGCTGTTCATTAATACCACTATTCATTGCATTTAATGTATAATCCAGTTCTTCATATGCATATCTATAGCCTAAATTCAAATTTCTTTTATACTCTGCAACAATTCTTTCCAAACCATTTCGTATCGACATGCCGGCACCATTGTATAAAAGCAGCTTACTAATAATTTCAGGATAATCCCTTACCATCTGGCTTTCCCTCTTCTTTAAATTTTTGTCCAGATTTTTGTCTTCAAAAAAGAATATTGCAATAGCAAAAATCAGCCCTATAATTATAAATTTATCTGCAACGGTGTCTACATCACTATAAAATTCAATACTTTTACCATTTATTTTTCGGGGTAGTTTTATAGTTTTTTCATACAGATTTTCATCTGCTATTTCCTGAACCTTATCCTGTACTGAATCAATTTCATCATTCCCGGTGATATGCAAAGGAATTTCATATATTATCGTTACATCCTCTAAAGACAAATAACCTGTAAGTTTTACATCATCGCCCTTATCATTTATTTCCTTAATAATTTTTCCTGATGAATCAATAACATCTTTTTTATCAATTTCCCATCTTATATCAATTTCCTTATCATCATCAGTTGTTATTAAATTCAGTTTTTTCGAAATGTTATTAACATTTTTGTTCTCACCTAGAACTTTTTTTAATATTTCCGGCTTTTTTTTATCAAGTTGTTCATAACATTCATCAATAGTCAAACTTTTTTCTGCAGCGTTAACAGTTATTTCTTCACTGTTATCTTTACCTTTTGCAATGAGTGAATACCCTTTTTCTCCCTCACCCGGATTATTTCTTTGTATTTCTGATAATTTATTTTTTGTTTCTCCATATTCATTAACACCTATACCCAATCCAACAATTAAAACTATTACTAATACAGCGATACTATTCGCTATCTTTTTACTCATATACAAATATCGGTATTCATCTATGTCTTCCCTGACATATAGTTTCTTTAATTTTGAATCACTTTTTTTATATAGGTTTTTGCATTTTTTCACAACAAATTTATCATTTATCCAAAAACATAATCCATAAAGTTTTAACAAAGGATGCTCGTCCTTATCCAACTTATTTTTTAGTCTTTTTCTATACTTTATTTTGTATCTTCCTGTCACTAATAAAAGTATAAGTAAAATTACTAAACCACTACTACATAACACTATACCTGCCATCTATTCTCCAATTTCATTCGCTATCATTTTCCCTGATATCTAACAATCTATATTTCATTACCATAATCCATCTTTCCAAAATCATTAAATCTCAACCTCAATAATCTTCAATAAAATAATTAAATTTCAACATCCATAATTCTTTGTGCCCATACGATTGCCAGTACATACGCTATTAACCCGATTGTCATAATGCCTTTTCCCATCCATGTTTCATACATAACATTTAAAAATCCCGGTGAAGAAATCAGCATATATCCAATTAAAATAACGGGAACTGTACTCATTATTTTTTGTTCATATTTTTTTCCGTTTATAGCTACTCTTATTTCCTCTTTTACTTCTGATTTCTGTCGTATATTATCAGCTACGTTTTTTACAACATGAATCATATTTCCACCTTTTTTCTGCGCTATTTCAAATACGGCTACAAACAAATTTAAATCTTCTATATTTGCCCTCTCTGCAAAATTTTTTAACAATTTTTCTAACGGAACATTTAATTTAATTCCTGATAATATAATCCTTAATTCCTGGCAAATATAACTGTTATAACCATGCATTCCCAACATCTCTTTATAACTTTCTTTTAATGCTGTTACTGAAGATGCGCCTGCACTCATCGCATCAGCCATTCCCATTAGCATATCTTTAAACTGCTCCTCTAATTTTTCTTTACGCTTTCTTTTTAATTGCAATTTTTTAATTCTTAAAATAACTATTATTAAAGGTGATAAAAGCACTGCATATAAATATTTGCCATAAAATAATTTGGCAATCATAAGCACACATACTATCGCCATTATTAGATAATTAAATAACTCTTTCCTGTTAAACACATACTTTTCGTAATCCATTTATACACCTATATTTCTATTCCATGTGCTGCTAATTTTTCATTATTTTTTAGTTTCTTTTCTGTTTTTTCCAAACTACCCTGCACAATACCATTACTTTCACCTGTTTCCTTATATACATATAATGGTTGAAGTTTTATTTTTTCATTTTCATCTTTCACCATCTCGTGTATGGTCATAACTTTTCGTGTCTTATCCCTTAATCTTCCCAAATGAACCACTATATCTATTGCTGCTCCAATCTGTGATTTTATTGCTTCAAGTGGTATATCAATTCCTGTCAAAACCATGTTTTCAAGTCTGTACATCATATCTTGTGCAGAGTTTGCATGACCTGTACACATTGAACCGTCATGTCCTGTATTCATGGCCTGGAGCATATCCACCGCTTCTGCGCCTCTTACTTCTCCCACAATTATTCTGTCCGGCCTCATTCTCAAAGCTGTCTTTATTAAATCTCTGATTGTTATTTCATTTTCACCCTCAGTATTCGCCTGCCTTGTTTCCATTCGTACCAAATTATCAGTATTGAGCAATTGTAATTCTGCCGAATCCTCTATCGTAATAATTCTCTCATCCTGCGGAATATAATTGGACAATGCATTTAAAAATGTAGTCTTGCCTGAACCTGTTCCTCCACTTATAAAAATGTTGTATCCACCCTCTACAAGTTTTTTAAGAAAATCGGCTGCCTCTTTTGTGATAGAACCCCATTTAATCAAATCTTCCATTGTTATCTGGTCAGCCGGAAATTTTCTAATTGTTACTGCGGCTCCATCAATCGCAACAGGGGGCAAAACCACGTTTACTCTTGAACCGTCAGGCAATCTTGTATCCACTATAGGATCAGACTGATTTACCCTTCTATTTGTTGCTGAAACAATCTGCTGAATTACGTCCTCTAACCTTTCTACCGAAGGAAATTTCCCATCTATTTTTACAATTCGGCCAAATTTTTCTGCATAAATATTGTCCACTCCATTAATCATAATTTCAGAAATATTATCATCTGCCAAAAGTTCCTCTAAAATTCCAAGTCCTCTGATTGAATCATACAATTGTCTATGTATCTCCCACCTGTCATAAAGTGGCATAAGTCTGCACTTGGCAACTCCTGCAATAACATAATCAATTATTTCATGAAGCTCTTCATCATTAGGATTTCTTGTCATGTCTATCTCTTCAATTATTTTTTCACGCAATTCTTCTAAATCAACTTTTGTTTTCAAGCCACTTCCTCTTTTAACAGTTTTCTTATAAAATCACCTAAACTACCCCAAATCTGCTTATCAAAATAATCTTCATCCCATTGGTTTTCATTGCAAATAGGCAATTTTACCTTAACAATCTTATCTAACAACTCTTCCTGCTCCGTTTTAAATATAAATTCTTCAAATTCAGATATTTTCATTAGCGACATTCTGTCATCATTCATTGGCATATAAATTACGTTGCAAAACTCCAACACTTCATAAATGTCTTTAACCATATTGCTTAAATCTAAAATTATCGTCTTGTACATTCCTGAATTAATAATTGCCTGTATCATTCCCAGCCAAACGCTACTGTCTAAACTTCTCAAGTCATTAGAAAACATTGAAGGCGGTATGTAATCCATTTCATTTATGCTGTTAACTATCGCTTTAAGTTTTAATGGTAACGACTCCGGATTCTGCTTGTAAAAATACATTAGGTCAGACAAATCTCCGCTGTATTCTTTATTAAAAATCTTTGACAATGCTGAAAACTCTTCCATATTTATATACAGGGTTTCTTTCTCTTTCGCTAAAACCTGTCCTAAAGTAATTGCAAATGTGGTCTTTCCACTTCTGCCAATTGGCGAATACACTCCAATTACTTCAACATCATCAACCAAAACTGACCCGACGCCTTCCGCAGTGCTTATATCGACATAATAATTTATTACTTCTCTTATAATATTTTCTGAAGATTGATATTTATAAATCGATGCATAACTTATATATTCGGCAAATACGTTACCATCCGTCAGCAAAATTATCTTTCCAATATTATATTCAGCAATATCATGCGTCATTGCAGTTGCAGATATCAACAAAATATCTATCTCTCTTTTTTCTGCAAATTCCTTAAGTGCCTCTAATTCTGTAAATGCAACCGTGCGAAACGGTATTCCTCTTTTGTCACTTATGTACTCCATAAGCGAATTCGCATAGTTGCTATCAACATCGTAAATTCCCAGCATACCTGTTTTCATTTATTTTGTTCCTTTCTATATACTTTTTGTTGTTTTTAGTGTACTCACATTATATATGCATATTTTCAAATTGTCTATACTTTTTTTATAATTTTTTCTATTTTTCTTTTTGAATTTTACTGTTGACTATAAATTTCACTGTGTTATACTGATGTAGTATTGAATACTACATGTTATGTTTTGGAGGTGTCAAATGGCTAAAAGAATTAAATTAGACGACAGAGAACTCCCTGATTACACAAAAGGGGAAGAGATTTTTAATATGGTATCCCACATTGTTGGGGGAGCATTGGGCATAGCAGCTATGGTATTATGTATTATTATGGCAGCTAAACATGGAAGTGCTATCGGTGTAATAAGTAGTATCATTTATGGAATTACTCTTATTGACTTATATGCAATGTCCAGTATTTATCACGGTTTGAAACCGGGCAAACCAAAAAAAGTTATGCAGGTTCTTGACCATTGCACTATTTACTTTTTAATTGCAGGAAGTTATACTCCTGTACTACTTGTTGCAATGATGCCTAAATATCCTGTTATCGCATGGGTTTTATTTGGTATTGTCTGGGGTTGTGCAGTAGTTGCATGTACGCTTACTGCTATAGATTTAAAGAAATATAACGTATTTTCCATGATTTGCTATTTAGCCATGGGATGGTGCATCATATTCTTTATAAGACAGACATTTGAAGTTATGGGAATGGGCGGAGTTGTATTACTTGTTTCCGGCGGAATTGCTTATACTGTTGGTGCTGTTTTATATGGGCTTGGAAAAAACCACAGATATATGCACTCTATCTTCCATTTATTTATTTTACTTGGAAGCATCCTTCATTTTTTTGCAATTTTACTTTATGCGTTACCACAATAATTTTCTGACGCTTTAATGTGAATTTTGTCTATTTTTCAATCACGTTATTTTTATTTTGTCATATAGATATATTAAGAAAATAGTCGGATTTGAAAATGATTTATAATTATATACCCGTTTATATACAGCAAAGTTCACTTAGTGAAGGCTTTTTTATCAAGATGGATTCTTCTTTTTCTAACAAAATTGATTATGTTAAGGAAATGTACCCTAAAGCTTTTGCAAAAATTCAAAGTACTATAGAAGAAGAGTGCGATAAAATGGATTATGTCGGCAGTCCTATGTACGACGAATATCCTGATAAAACCAGACTTTTAGGTATCAGGGATAGAATTTTTGAGATTGTTCATATGGAAAATGCAGCCTGCGAAAATGATGTCTGCATAATATATCCCGAAGATGATTGGTTAAAAGATACAATTATGGTTCTTCTTTTATATGAAATTCAAAGAAGAAATCAATAGTAAATGACGTGCTTGTTTTTACAAGCGATAAAATTTAATTCATATAATACACAAAAACAGGGAGATAAGAACTTTATCTCCCTAAAAAAATAATGATTCGCATTTTAAGCTGCCAAGTGCTCAAAATAAAGGTTCACATTCAAAGTAGTGAAGCACTTAAATTAAAAGTTTGCACTCAAAGTAACGACGTGCTTAAATCTAGCAAGTATTCTTGCCTATTTACATTGTATGCAATTATTATTAATTTTGCCACTATAAATATTCTGCGACTTCACTCCTGAGTTTTTCCTCTATTTCTATTATTTGTTTTGCCATTTCTTTAGCATTTTTTTCAGCTTTTTCATATTGGTTTAAATATTTGTGCAAAGATTTAATTCCCATATTGCAACCATCTGTAATCAAATCCGCAATTGTAGCATCTCCGCTTTCCATTGTTGTTTTTACACCTGTTTTCACACGGGACATTCCTTTTGCTATTGGATTTGGTTCTTTTTCAAAAGCTTCTCTTTCATTTAACATATCATGAATTTGATTTCCTAGACTTTCATGATGCGATTTGCTTTCTTCTAGGACATTTTTCAACTGCTGACTTCCTACTTTATCAAGCATATTGTCTATTGACGCTACCGCCATTTTGGTCCCGGCATCGCATTCCTGCAACAACTTTATTGTATCAATACTTTTCATTTTCTAAATCCTTTTTATTTTTATATTAACCAAATTTAGAAAATTTATTAAATTTATCGACGTCTATCATAATGAAAAACAATTTATACTTTGCGTCATTTAATTTGGATAATTCCCTCTTTTGTATTCGCATATCTCTTTTCTATGCAGTTAAAATATGTGCAAATTATAAATCCACTTCTATAATTCTATTTGATTTTTTATAGCGAGTATATTTTACACCTGCAGCGTCCATCATTCGTTTCGACGCCTTTACCCCTGGCGTATCTCCATATTTGTCCTGATCGTAAATAACTTCTTTTATTCCACATTGGATAATTGCTTTTGCGCATTCATTACAGGGAAATAATGTCACGTATATTTTTGCTCCTTCTAAACTTCCACCTCGGTAATTTAATATTGCATTCAATTCACTATGTGTTGTGTAAAAATATTTATTGTCATACGGGCTGTCACTTTCACGATTCCATGGAAATTCATCATCGTCACATCCCACAGGAAGTCCGTTGTATCCCATAGATAAAATCTTATTATCCTGACTTACTATGCATGCTCCAACCTGAGTATTTGGGTCTTTTGAGCGCATCGATGATAAATATGCAACTCCCATAAAATATTCATCCCAGGATATATAGTCTTTTCTTTTATAACTTCGCATACATGTACCTCCTTGTTGTCATAAGCTATGCCTCAAGCACTGCACCTCAATTCCGCTTCGCTTCATTTCGGTTGTAGTCCTTCTTCTTTCTAAATAAGCACTGCACCTCAATTCCGCTTCGCTTCATTTCGGTCGCGCGCATGCGCGCTATATCAATAAGCAAAAATACGTTTTCTTTTGTGCTAGCACAAGAAAACGTATTTTTACTTATTGATGCAGTGCTTATTTAGTTCCGAATATTCTGTCTCCAGCGTCTCCTAATCCTGGTACTATATAGCTGTGTTCATTTAATTTTTCATCTAATGCTCCGATAAACATGTCAACATCCGGATGTGCTTCCTGCATTGCTTTTACTCCTTCAGGAGCTGCTATGATACACATAAATTTGATATTTTTTACACCTTTATCTTTTAACATCTGAATTGCTGCTACAGATGAACCACCTGTTGCTAACATTGGGTCTACTACAAATACATCTCTGTTTTCACAATCTTCAGGTAATTTACAGTAGTATTCAACAGGTTTTACTGTTACAGGGTCTCTATAAAGTCCGATATGTCCTACTTTTGCTGATGGAATCATTGCTAACATTCCGTCTACCATTCCTAAACCGGCTCTTAAGATAGGAACTATTGCTAACTTCTTTCCACCTAATTCTTTTACTGTTGTTTTGCAAATTGGTGTATCAATTTCAACATCTGTTAATTCTAATTCTCTTGTTGCTTCATATGTAATGAGCATTGCAATTTCACTGATTAACTGTCTGAAATCCTTTGTTCCTGTTTCCTTTCTTCTGATTATTCCAATTTTGTGCTGAATCAATGGATGATCCATTACCATTGTCTTTGCCATTTATTACTTCCTCCATCTTTTTAACTTAATTTTGGTACTCTTAATTTGTAAACCAATTTTCTCATTAATTCATTCAATGAGTCGTATAACTTACCATATTCCTGTAATTCTCCACCATAAGGGTCCGCAATATTTCCTGACTCATTTATAAATTCTTTGAATGTGTAAACATTCTGTGCCTCCGCATATTCCTCATATACAGTAGGCTTTAAACTTTCTTCAAATACTAAAACTAACACATCTTTTCCAAAGTCCGATTCACTTAATTGTTGTGATGCATATCCCTTTACGTCTAAATCTTTTGCCGCTGCTATCGCCTCAACTTTCTGATTTATCGGCTCCGGGAACAATACAATCAAGCCTCTGGATTCAATCTCAATTGGTTCTATTGGCATCTTCTGTCTTAAAATGGCCGCTGCCAACGGACCTCTTGATGTATCATCTTTCGTTACGAAGATAATCTTTGAATAATCCATTATGCCTCCAAATATACTATAAGTTTATTATATTATAACCTGCTGCCTTAGTAAGTCTGTTCATAATCGCATCACCTACATCTTTTCTGGAAAATGTTTCTCCAAAAATAAACTGAGCTTCCATCTTATCAAAATCTCTCAGTGCTTTAAACAAATGATTTGCAATTGTTTCAGGCTTGTCCAAATCCCCTAGTGACACTATAACTACTCCATCATTTACCTTTCCTTCATAAAAATGTTTATTCTGGTCTGATGTAAGTATTCCCGTAACGTATCCCTGTGAATCCTTTTCATTGGCAACTTTAATTATTTCATTCGCAACCTTTTCTTCTTCTCCATCGTACATTCTAAAATCAGCTTTAGGTGCGTAATGCCTATATTTCATACCTGGAGCCTTCGGTCTAAGTCCGTCCGTAGGCTTTGTAAGAATCGCCTTATCCGTTTCTACTTGGTCTATTACTTCTTTTAACATTTCTTTTGTAATAAATCCTGGGCGCAAAATCATAGGCGGCTCAACTGTTACGTCAATAATCGTTGACTCCAACCCCATTCCTACCATTCCACCGTCAATAATCATATCAATTCTGCCATCCATGTCATCAATAACATGTTCTCCTAATGTAGGACTTGGCTTTCCTGATAAATTTGCACTTGGTGCTGCTATGCTAACACCTGCTTCTTTTATAAGCGCCTGTGCAATCGGGTGATTTGGCATTCTTATAGCAACTGTATCCAATCCTCCCGTTGTGTCCTTTGGAACAATATCACTTTTATTAAAAATAAGTGTCATTGGACCCGGCCAAAAAGCATCCATAAGTTTCTTTGCCACTTCCGGAATCTCTTTTACCAACGGTTTAAGCATCTCTTCATTTGCTATATGTGCAATTAATGGATTGTCGGACGGTCTGCCCTTTGCCGCATAAATCTTCTTAGCTGCCTCTTTATTTAATGCATTGGCACCCAATCCGTATACAGTCTCTGTAGGGAATGCTACAAGTCCACCTTCTCTTATTATTTCTCCAGCTTTTTTAATTGATTCATTATCAATATTTTCTGAATTCATTTTTACAATTAAAGTATCCATTTTTTGCCTCTTTTACTGAATTTTTCTAAATTCTACGTAAGCCCATACTCATTTTTTATAATACCATATATGGCATCAAATTACAAATATTATGATGTATTGCAAATGTTTTGCAGGGCATTGTATTTAATGCAAAATTTGCTTTTTCATATAGACTACAGCTTTTATATCAATAATAAAATATTGTTTTTTTGCACTAAAAAATCGGTGCGACAGGATTCGAACCTGCGACCTCTGCGTCCCGAACGCAGCGCTCTACCAAACTGAGCCACGCACCGATTAAAAAATTTTTTTTGATTCTTAGTGTATTTATTAAGAACTTTTATATTTTATCATATCTGTTAGTATTTTCAAGTTTTTTGTTACATCCGCATATGCTCTTTCCCTGTTTCCTGCATATGTATACCTTACAATTGTACCATCTGATTCCTTTTCTTCAAGCAGTACGGGATACTTTTCTGTGTAGTCCCACACATACTCTTTTTCCTTTTTCTTCTTTTTGATTAGTCCTGTTGTAATTGTTTCTTTTGTTCTGTTTCCAAGGCCGTCATATTCATACGCTGACATTTAATGCAAAATCGCATCATCTCCACAGCACCAAGTGCTATGAAAACAATGCATTATAATTGTAAAGAAAAATATCTAATAATTACTTCATATATTTATTATTATACGAAGTAATTATTAAATGTAGCCTTTCATAATATTTCAAATTCCTGTTTTAATGTAACTCAGACAAATGCTCATAATAAGCATATAAATCCTAATCCCTACAACCTTACTAGAAAAATTCAATCATTCATTAATATTTTAGTATTTTCTAGTCTTGACTTTATCTTTGTGAGAGGATGTGTCAGTTCAATTACATCTCTTTTAGCATAACTCTTCTTTCACTTCAGTATCTCCAAAAAATAAGTAAAAGAATAAACTACTATTACCAACAGTAAACTCTACTATCATACTCTCCTCTCCATAAACACACACCATTTTCTAAACCACATGAACAAATGAATATGCTACATCCACCATTTAAGAGTTCCGATTTACTTATTATATATTCTATATTATTAGAAATAATATCTCCTTGTAATTTTATTGCTCCAAACTTTGTTGAGTTTTCCACAAAAAAAATACTTTTTCTGAGTATCCAAATCATCTAACTTAGCAATTATTTTTTCTTGTAATTGTAAAGTAGTATGAATATCATAAAAATCATCAATAGCTATTTCTATTCCATTATTTCTCCATTCTTTACAGATTTGTAGTATTCCATTTCTTCTTTTGGCTTCAACCAATCTTGTTTTATCCATTTATATCTCCATTTCCTATTTAAACCCATTAAAATCCTCTGGGAAATGTCCTGGGTATTGATTATATCTACCTTTACTGAACGGATTTCCTTTTGTAGCATCTGCACCATGAAAATGATTTCCACGTCCCATCTTATCAAAAGGATGTTCTATAATATATTTCTTTTCTCCACTTACATCAAATTCATACACAATTCTGTTTTCTGATGTTCCATCAAACACAAACTTGTGAGTTTTATATTCTGCTGACTTTGGAATACCTGTTGCTTCCTTCGCCTCTCTAAATACTTGTCTTCTAGCAGAACTTTTACCCCTCTTGACATAAAGTCTTTACACTTATAACAATCCAAGTCGATGCCCCTACCTCGAAAAATGAATACACATTCCAAAGTCAACTGTGAAGTTTTCACAGCAGGAGCAGAAATTCCGTGACCAGTATGACAATCTTGATTTATCTGATGGGCATAGAAAAGTGATAAAGCATTAGATAAAACGCCTCTTCCTTACTGGCACTTCTTTTTACTCACTGCAACTCTAATTCTTTTTTTAAGTGTTCCAATTCAGAAACACTCATATCACATACACATATTTCAATAATATCATCTGTTTCTGACAATCCAAAATACACTTTATCCATTTTTATATACTTGGAACTTTTTTGTCTGATAATATTATTCTGGTACCATTAGAATACAAAATAGTTTTAAAAATAGGTCATTCAATATCATCACTATGAAAATTTATCTTTCCATTTTCAAAATTTCCCACCACTAGCTTATTCGTAGTTTCTGAATACTCCTTGCAAAGCAATAGCGTTATTCTTTTTAATAACTTACTCTTTATACCCACTGTAAATTCCAATGAAGAAGTTTTATCTTTTGAATATGAAATATATTCAACCGCTTCCTCTTCCTTATTAAATATAATCTTCAAAGCAATATATTCTTCCAATTCCATCTCTAATATATCTTTCATATTCTTCTACATCCTAATGCCATCCATTAAACTGTGCATGTTTTATTACTGGCAACTGCCCTGCTTGTCTTAGCCGAGCAAATATAACTTCCTAATTACCTTGAGTAATCTTTTCTCCATTAACCTCTATCTCAAATGATTTTGGAATATTTCAGATTAGTACGATCAAAATGATTTATAACAGTAATATGATATTTATACAAGATTGTGTAGATAGTGAAATTTACAAAAGGCTAATAGAAAATCTACCAGCCTTTTGCTTGTGATATGGCTTATTTTTTCTAACATATTTATTACAGTAACTAATTAAAATATGCTTCTAATACATTTTCTAGTTCAAGCAATTTATATTTATATTTTTTCATCTCTTTATCCTTAATTAACCGTTTAACAAAAAGCATTAATTCACCAAAATAAAGAACATCTTCCTTTGGATGTCTTTAATGTAGAGAGATCATTAAAATGATTGACACTCCTTGCAATAATAATTGTCTGCGTCTTTTACTAACTTCAAAAAAACATCATCAGCACAGAGTTCATCATAATCCGAAATACCTCTAATGAGTCCCATCAAAGCACCATTTGAATTTCTTATTGTTCTATTTTGAATAGCAATAATTAATTTATTTATATATTCCTTATATTGTTTCAAATATTCTATTGTAACATTACTTTCTAAACACATAGTATCAATATATTCATTTATAGCTTTCAACTTTCCTTCTAATATATCATATTTATTCATATTCCCTTCTTTCTATGGCAATGGTCTTGTCTCTAAAACCCAACCATCATCAAACTGCTCGAATAGTATCTGTAGTCCCCCACCAGGTCTTGATTCTATTGCTCCAACTTGTTCCCTTGCAGTTCCAATTGCGTATTTAATCTTTGTTCCTGCTGATATTTTAGCAATAGATACATTATCTCTTGCTCCCCAATTGCTCAACAACGCCATTTGATTCATATAATCATCTACTGTACTAATTCCATTTGCCTCATCAAAAGTAGTCCAATATTTCAAACTTCTTCCATTACCTACTTCAGCATTCGAGTGAAATTGAACTAAATATAAATCTTTATCGATAACATTTTTTATCTTATATCCAGCATTAAAGTTAGCTAATTCACTATCAAATTGTTTAGAGTAATCCCATACTTTACCTGATGTTCTACCACCCTCATACGACACGCTTCCTGCTTCGTCTGCCATAACCCCTGCAAGTTTTCCACTCTTTGCAGCATTTCGTATTCCTGCCACTCCAAGCCCTGCTCCTGCAAACATGTAGCCGTTTGCTGCTCCGTTTATGACCGTGTCCTTTAATTCTGACCTGCTAAAACTTCCGTTTCTAAGTGATGCAACGGTGTAAAATGCTCCGTCTGTTACAGCCGATATTCCTGCTGACGCTATTACTGCTTCCGCTATTGCGGCTGCTCCCACTCCACTTGCTCCTGCAATTATTATTCCTGTTGTTCCAATGGCTGCCTTTGCCCATGTAGGCATGTTATCTATTTCGCAGCATACCCTTGTGTAAAATCCAAGTCCGCCTGCCACTCCGCTCTTTACAACGTTGAAGGCTGTTCTTCCTGCATTTCCAAGTGTGCTTATATATGAACATCCGTCAGGGTCTATGTAATAAAGTGGATTGTCTCCACAGTATGTGTAGCCGTTCTGGGTCATCGGCTCAGTAATGTTTCCTGCCTTAGGGTCCTTCTGTATAAATTCCCTGTCTGTGGAATTGTACATTCTTGCTCCCGCATTCCAGTAGCCTGTTGTTTCATCATAAACATATCCGGTGTAACTTTTTGAAATGTTTATTCCGTTAAGTTTACTGCTTACCGTTTCTGTTTCCGGCTTTCCCCATGCATCATACTCTGTTTTCGCTGCAACCTCTGCATTTTCATCCAGTGCCCATCTTGTGCTTCCGAGTCTGTCCGTATAGAGACTGTAAGCCTGTGCTTTCGCATTTTCACTGTTTTTTGTTACATCCGCATATGCTCTTTCCCTGTTTCCTGCATATGTATACCTTACAATTGTACCATCTGATTCCTTTTCTTCAAGCAGTACGGGATACTTTTCTGTGTAGTCCCACACATACTCTTTTTCCTTTTTCTTCTTTTTGATTAGTCCTGTTGTAATTGTTTCTCTTGTTCTGTTTCCAAGGCCGTCATATGTGTATGCCGTCTTTTCCGAAATTCCTTTTTTTATTTCACTTACGGTTCCATCCATAAGTGAAATAATCTCATAAGTTTTTATTTCTTTTTCAGGATTTACCGTTCTTTTCGCCGTTCCGTTTTCGCTGTATTTATTTGAACGTTTTATGCTAAATACTGAGCTTCCCTTTTTTGTAATCTGCTGATTTAAATTATTGTAAGTGTATGTTGTGGACTTTTTTCCTATTGTCTCCTTTAGAAGATTTCCCACATCATCATATGTGTATGTTACTGTCTTGTCTCCTTTTTCCGACACAAGTCTGTTGAGGCTGTCATATTCATATGTTGTGGTCTTCTTTTTGCCGTTTATTATTCCACTTTCATAATGTTTTGTTACATTTCCGTTTAAGTCATATTCATATGATTCTATTAATTTAGAATCTTCATCTTCTTTTTGACTTACCGTAAGCACATTTCCATATATGTCATATGTGCTTTCCTGTGTCTCTTTTCCTTCTGTTTTTGTTATTCTGTTATTATCACTATCATATGTGTATGTGGTCTTTTTATCGCCGTCTGTAACTTCCGTTACATTTTTATTTCCATCATATGCGTAGCTTACATATTTGCCGTCAGTATATGTAATTCCTGTCTTGTTTCCTTCATTATCATAACTGTACTTTACTGTTTTCCCATTTTCGTAGTTTGTTTCTATTATTCTGTCAAGTTCATCCCTTACATATGATATTGTTCCACTAGCCGTTGACATTGCTGTCTGATAGTCGTTTTTATTATATTCATATGTTGTGGTCTTTCCGTTTACTGTTTTTTTAGTACAGTTATTAACGGCATCATAACTGTATGATGTTACGACTTTTCCACTGTTATTTTTTACCGTTACAAGGTTTCCATTTAAGTCATATTCATAACTTTCCTTTTTGCCCAAGGCATCTGTTTTACATATAATGTTATTATTTCCATCATATGAATATGTTGTTACTTCATCCGCCTTGCTATTTCCCTTTTTTCTGTGAAGCGTCTTTTTTGTAAGATTTCCAACTCCATCATATTCATACTCCGTACTTATTCCATTTGCATCAACAGTTTTTGTCATTCTGTCATCTTTATCATAAATATACGTCGTAGTATTGCCTTTTTTGTCTGTATATGATGTTTTATTTCCGTGTACATCATATTCAAATTTTTCCATACTATTATCAGAATATGTTATTGATGTAAGTCTTCCTTCTTTGTCATATGTATACTTTTCACTGCTTCTTTCTTTTATTTTTTCTGTGCAGTTTCCTTCTTTGTCATACTTATATGTTGTGACATTTCCATTTCCATCTGTATTTGTTTGCAGATTTCCACTTTCGTCATATGAGTACTGTGTTATGACATTATTTGCCGAAACTTTCTTTGTCATACGATTCATCGAATCATATTCCATTGTAACAGTATTATTTCGACCATCTGTTATTTTTACAATGTTTCCATTGCCATCATATTCATATGCTTGTTTTACACCCTGAGGATTTTTGTATTCTGTTACGTTACCATTTGCATCATAACTCCATACAGACACATTTCCATTTGCATCTGTTTTCTTTACAGGATTGTTATTTTCATCATATTCATATAATGTAATATTTCCTTTGGCATCTTTCTCGCTTATTACATTTCCATTTGCGTCATAACTGTATTCTGTTATTTCTCCTTCAGGATTTGTAATCTTAATCAGACGATTATTTAGGTCGTATGTATAATTTGTAATCTTATTATTTTCATCTGTTTTTTCTATGATGTTTCCAACACCGTCATATCTATATGATGTAATGTATCCTTCACCTGATATTGTTTCCACAATTCTTCCAAGCTTATCATATACATATTTCTTTGTTCCTATTGCATCTGTTTCTTCTGACAAAAGATTATTTTCATTATATTTCTTTGTTATGACTAAATCCTGTTTTTCGTTAACTTCAATCTGATTTCCATTTTCGTCATATTTATAAGTTGTTATGTTTCCTTCTTTATCAACATATTTACTTATTTTATTTTCTGCGTTGTATTCATACTGTTCAACGTTACCTTTTTCGTCTGTTATTTGTATAACATTACTATTTTTGTCATACTTATAACTTATGGCTGTTCCATCAGGGTTTATAATTTGTGTTATGTTCCCGATAGCGTCGTATGTATATTGTGTCTTTTCTTTCTGAGCATCAGTTATTAAAATAACCTGTCCATATCTATCGTATTCATATTCTGTCTTTCTGTTTTCAGGCTCTGTAATCCTTATTAAGTTGCCATCCTTATCATAATTATATGTTGTATTACCATATAATGTTTTCTTTTCAATAAGTCTGTTTTCCTTGTCATAAACATATTCTGTCGTATTTCCATTTTTATCTGTTTCTTTAATAAGGTTTAAGTTACCGTCATATTCATATCTGACACTATTTCCCAATGGGTCCGTCTGCTTTGTAACCATTCCAAGAGCATTATAAGTGTATGTTGTTTTTCCTCCATTTTCGTCTGTCTCTTCAATTACCTGTCCCTTAGAATCATACTTATATTGTTTGTTTTTCTTATATGGGTCTTTGGTTTCTACCAGATTTCCTTTGGAATCATATTTATAATTCCATGAATTTCCGGATGCATCTGTTTTTGATATTACATTTCCATATTTATCATATGTATATGTCGTCTCATATCCCAAACCGTCAGTTATCTTCGTAAGATTTCCTGCTATATCATAAGTATATTTACTCTTTACGCCTAAAGCATTTGTTTTTTCTGTCTTCTTTCCCTGCTTATTATAGGTATTTAATGTTTTGTTTCCATTTTTGTCTGTCTGTGAAATAGTATATCCATTTTTATCTACTTCATATGTTGTTTCATTACCTAATGCATCTGTTTCTTTTAAAAGCTTTCCTGCTAAAGAATAAGTAAACTTTGTTTTTTCTCCATTTCCGTTAGTTTCCTCAGTTTTTCTTCCAAGTTTGTCATACTTATACTTTATTGTATTTTTGCTTCCATCACTTACTGCTGCCCTTTGAAATGAGTCTGTGTATGAATAGCTTATTACATTTCCCTGTCCACTTTTTTCTCTTATTACATTTCCAAATGAATCGTATGTATAAGTTACACTATTCCCTAATCCATCAGTTTCCTTTATAAGATTTCCTCTGGTATTATATTCATAATTTGTTACTGAATCTATTGCATTTCTGTAAGTTATTACTTTACCTTTGGAATTATACTTATATGATTCTGATGTATTATCAGGATATACAATATTAGTAACATTTCCATAAATATCATATGAATATGTTGTTGTTCCATAACTATCTGTTTTTTCAACTAATTGTCCAAAAGCATTATAATCATATGTTGTTGTATCCTGTTCTACATCTTCTATTATGTAAAAATCCTCATTATACTTTATTGTGTGAACATTTCCACTCTCACTTTTACAACTGTTTTCTCTTTTTTCATCGTCATATGTAAATGTATATTCTCCGGAATCAGCAACCTTTTGTTTTATAACTCTTCCTATGCTGTCATATTCATTTTTTACATATTCGTTTCCTTCATAATCAGTCATTAATGTTAAGTTGTTATTCTCATTGTATTCATATGAGCAACTATCACCATCTGCATTCGTTACCTTCACAAGATTTCCTGATTTGTATTCGTATTTAACTTCTATTCCATTTATAGATGCATTAACAATATAATTTCCTTCCCAACTGTATTTTAAAATTCCCGCATTACTTTTTATCTGAGTCAATTTATTGTTATCATAACTGAAATTAGTAACCCATCCATCTTCTTCGGTAATTTTTATTAATTTTCCTTCTTTGTCAAACTGATATTCTTTTCCTTTTTCTTTATAAAAATATATATCTTCATTTTTTATAAGTTCCTTCTGATTATCTGTCTGGCATGTATACTCACCTGTTCCATCATCTTTAAATATAATTTGTCCGCCTGTAGGTATATAAATAATTACGCAGTTATCTTCATATACTGCCCTGTAATCATATTCGTTACTCCAGCCATTTCCAAAACCTGTATTTGTATTAAAATTTCCTGAGTTATAATATCTTTTTACCGGAATGCTATACTTTGCAACACTCTCTAAATCAGTGTATGTGTAATTAAACTCTCCTGTAAGCAAATCTACAGGATCTCCATCATTTGCATTAACACCATTTGTTTTATCAACATATCCTTTTAATTGAATTGGATTTAGTTTCACATGCACTTCATATGGTATTGATGCATTACTTCCCGGCAAAGTTTTCATAATCATGCTTATAAGTTCGTAATATGCTTCATCTCCATTTTTGTCCTTAAACTGTATCTGAGTTGTATATTTTATTGTAATTTTTTCACCCGGTGCTAACTCATCTACCTTCTTATAGGTATTTTTTGCACAATCGACAAACACTCTCCCATCATTTGAATACTGCTTTTCGCTGTCAAAATATAACTGCATTCCGTTAATTGTTTTGTTAGATGTATTTGTATATGTATATGTTATTGTGTACAAATCTCCTGTATATGTATATTTATTTACATACACATCAAGCTTTAATGAGCTTCCTGCTATTACCCACAAACTTTCCCTA
>ERZ860668.413-NODE-413-length-35440-cov-19.535481_pt1 | contig 35440 bp, 38 predicted proteins | sample MGYA00510062_ERZ860668 | MGnify/ENA primary metagenome ERZ860668 (study PRJEB30046, sample SAMN00715258) | human gut metagenome | study: EMG produced TPA metagenomics assembly of the A metagenome-wide association study of gut microbiota in type 2...
AACCATGGTTTTATCAACTTTTGGGGCCGGGGGGCCGGGGGACCGGAACAATGGAACAATGGTTTGACCAACTTTTGGGGCCGGGGGACCGGAACAATGGAACAATGGTTTTATCAACTTTTGGGGCCGGGGGTCCCCGTGATTTTGGAACAATGGAACAATGGTTTGACCAACTTTTTTAGGGGCTTATCCTCTTTGAGAACCCATATTCCCTATCATTGTTTACTGCTGGTCCATGCCACAGGGGCCAATATCCTCGGCTTGTGGACACAAAAAACCCGGGCTCCCCTAAGCCCGGGACGGAGTAGTTTCCTAAAATTTCCAGCTAAAGCCGACCTCATACCCCGATCGGGTCAGCTCGAAGTCCCGCATATAGGATATATCTACTCCGAAATTCCTGTAATATATGCCTCCCCCAACCCCAACCTGCCCGAAGGAGTTAGCCGAAGCTCTCAGAAAGGGGGACCATTTCCGGGACCTCGTTTCTTTGATCTGTTCTCGGACGGGGGTATACTTGTACGTAAGGTGCTGGAGAGTGTTGTATTGGACTGTAGCTTCCCAGTCAAATTGGCCAATTTTGGGATCTTTGAAAAATGTTCCAGCGTATTTCCTGGTCGTATTCCAGTCCAATATTGTCCTTTTTACGCTCTCCAGAGTATCCACCTCCTTTTGGTCCTCCCCAAAACCCCCTCCATTTGTGATTTCTGGGGGTGTTTGGGGAACCTTTTCCTCCTGGCCCTTATAGATATATATCAATTTGATTGGATTCCTAAAACCCTCCCATTTTGGAACCAAATCCGGGACTTTGACCTCCCCCTGAATTGGGGGTAAATCGACGTACTTTATAACGGTCTTTTCCTCGATTGTTTTACGCCCGATTATAAAGCCTATACCTACAAGAACTATTGTGCAGAGTACTCTCTTTAGTAAGTCCATATCGTGTCCTGCGGGAGGGTTTTAGAAGCATCTACGTGGATAAAATTCCCGTCGATGCCTATCCTCCGGATCCGCAATGCAATGGCTGCCCGGAGGATCTTCATCCGATTGGGGCCCGAGGCACACCGGATGTCCACTGCCAAACCTTCTGTGTGAGCACTGTTGCCGGACCGTCCTTTGGCCTTATCGTGTTCTTTGGAACGATAAGCGCAATTGAGGACGAGAGGGATGCCTGCCTTTTCACGGAGGTCATCCAGGAGATTGAGAAAGTCCTGGTCCATGTCTTCGATGGAGCAGGACGGATTGCATCGCTCGAATTCCTCGGGCTTAAAATACTTACTTGTCTTCATGGCATTCAAAATCTATTTGAGTCTTCTTGCTGACTGATCTCTCCATGTACGACCGGAGAGTCCTGAATATGGGATGATTTGAGATTATAGCTGAATTCTCGAGAAAGCTCCAAAACTCTGTTCCGACGATGAAGGCAGCAAAGAAGTTGGCAAGGTTGAGACCCCCCAAGTTCGGGAGGACACACACGTCAAGCATGTAGGCCATGCCGATACCGATAATGCTGAGTCCCAACTTCCAACAGGTATCCCACATTTTCTCGCTTTTGAACACATATTTTTGATGAGCTCGTTTGTGACGTTTGTAGTCAGCAATATTTCCAGTTATGAAGTCGACGATAACGGCAATACAGACACAGAGGATAAGGACCTGGACCGGAGCTAAAAGCCCCCAAAACCCTACAATGCTCCCGCATATCCATTTTCCCACTCTCATGACTTCCTCCTTCATATCTGTTAATCTCATAATTTATTACGTCCTATAATCATTTTACGAGACGGGGACTCCTTGTATTCAGTACATGGAGTCAGTAACCGCAGAGCTTTAAGGTGATTTATAGCCTTCTCGAGGTAGGCTTCCCCGATGTTCCGTGCTTCGTTCGAGCTACGGACGATTATGTTGTCTTCTACTCGAGTGCTGAATTCGCCATCTTTGTACCTCACACCGAAGGCAGTGGGATTGATTGGATTGTTGACGATGAATCGGGAATACGCAATGTATGCAATGGCGATCTTGAGTCCTTCGCTTCGACAATCCCCGGAACAGCCACCATCATAATACCCGCCTTCCATGGCGGCAGTGTACTGATCTTTTGTAATGGTTACGTCCCCATATTGGAAAGGTCCGGGGCCAGAAAAGTCTGTCTCGTCGAGCCATCTGTAGAGGTTGGCTCCTATGGCATCCACCAATCTGAGGGTCTCAGCCTCCCGGATGTATGGTTCCAGTCTGGCCGGATCGTCGATGTTCTCGGCTATCGGCCGAACATTCCGAAGGTCGTTAGAGTTGAGTATCATCGGGCATGAGTTTTATAATCTCCTCGTCGTAAAGCCCATAGATGAGCTTGAGCATGTTTCTCTTCTGAACAGTGGAGAGCATCTGGTCCCGGATAATCTCCAGTACCTGAGTCATGTTGTCCTTGCCAATTCTGTCTGCTATAGACTCGCCGGCATTGTAAGTGAGAGACTGAATAGCGAAGTCGGGATTTTCCAAAGGAGCCCACCAGTACTCAAAGATCGATACGAAAGTCTCCTCCAGCTGCTGACGCTCCCGTACTGTAACAGAGTTGTAGTACTTGTAGGCATTGGTCATGAGATCAGCCCCAAAGTTAGCCCCCACGTCAACAGCTCGGAGAATGGGGGGTTGCTTGAAGGATTGGCCAATGTTCTCCGGGATGACTCTCTGCGTTACTTCGAATGCTTTGTCGTAGTTCTCCCCGGAGAATCTTATGAACTGGGGCACCTCGTCTTTGGACTTACACTGAATGTACCACAGTTGAGAGGTATTCTCGTCTCCCTGAAATTTGTTGAGCTCTTTCTGCGTCTCATTGACTTGGGACTGGTCTTGAGTCTCGTCCTTGATGTCTACCAATATTCCAGCTGACAAGAAGTTGGAGCATGCGTTTCGGCCGGCTACGTTGGCAAGTGCTTCCTCGGTTCTCATGTCGGTCATCTCAGCGATGAAGATGGGGACCGGATAAGAGGGACTGCCTTCGGAGTCTCCTGAAAAGTAGAGGATCTGGCCATTATAATTGTCCCATCCGCCAGCTTCTCCTACCTGGTTCAGAATAACCTCCGGATCCGGGTTGAAGAGATGAAACCACTCAATGTCAGACGGGGACCACCGGGATCTCGTCTTGTCTCGGTGACCCCAGTCGGGGTGATATGCCGTCCGGCCAATGAATCCATCATCGTCTGCCTTCGCAAGTCGGAGAGACTCGAACGGAATGTGGTGGATCGAACTGACGCGGAAGTTCATATTGTAGTTAACATGGATGGCGAACCCATGCCATAATGTAAAGTCTTTACAGACCATGCGGAGGATCTTGTCGAGCTTCTCCCCTTCTTTGTTGACCCGCAATTTGTAGATGCCGGGGTCTTTGAATCCATGACCGTATACGAAATCATTGTATATGCTCAAGCAGGCATTGCCGGTCTTTGAAGCCTGAACAATCTCGCTGACTGTCTGGGGAAAGTCGTTGGTATCTCCGTATGTTTGGATGCCATATTGTCTCCAGTCCCGGGATTCGAACTGAGGAGCTGATTTGATCTGTGCAACTTTCATACTGGCGTAATTTTAATAGTAGGAGGGACGGGAAGCGACCCCGTCCTATTACCAGTCCTATTTGGACCCTCCTTTTTTGGCTCCCTTCTTGGGAGCCTCTGAAACGGGATTGACTATCCGGTTGTAAGCCTCTTCGATCTCCCCGGCAGACATTTGCGAGTCTGCATAGGCTTCTTTGATGGCTTCCAGATCCATCCCGGCGTCGATGAACTCCTTCACCTCGGTGTCGATGTCGGCGGGCTTCTCCTCGGGCTTCTCCTCGGGCTTCTCCTCGGTCTTCTCCTCGGGCTTCTCCTCGGGCTTCTCCTCGGTCTTCTCCTCGGTCTTCTCCTCGGTCTTCTCCTCGGCGGATGCCGAGTCGAGAATGGCATGGATTGCCTCCATGGCTTTGGAGTACTCATCGAGCTTGGCGTTCAGCTCGATCTGTTTCTTGTTCAGCTCTTCGAGTTCGGCTTTCACGGACTCGATCTGCTTGCTCAGAACCTGAGCCTGACGCTTCTTGATTTCCACGTCCTTGTCCGGCATCTCCTTGCCATAACGAGACATGAATTTCTCCAGTCGGTCGTTCAGGTCTTCGGGAACTCGGGTGAAGTACGAGAGCGCATCCTTGTTGAATGCGATGTGGTACAGGCAGAGATCCTCCGTGATGTTCCTCGGGGTGAGGATCTTGCTGAACTCTTTGTTGATCGGGTCATGGAGTAAAGTGCCTGCTCTGAGTTCGTAATCGGGGTGTGCTACATTTTTCATTTGTTGTTCTGTTATTCGTCTTAATGCTAAGTCGGCTTCGATCAGGCAGAAGCCGCATCGGGAAACTGACTTATTCAAAAAGTATCGAGAAAGTTCATCTACTTCTCGATGGAGAGCGGGATTTTTTTCCAATTCCAATGTATGGGCCCGATAGGCTTCGCCTTTCAGGGACCCATACTTGGATTGGTAAGCTCTCAGTCTTTCGAGCATGTCAGTCATGAGTGCTACGGTTTAGATCCTTTGGTCAGAAGCCCGTCTACCATGAGGTCTGTGGTGGCTTCGTCCGTGTCGAAGAGGCTCATCGGGAGCGAACCTTCCTGAGCGATGGTGCCGTTGGCCAGAGTTACCTGGTAAGCGACGCCGTCGGTCATTTCGGTAGTGACAGTGATTTCGGTGAGCTCCAGACCCGAGTCCCAGCCATACACTTCGTACTTGGTGTCCCCTTTGTCTCCGGTGTCGTTGTTCTCGACGATAGCGATGACGCGGGCATTGGTCAGGCCGTTTACGAACTTCTTGGCTGCTTCCGACTTCTTGAAGATTCGGACAACTACGTTGTGCTGGTGAGTCTTGAGGTACGTGCCAGCATTGATGGTGTCCGAGCCTACAGTTGCGTTGGGCAGCGAGTCGACTTCGTAACCAGTGGCACCGGTCTTAAGGATGAGCGAAGAGATAACGTTGTCAGTTATAACAGACTTCGATTTGTCGACGTCCGAGTAGCTGAGGAGAATCACCCTGGCGGTGGTGCCGGCGATTGCCGGCTTACCACACACCTGGTTGATGAATCCTGTTTTGATTTTAGAACAATCAAGTCCTGCCATTTTCTTAGATTTTTAAGGATTAGATACCTACCGAGAACAGATCCGGGTTAGTGAGCTTGGCATCCGCCCGACCCATGAGTTCTACGTAGACTACGCGGTCTTTGTATTCGTACCAGATCCGCATCTTCTCGAAGCTGTCGATTGCATCAACACCTATGCCGAGCACGCTCTTCGAGGTGAAGAGGATTCGGTGGGGATTGTTGAGCTTCGTGCCAGTGTCTTCCGACGTAGCGATAATCTTGTCCCAGATGGGCATTGCGATGACCGGGATGCCATTGAAGCTGAGAGCCTCCATGCCATTCAGCAGAGCCAAGCGAGCCGACTCGAGGCAGCAAGCGTCCATAAGAGACTGCTGATAGGCATCGTAGACCGACTGGGTAACGAGGATAAACTTGTCAGACTGCTGACGGAGCAGAAGCGGGGCACTGAACACGACCGACTGAATGTATTCCTTGGCCTTGTCCGGAGTAAGCTTCTGAGCTGCGTAAGATGCCCCAGCATTTTCCGTAATGGTGGCTCCGCGCTGGGACGGATTGGCTGTAACCTGGGCGGTAATCTGTTTCCAGAAACCATTGATGATGGTGAAAAATTTCAGGTCGAGACCATCCGTAATGATACCGCTGTCGGTAACGTTCTTGGCGTCCTTGTCGTTGAACCAGAACAGGCGGTACCAGAAATCCATAATGGAGCGCTCCAGAACCTCGATGACAATGTTCATGTAGTCCGTGTCCGTGAAGTCCGGAATGTCGACGCCGGTGCGGAGAGAGTAAATAGTTGCCGACTGTTGGAGGTCAGTGTAACACTGGGACAGAAGGATCTCCCAGACACCGGGCTCCCACTTCAGCTTGCGGGTGTTGATGTTCCACGGCTGAGGAGTCGGGTTACACCCGGTGTTGACCACGCCGACCATGCCGCCCTCGCCGATGTAACCCACCTCGGTGTTAGTGACGATGTCGGGGAAGACTGTGTGGATGGAGTTGATGTCAGGACCCTGAATGGTGTCCTCCATAATCATCTCCGAGATTGCCTGAATGACACGTCCACAAAAAGTGAACTTATCCATGTCAAGGAATCCGCCTTTTTTATTTGCCATAGTTCCTAAAGTTTTTGAGTTTGACTACTTGAGAATCTTTTTGGCAGCGTTGACCTTCTGGAGCTTTTCGCGAGCTTCGTTCTTAAGGTCGGCTGCCGAGGGATCGGCCTTCTTGCCCCCGGGCAGAACCGTCTTGCGGTTCTTTGGGCGGTAGTTGCTACCACGGAGGTTGCGGAGTTCGTTCTCCTGCTCCTTGATGAGGTTCGTTGCCTCGTCGAGCATCGCCTCCAGTGCTGCAACGCGGTCCTCGAGAGACTCGGTGTCCTCCATCTCGATGCTGGTGACGATGTTGTCCTCGACAGTAACCACCCGACCGTCTTCCAGAACGACAGTGCCCGACGTCTCGCCATTGGCGAGAGTTGCCTCTACACCTTCGGCCAGATTGTCCTCTTCACCTACGGTCTGGAGAACGACCTGACCCTCAGCATCCAGATAGTCAAAATTGGCGGGAGCGCCTTTCTTGCCATTCCGGAATGCCTTGACTTTGCTCATGAACTTCTCATAAGCGCTTTTTTCGTTTTTTGCCATAGCATTAAAAATTTGGTTTGTGTTGTATGAATTGATTTTGGAAATGAATCCCAAGTCAAGAAGTGATTTGGCATCATGGATGCGTTCCTCATGCATGACATTGCGGAGCCGTTCCCGGTCCTGACCTGTTCTCTCGACATACACGTCAAGAATAGCCTCCTCCTCCAGAGCAAGATCCTCGGCAATGCTACGAGCATCGTCGGAAGTGAGCCAATCCCCGACCGGCATGTATACCCGATGGATGAGTGCCCGGCAATTCCTGTTTGCCGACCGGTTCTCTGCCGGAGCTGCCAACAGGATGCACACTGCCATCGAGTGGCATCCCCCGACAATATTTGTGTATATAGTCCTCCCGCTCATGCGAAGATGATCGTAAATCTTGAAGCCCTCCTCAACAGAGCCCCCGTCACAGTCAATGTTGATGCACACCTCCTGTTCGTCGGGGTGTTCATCAAGTACCCGGCGGAAGGTCTCCACGGAGCAGATCTCTGAGGTCCCACCCCAAAGCTCCATCATGACCCGATTCTCTTCGGAGTCAATTGCGCCTTTTAAGTTGATGAATATCATGTGCCAAATTATTTCAATACAAATATAATTATTCCTAATAGATATTGAAATACTATTTGTGCTGGACTATTTAAAAATTAGCCCGGTCTTGAATCTGCACGTAGTTAGCATCTTCCCTCCGAATATCTTCGATTGTAGCAATCACTCTCACCTGGCCAAATGCTTTTTGAATTGCCCTCTCCATGTCAAGCCGATTCATAGGTTCCGACGCCTCAGCGAATGATCGGATAGCATATCCCCCGTCCGATCCAACTTTAGTGAACGGTACTCCGCCACCGAGTTCGTTTATGGCTGACAGAAGAGGCAGGAACATGCGGCTCGACTTCTTGTTAATGATGGTCTCGCCTCCTTCCGCCTCAATGTGCACTCCTCCAGCGGCATGACTGGGTCCCTCAATGTATTTACCTCTTGCGGCTTTCGGCAGAGGAGCTGCCCAAAGAGCTGCCATCTGAACTGCTCCCAAAGCCGCAGCTGCTGCAATGAACGGGATAGCCAAAGGGAATCCCATTTTAGCCGATGCCATGATGGAGATGGCAGTATTGATGCCAATCTCGAAGGATCCCATTGCCCTCTCCCGGATAGCTTGTTCCCGTTCGATTTTGGCCAACTCCTTCTCCTTCTGTTTCTCCATCTTGACTTTCTTTTCGTTGTACTGGGCCTCCGTGATTTGGCCATTAGCGTACATGTTTGCCAATGCCTGCTCCTCCCGGCTGTATTGTTTTTCTACCTCCTGAGCCCGGCGCTCCCCGAGAGCACTGGCCAAGTCATTGAAAGCATTAGCAAAGCCGGATGCCATTTCGGCATACTCCCGGAGCTTCTCGATCCGTTTTTCCCATAAAGCCTCCTCGTTCTCAGCCATCTCAAGTTGGATCTGAGCAATGGCGTCCTCGTTTCCTTGAGCTGCTGCCAACTCTGCCTCCAGATACCTTTTCCTGATCTCATACTTGGACTTGTGATTTAATTCGGCTTGAGCGAGCTCCTTGTCGAGGTCCATTTGCTGGAGACGAAGATTGTTGGCTCGGAGCTGGGCCTCCTGCTCATAGGTTTTCTCCCCGGCAGCTTTCCTGGCTTCGATTTGCTTCTGGAGCATCTCATTCTCGAGCTCCAGCTTCTCCCTTTCGTTGTCCGCTGCCTTCGAGAGGTCCTCGGCATACTGTTCGTTGAGAACTTGGTTGAACCGGTCAAGTTGCTGTTTGGTAGCGTCCTCGCGGATCTTTTTAATTTCATCCTGGAGGTTTTGCTGAATCTGTTTCTCGAGTTCGGCTCTGTTGACCAGGAACTGCTCATAAGCGGCATACTCTTTCTGGTATTCCTCCTCGCTCATACCTCTCACGAACTGAGGAGACTGAATGTTGGCCAGCTCCTTCATGGCGTCCTGGTACTTCTGAGTAACCTGGGCAATCTGCATGTCGACTGTGCCTCCGGAGGCTACAGCCAATATGTTGGCTCTCACCCCCGCAAGGTAGTCATTGAGCTGTTTGGCTTGGTTCTCGTAGAACTGCTTGTCAGACCGAGCCAGGGCATTCAGAGCCGTCTGATACTCCTTGTTAGTGATTTTGCCGTAAGCTTTTTGGAGAGCGAGACGCTCCCGGGCTCCATCCTGAGCTGCCTTGTAGAGCTTTTTCTCATACTCCATCCGGATGGCAATGTTCGTAGACTGGAATGTTGTTTGGAACCTGAGATCGTCTTCCCGGATCTTCTGCATGGCTTCCGAGTTCTTTAAAGCAACCTCCAGAGCCTTATCGGCAATGGCCTGCTGAGCCTCCCGGTTGGCTATTGCAATCTCAAGAGCCAAGTTATCAATTGCGGCTCCCTCATTCTCGATTGTCCGGAACAGTTCTTGGTATCGGCCTTTCAAATCGTCGAGTTCCTTTTTGGACTCCTTGTATTTGGCCAAGCTTCCTGACCATGTGTTGAGCTCCTCCTCCTTGGCTGCAATCACCTTTTTCAAGGAGTCGAACTCATCCATTGCAGCCATCTGTCTTTGACGAGCTGCACTCATCTCAATCTCGCGGAGCTTGTTAGCTGTTTTAAGCTGAGCTTCGGCGATCTGTTCCGACGTGGCATGATTGGCTTTGAGATTTTCTATTTCTCTCTTGCCCCGGATCTCCTCGGCTTTGGACAGAGTGTTCCGCTTGGTCTCGATCTGATCCAGTACATACGTGGAGGCTTCGGCAGCTCGATTGTATGCCTCCATTGCCCGGGTTGCTCTCTCTTGAGCTTCCGTGTTACTGTTGAATGCGTTCATAAGAGCAACCACTCCAGCCACCAATCCGCCCACTGCTGCTGCCACCAATACAACGGGGTTGGCAGCCAAAGCCGCGTTCCAAAGCCATGTGGCAGCTGCTGCTGCTTTGGTGAGGATGTTGCTAGCTCCTTGTACGGCATTTTTAGCAGCTATCGCTTTCGTCTCGGCGAGAGTCTGGTTGATGCCAACCAGCTGAACCAAGTTAGATGCAGCTCGATAAGTGGCTTCGGTCTTGGAGAGAGCTGCTTGGAGAGAAGACAAAGAGGAAAGAGCCGTGATGATGGTTATCATCTTCGTCATGGTAGCATTGAGCTCCTCGTTCTCGCTCCCCAGTACCTGAGTGGCTGTGGTCCAAAGGCCCCATACGGAAGTCAAAGCTGACGTGGCGCTGGTAACTGCCTGTATGGTTTCAGTTCCTTTACCAACGTTGGATATAGCTGTATTGACCAGGTCCTCAGCTCCTTTCAGTTCACCGGCTCGATTAATCATCTCCTTGAACGTCTCAGAACTCGTATCCCCGGACTGAGCCATCTGGATGAGTGTCTGGGTAAGGTCGGAGAGTTCCTGCTTGAGGTTCTCCGTTGCCTTCTCGTAGTTACCAACTGACCGGCGATAGTCCCCGAGTGCCTCCTCCTGAGCTTTGAGCTCCTCGGTGGTTTCTGCAATGCGCTTGCCGAGCTCGGCTTTACGAGCCGCGTCCTGCATTGAGTTGCCCAGCTCTGCAAACTCGGCATTGTCCAAAGCCAGCTGGGTTCTAAGTTTTGCTAAACTTGCCTCCTGTTGGTTCTGGAGCTTAATGTTGTTCTGGATTTGCTTCTGGTACTTGTTCGCCTCGCTGTTGATTGCCTTGATCTGGTTGTCAAGCGCATAGTATTCTTGAGCATTCTCCTCAGTTACTTTGCCGAGAGCCTTCTGCTGGTCTCTCAACTCCTGGGACCGGAGTTTCAATTCGGCTAACGTCTTGAGGGCATCCTCAGCTGTTACACGGACGTTGTAAATTGTATTTTTCTGTTTTTCGGCCATATCACATTCGTATTAGGTCTACTTTGGGTATCTTTCCAGCTTGGAAGTTGTTTATTTTCGAAACGTAGAACCAGAACCCATGCTCTTCCAGCCATATCGGGTTGAACAAGTCCAAACTTTGAATGTCGAGCGAGTCCAAAAGAATTTGGACCTGTAGGATCTTTGGTCTTTTGAGTATATTGTTGATGAGCTTGTCGTAGTACTTAGGAACGTAGTATTTCAATTTTTTGAAATACGCCGTGTATAGTCGTACCTGGGTAATGGTGTGGCCTACCCTCACCTTGGGCCGCATATAGTCAGACTTATCTATGTGGACGACCATCGGCTTACTTAGAACATTGTACTCCCAAGTCGTCTCGGTCACTTCCCCGTTCTCCATCCGACCTCTATTGATGGTCCAGATAGGGTAGTTAGCAAGTGTATGAATCTTATTTGTAGTGTCCGCATCATAGAGGCTTTGGTTGAGCCCTGCCAAGAACCCAATTTGGAACAGGAGTTTGGTGGGCTGGAGGTTGACGTCCGGGATGCTGAACTTGTACGAGTCAGTAACGTTGTTGTCCTTATTATCCTCTAACTTTATCTCGTTGGACTGGGCATAGCTGGACAATTGGAACGTAAGTTTGGTGTCCTTTCCTTTTATCAGCTTGTCAGACCAATTTTTCCCGGACGAACTTCGTCTGTTGTAAAACTCCCGAATAGAGTATGCTCTTGCTACCTTTGTGACGGGATTAACGTCGACGGTTAGACCAAACAGCTGGACAAATGCTTTGACTATGTCCCCCAAGCTTTTGAATCCAGTAGAGGCCAGGAGGTCATAGGTTAGTCCGGGTTGGGGCTTATCCCCTGGTGAAGTTTCAGGCACAGGAGGAGCAGTAATGCTGACCGGAAATCTCATGTCAAACGAACTGCCAGGGTTAGTGACTATGGCGAGAGTTCCAGACACCAGTATGTGCTCCCCTGCCTCCATCTGGATGTCGACCGAAGCGCTGCCAGAAGACCCCGATGACCAGGACCTTGTCAACACTACAGCACTGGTTCCGTCGTTCTTGTAGTGGGTAACTTTGACTGACACACTACTCTTTTGGATGGCAGAAATATTGGACCACGAGAATCTAAACGTGATGGTCGTGTCCCATAGAGTCATCCAGCTGAATGTTCCGGATTTGGGGCCTATAGTCAAACGTCCGGCGACCGGGTCATTGAGAGTTACCCCGGGGGAGCCTTTCCATATCACCCCGGTGGGGGTGCCAACCGTGGGATTCCGGATCCAGCCAATTCCGGATGCTCTCGGAGCCTTGGGGTTGTCTGCCAAAACGGGGTAAGTGCAAGGCAAAAACATTTCGGCTCGGTCGACGGGGTCCACGTCGGTCTCGAGACTGTAGCCTGCTCGACCGAAGATCCATGTCACCAAGTCATACCAGTTGAGGTGGGGGTAGAACTTGTCCAACTCACTGACTTGCCTGATTGCCTCCATGGCGAAAGGGGGGAAGTTCGGGTTCTTTTGTAGAGTTGCATACAGCCAAAAGTACAGGACTTTAGCCTCTCCGGAGCCGGAGAGGTATCGCTCAGTCTGTCCCATTGTGTCCGTGTACCACTTGAGGAGGAACATACCATCCCCAGGGTCCTTCGCGTCAGTGTTGTTTAGTGTGTCGAACAGGTCAACGGTTGCCCCGAGGATCTGGACCCCGATCGATGTATCTGATACGTCTACGATGTTCAATACTGCTCCAGCCGGGGATATGAGTGCTCCCTCATAGAATAGTTGGCAAGGAAACCTCATGTATGGCACACCCGAACCTGAGCCAACTACAAAACTGAATTGGAATGCTTGCTCGTTATGGGTCGTCCTGGGCAGACTGATCCGCTGGGAGTACGAGGCATTCCTGTCTTTCAGCTCCGCCAGATTGTTGATCTGGTAATTCATCGCAGGAGCATCCAGCGGGAGGTCCAGGGACCAGACCTTGCCGTCAATGCCTTTCATGAGTAGTTCATAGTTCATATTACCACTGAGTTTGTTCGTCAATAAGCTGGAACTCGTAGCTAACAGTGTTCCTGGGAGTCTTGGTGTCCCAAGTTAAGTCCGTGTCATTTACTAGGACTCGTTGCCATGCCCCGACTGAGTCGTTGTACCTTTGAACAAGAGGCGAGAGAGCAATTCCTTTGAGCAAGTTGAAGTCGTTCTCATCAAGCTGTTCTGCTCCTGCTTGGACTATGTTCTTAAACTCCGGAGCTAACTCGCCTCTCGTCTGTGAGGCATAGGGGTCTCTGGAATTCGCTAATACGTATTGGTCTCCCCGGTCAACCTCCTGCGTATACTTCTTGTGTTGCTCAAACATGTAAGTGTCCCATCCGCCTTTCTGGTTTATCCAGCGAATGTAGAATGGGTTGCAAGGTACCTTCGTATCGATGAATATGATGTTCCATGCTTGAGAAGGGTCTGCTCCTCCAGAAAGTCTGAGTTTTACGTAGTTTGCATCAGTACTAACCTTAGTCTCAAATTCGCGCACAAGGGGGATGTTGAGTCGGGTAGAAATGTCAAATTGTTTTTCGGCAACCTCATAAAGTTTGACCCGAACGTCGACCGATGTAATGGTAGATGGTGACCCCAAAAACCCTCCCGGGAATAGGGTGACGTAGAACGGATACCCGAAGTGTTTTTTTACATACAGATTCCTGTCGTTGTCAGGAACCCGGTCAGTCAGTACGAGTCCTACGCCTGACCTGGTGAAATTAGCGTTGTAGCCTCGAGCCCTAACTCCCCGGGAGGCATATCGAACATTGAAGTTTCGTTCGCCGATGCCTCTGTAAGCATATGCCGATATGAGACTGTAGTCAATGGCAAAGCCGATGGATTGGTCTATGTACGGAAATGTTCTCAATCTGTCGTCCCGGAATCCGGCTTTTGCCAAGAAACTGAGGTCGTATTTCTTTGTCGTCCCGAATCCCGAGTCTCTGTAGATGTCGATGCTTTCAGTTAGTGAGTTCGCTGCTTTAATTGGACTGGGGCTATAGCCGACAAAGTTCTTTCCGTAGGCCAAACTCATACCTGAGAGAGTAACCTTCACTCCAGCTGTTGCTCCTTCAATACCTGCAAAAATGACAAGGAAATCGCGGGGGGATCCTGCTGTAACAATGTGCGGTATCTGAACCCTCCACGTCATGTTGGCACCAATTGGTATATTTGTTTTAGCAATCACAGTGGTAAGATTACCCGAACTGGTTGCTTGGAACAAAGCAACGGTGAGTGAAGTGGCACCCACTCCAGCCCCGCCAGAAACCCTAAAAGCATACCATTCCCCGGGTATCACCTTTCTAAGGAGAGGAAACTTCACAGAATAGTTGTTACTACTACCTCCACTGTTATCAATTACTTCGACCGCCTCATTGTCTATAATGTTCAACGAGACCATATTGTCCTCGTCAAAGTTCTGAGTCTTGACCTCAAGCCCAGGTGTTAATTTGTCGGTCTCAACTGGTATTTGCGAATATGCTGAGTATAAAGAATCCTCAGCCGGTTGATTGGTAATTGCCATATCGCGTTATATTATATATCCGTGGTCCATATTGTTGTCAGGAGTGAATGCCTCTTCAATGAGGACCTCCATTGTCTTGTCCAAATGCTGAGCCAGGTACTCCTCGAAGTTATCAGCGGGAGTGTCGACCAAGTCAACGTAAATGTGATTGCGGTAAAGCTCTGAGCCTTCTCGTTTTATCTTCCATGCAGTGGCATTTCCGAATCGGACCAGGTCCTTGGGATCCGAGAATGTGATGCCTTTGAGCTTTGCCCACTCCATGATGATCTGTCCCAAATTGGCGGGGATCTTTCCAGGACCTCGTCCCCGGATGAGAGTGTAGAAGTAGTTTGGAGCTTCGATCGTTCCCCAAACTGTTTCGCCTTCTCGTCCCGTCTGGACTGTTATCTGAGCATAGGTTCTGCCCGAAGCTTCCTGCCCGGCGTCCTGTGATGCCCGGATGATCTCGTCCCTCATCTGGGTGAGACCCTCAGCCAATATCTGTTCCAGTCCTACCGCCATTTGTTTCTGGGTTTGCGAGCATTGGCTTTCTGCTGAGCCTTACGCTCCAGTTCCTTGTTCAGTCGCTCCCGGAAGAGGTGACTCTGCAAGTTGGTGAAAAGGAGGTTGTACACCTTCCCGTATTTCCATTCCAGAATCTCATCCGGGTCTTTCGAGTAGTCCTTGGCCAGTGCAGTGATGGTGGCCATCTCGCCAACCACCAAAGAGAATTGAGTAATGCCGGCTGCCTTTTCCTCGGCACTGGGCTCGTACTTGAGCTCAGTCTGTTCTCGCTCGATCCAATATTTAATGCCCATGAGAACCTCGTACCAGTACTCGACAATTTCGGAGGTGTTCCTGAGACTCCATTTGACGCCGAGACATTGCATTCCTTCCTTCATCTTGTCAATGTCGGTCAGCTCCTTTTCAGTGATGATCCGGCCAAGCTCTATGCGTTGGCCGAACGTCATCTGACCGCCTTGTATGTCGATTCGCTGTATCATACCATTGTATAAATATCACGGAAGGTCCAGACGTCGGGGAACTCGCCCTCAGGTTTTACATTGATTTCAGTTACAATTAAGTCTTCTGTGTCCGGGAATGTATACTCTTTGAGCTTCCATTTTCCCTCTGCATATGCTGGGGTTAGGGGTCTTCCGCATAATATGGCTCTATACGGGTACAATGCCGCGACCAGGATCTTCGGATCAGTGTTAGTGCTTATATATTCGGAGCCTACTACAGACTTGTCAACGGGTTTTGATTCAGTATTTTCAAAGGTTATCGTAATTCCCCGCATATTAAATCCTTCGTGGATGATGTCTACCAGCCTGACAGGTTTAGGCTCGGGTGGAGCAGGAGGAATGGGCTTATACGCATCGAGACACCATTCTTGCGTTACAGTTAGCTCCAGTCCTACGCTGACCTCGTTGGCGTCAAACCGAGGAGACGGGTACAGCACCCGGACAGTGTTCATGATTTCCGGATATTGCTTGACCAGCTGAGAGGTCTTGAGCAAGTAGAGGAAAGGCCGGACCATCTGCTCCTCGATTTGGTTCTTTAGCTCCAGTCGTCCGATGGTGGGCGAGTTCTGGCTGAACTTCGTGTCGCCTTTGTAGGCATCGTTGGCCATCGGCTCGAACTTGCAGAAGTATATCTGCATGATGGTCCTTTGCTTCTGGTGCCCTCTGTAAGGAATATCATAGTAGCCAGTGGTAGGTTCCTCAACATAGACAAAGTCAGACGATACCCGATTGCCGTCCGAGTCTGTCACGAATCTTTCCATCGTGTCTACTTTGACGTTCAGCATCCGAGCCTGGTCACACTCAAAGACGGCCAGAGGATTGACCATCTTGACTATGTCGCGGATGAGGGTTATGATGTCCAGTATCATCGCTTCGCTGGGATTATGATTTTGGCGGACTTCATGCCAGTCGCCTTCGGCTTTATCTCAAATGTCATTCGCATGATGAGCATGTCCAGGAAGTCCGGAGACCTGCCAAGGAGCTGTTTCATGGTGTCCTTGGAGATGAGCTCTCGCTTCTGCTCAGCGGAGTTCGTGTTCTTGGACTTGAGCACCGTCATCTCCTGCTTGATTTTCTCCTGAACTTCGGGGGAGCAGATGATGTGGATCTGGCGCTTGTTGATGAGCTCCGCCAGCTTGAATGCGCACTCCGACTTGATGTTGTTGTACGTCTTGGAGTCAATGGCTGACTGTCCTCCATGAAACTCCCGGATGCCTTTCAGGTAGCTCTCCAAGTAGAACCCAAGTCCGTCAGCGTCAGAGACGATGCTGGACCTGGGGACTTTCAGACCGGTGGCCAATTTGGCGATCTTCTCCTCCATCTCCTTGCCTTCCGAGAAGCTTTTGGCAATTGGGATCCGGCATACCATGCCGTCCCAGGTTCCAACCACCCAACTGTCTCTACCTTTCCCGGCAAGGTCAGTGCTAATGAACCGATTGCCCGTCGGGAGTACGAACTCATTGCTGAACATGTCGCACACTGCGTCATAATCGACCAGCCAATTCGGGTCATCGTCATACTCCCAGTTGCCAAAGACCAGTCGCTCGATCTGCGACTGGGTCAGGTTCCGGAGAAGCCCCTCAATGTACGTGTCTGGGAGAGTCTTGTTGTCCTGGGGCAGAGCTTTGACGAACCGACGCCAGGGAGGCAGCTTGTTCTCCTTCCATGGCTTGTAGTAGTCCGTGTAGAGGAAATTGTTGGACGGGTTGCAGGTGATGAGGAGTTTGGGAGCCAGCTTGTAGACGTCATTTTTCCATCGACCGATGGAAGCCTGGAGGTTGGTCTTCGCCTCGCGGATAAACTCTCCGCCCTCTTCGATCCATCCCCGAGTCATCTGCATGGACCCGAATCTCTCATACATGGGGTCACTGGGGTTATACTTGGCATCGATGAGGTAGATGCGGCTTTTGTTGTACAACTCGAAAAAATTGTATTGACCATTGAAGTGGTAGTAGTCCTCCGTGATACCCCAATGGGCGAATACCTCGTAGAGAGAGGGGATGGTGTATCGAACTAAGTCGGCGGCCGTCTTACGCGCAATAAAATAAAATGTCTCCGGATAGGTGAGGGCATCGCCGGCTATCAAGGAACACCCGAGGTAGGATTTGCCAGCACCTTTCGTGCCAGCATACAGAATGTCAGTGACTGAATCATCCAGCCATAACCGAGCCACTTCCTTCTGCTTCTCGTTGCCTTTGGTGTCAAATTGAAGCCGGCGTCCCATTTTATTTTACCTCCATTCCTGTTATCTGCTCGAGAGTGATGCCTCCCGTCAGGTTGACATTTGTCTTGCGTCCTTGAAGCACCTGGATGAGGCTGGCAGCGTACTTGCCAACCAGGGCTCCCTCGATTTGCTGGGAATTGATGGCGTCCTCGATGGTGCCACCAATTGCAGCTGCTACCGGATCCCCCGTGAGTTCCCCGTACTCAACAGGATTGATCCCAGCGAACAGCCTGAATGACTCGATGGTCATCGGGCGGGAAATGTAGACGCTGCAGTCGTCGCCATTCTTATTCTTGTGAGCCTGGGAGAAATAGTTATCCTTCATGAATTTGCAATACTCAATGAATGCAAAATAAAGCTCCTCCGCATCGGTGGGCTTTACAAAATCTCCGGCGTCTCGCCTTTTCTGTCCCTCCTCCATATAGGTGAGCGGACTCATTTTATATGTACTTCGTGCCATGTCTCAAATATAATTAAACCTTATACAAATTAAAAATTTATTTCTGCACAACAATCCCCGGAGCGTTTGGCCCCGGGGATCTTTAATTTATTCGCTTACGCGAATGAGGGTCACGCCGAACCACAGGAACTTGACCGAAATACCTTGCGGCCAAATCATGCCTTCGTGGACCGTTGCGATGGATGGGGTCCAATTACAGTACTTGGTATTGACTTCCGAGTACAAAGCCCAGTTTTTCCCGAGCTGCTTAAAGTGTTTTGCTTTCATGCTTGTTTGGTTTTAATTTCCGTATACGCGAGTGCCGTCCAGTATCTGCTGGTCAAGAAAAGGCCCAATTTGGCACCAGTTCTACTGACTCTGTCAGTTCTACTGACTCTGTCAGTTCTACTGACTCTGTCAGTTCTACTGACTCTGTCAGTTCTACTCGACTAGTTCTACTCGACTAGTTCTACTCGACTAGTTCTACTAACTCTACTCGCCTACGACTTCTTTTTGAACTTTTGGATCCGACTTTCCGCTCTCTCCATCTGCTTGATGGATCGGGTCAATTTCCGTTTGGGACTGATCCACCATTGGCGGATCCCGCCGAAAATCGCGAACAGGCCGATAGTGGCCAACAGATAAATTGCAATCATTTTCTACGCCTCCTTTCTAATTTGGTTTGTAATTTGCGGACCTCAACCCAGTCCTCATGCCGCATCCAGTACGGACGGGACAGCAGACTCTGCTGTCCACGTGCTATTTGCATGGTGGTCTTTTTCAATTTGCGGGCGTAGTCCAGTACCTCCCGCTCCTCTTTTGAGTAGATTCCAAGCCATCGCCGGAACACTCCAATTTTTCCTGTTGGGGGTAGCCCCAATTTCTCAGTTTTTTTCATAATAAACAATGTGTGGAACAATAAAATTTTTATTGTTCCGGCCCCTAAGTGATTGATATTCAATGGTTTGGGTGCTTTTCACTGGGGGGACCGGAACAATTGGAACAATGTTTCTATGCACTTCTATTTGGTGATTTCTCATTTCCTAAATTGGTCATAATCTCCTCTCATATTTCCTATTCAGGTTTTCCTCCTATATTATTGTTCCAATTGTTCCGGGGGGGGTTAATTCATTGATATTCAATCAATTAGGGCCGGAACAATCATTGTTCCACATTGTTCCACATTGTTCCGGCCCTAAGTGATTGATTATTAATGGTTTGGATGTTTTTCATTGGGGGGACCGGAACAATGGAACAATGGTTTGACCAACTTTTTTAGGGGGGCCTGTCGAGATTTTTGCCAAAACCATGGTTTTATCAACTTTTGGGGCCGGGGGTCCCCGTGATTTGGGAACAATGGAACAATGATTTGACCAACTTTTGGGGCCGGGGGTCCTATTCACCCGTGGATCCGAAGCCCCCCTGTCCTCTTTCAGTCGATTGCGGGAAAAGTTCGTCCTCCGACTCGAGAACTTCCACCCCGGTATAGGAGACAGGCATCACCAAACCCTGAACCAGCTTCATCCCCGGCTTGAGGATGACGAACTCCTTGCCGACGTTCATGACGTGCAGATGGATTTCTCCTTGGTAGTCTTCGTCAACCACGCAGGCTCCGACCTGGAGCTGATACTTGGTGGCAATACCGCTCTTGTTGAACATGATGAGGGCACACCCCCGGGGTATTTGAGCTTTGATCCCGGATGGGATGTTGATGCTTTCGCCCGGCCAGATCTGTTTGGCTTCGAAGTCTTCCGGGATGTAGAAGTCCAGCCCGGCGGACAGACCCGTTCCTCTGGTCGGGGTCTTGACATTTCTTACTTTTACGATTTTCATTTTTTAAAATATTTTTCGAGACGAGCTCGGTGTGTTGTGCCTGATGAGAGTGATGCTCCTTCTATGAAATTATACCGAGTGTGAAGAGGCAGCTCCTGGAATGCCTTCTTGAACGGTTGACCATCCGATTCAAATATCTTGCCCCAGGCATTGCCTGGGGTGACGTCTTTCATTTTTCGGGACTTGATCCACCCCAGAGCCTCTTCCCGATTTATAGAACGGATGGAAGGTCTAACAGATCCCTTCCGGAGCGTCATTTTGAACCACTGAGCCTCCGTATTGGAGTCATCTTCTTTAAACCATACCCGGTAATATCCGATAGCTATTGCCATAAGTTGTAGAATATTTCGTGACACTTCTTGCGGTACGCCATCGGGTCCTGTCGGATGCTCCGACACTTGAGAGGCTCTTTGGGTCGGTCGAGAATCTCCTGAGGCAGTACGTCGCTGAAAGCATCTTTGAGAATGCGCTTGTGAGTTCTGTCCTCCCGGGGCAAACGGAGAGCGAACCTGACAACGTCATGTCCCAGGAATGGTGACCGGAGTTCAACTGTGCTCCTCATGGAAGCCCGGTCAAGCCGAGGCATGTGGTAGAACGGAAGCTCTTGGAACACGTCTGAGAGCTGGGAGTCATAATCATCAACTCGGCGATAGCCTCCGAAGAGTTCGTCAGCTCCATCCCCGGTCAGGATGACCCTCTCCTTGACCTTCTCCATGAGTCGGAACTGGGGGATCATGGAGCCCAAGTCGATGGGGGTTTCGTTATATCGGAGACACCTCTCCAGGCAATCATCATCGGGGATAGGGCCAAGAGAGGTGATAGAAACCCCTAAAAATTCGGACAATAGCATACCAAATTTTGATTCATTATTTTCCACCATATAGAGATTAACCCCCAGGCCCATTCGATGGAGAATAGAGGCAACTATGGATGAATCCAGTCCTCCAGAAACCAAAGCTCCGACCAGGACTTTAGAGTACATTGCCCGGCGTTTTACGGACTTCTCGACCAAGCCCCGGAGGACTTCGGCGAACTTGGATTTGGCTAAATGACTCCGTTTCTCTATCCCCCATCTGTAGTAGTCCCTCCGGATAATGGTGGGCTTCACCTTCATGTCATCGAAGGAATAGACAGTATTCGGCATAATACGCTTGACGTTGTTCCACGGAGTCCGGTCATCCCAGTTGTACCCCCATTTGAACACTTCCGACTGGTAATACCGGTCGAAGTCTCGGAAGTCCGACACCAACGGGGTTATCTCCGAGCAGATTTCCCCGAATTGGTTGTAGTAGAGTTGCTTCTTTCCGAGAGGGTCGGTGAAAGCAATAATTTGACCCTTCCTGTACCAGCATATTGCCCACATGCCATCCCAGTTGTTGGCTTCATAGATGATGTCTTCGAGACACGAGGATCCAAACAAGTCGCGAAGATACTCGACGTCGCTGGAATACCTCGTAGGATAGTTGTAGATCTCCCCGACATAAAGGAGCCACCCATTGTTTCCGGCTAACTCTATAGGCTGAGCCAGACCATCGCCTGGTTCAGTCTGAATGGGCAAACGAACATGACCGAGGAACCATCCTCCTTCGGCAATCTGGACGGACTCGATGCCCCTATGCTGTATCTTGTCAATGGCGTTAATCCTTCTTGTTATACTTATTCCGCACATATCACTTTAGTTTGTTTCTGAGAGCGTCCATGAGACAAACGATCCCTATTCCGATTATTACTGCTATTGCCAGCCCGATGATGATAGGCTCCTCACTTCCTCCTGTCATGACTTTTCTTTGAATTTTCGAGGACCTGTTGTGCCTTTCTTTCGATCCTGTTGGTGTAGCACCGACTCCCCATGTGGAGCCCAGTCAGGAGCTTCGAGCATCCCGGGCAGAACATGCAATCGTCATATTGCTGATGAGCTTTAGCTCTTGCTTCGTCGATAGTCATAATTTAGTAGATTACCCATTTGGAAAGATCTTCGTTGTATGCATGGAGGGACCCAGCGAAGTAATGCAGAGATCCCTTCTTGAGAGAGGGATAGGTGGCTGCGAGGATGTTGAACACGTAGTCCATCATGGCCTCCGTCAACCAGATGTCAATTGCGAAGTGCTTGAAAAAGTCATTGCTCCGGATATAATATATCACGTGGAGTCGATTGTTCCGGATGAGGAACTGGTAGCTGACGGAGCAAGGTACTCGGGTAAGAGCCCCGGCTGTTGCCCGGGTGTCCTCCGGCTCGAAGATCATGACCATTGCTCGTCTGGAGTGCGGGTCGTCCCGGAGAGTCGTGATGACATTGTCCAACTGGTGGATCTCGGGTCCCTTGTGGAAGATGTGCAGACGCTCCGAGTAGGTGTAGTCGAAGCGACCCTCCTGACGAGTCTTGCTCACCAGCTTCTGCCACAAGTCCCGGCGGATCTCCCAGCTCTTACCGGGGTTGACTCCATTTCGGTCAAGCCGGTCGGAGAGCTCTGCTCGGCAATACTTCTCGATGAGCTCGGCCTCGTCTTTGAACATGAAGTCGAGCATCTCACGTTTGCCGAGATACGGCTTCGAGATGACGAAGCTCACTCCGATGAGTTCCTTGGTGAGCCGGTCGTCCCCGCTGAGTTCCTGGTTTTGGTAATGGTTGACCGGGACCGTGATGCCGGAAACCTTGAGCTCCCGATCCATCTCCCGGATCATTTCGAAACAGTCTTTAAATATTCTACCCATATCAGTATTTGGATTTAATGCGAAACAGATTTACTTGATACTTCAACGACCAGAGCTCCCGGACTTTGTCTTCCGTGACACCTATGCTCCCGAAGAGCATAGCGAACATTGCCCAGATGTTCCAAAGTCTCTCCTCGAAGACCACCAAGTCAACCATGTACTGAGATTGTCTCCACTCCCGGTTCTTGAGGCAGTTGGCAGCCAAACCTATTGTCTTGATCAGCTCCAGTATGTTCTCCTCGAAATTCTCGTCGGCAATATCCTTCCGGAACCCGTATGTGTGACCCCAAGCAAAGTCTGGGGCCATACCGTACAGCTGGTAAAGCTCGAGCATAAAATTGAAGGCATCAATCAGCTCCTCCAGCACGTGGTCCTTCTCGTTTTTGTCCTTGGCCTCCATCGCTTCTGTGAGCTCCTCGACAATCTGCCAACAGAGTTTCTTGAATAGTTCTTGATCCTCCAAAGTGTTAATGTCAAAGTTCGCGATGCGCTCCTTGAAGTACGGCCTGTACATGAGCTGGAGCTCCCCCTGGAGGGCATAAATCTCTTCCCAGCTCTTAATGAATGGCTTAAAGTCTTGTGTGTTCATGGCTTGATGTTTGGGAATGGATCTTCTTTGTGGGAGTAATATACAGCTATTCTGCGCCCCTCTTCTGTGAGAACATGTTTGATCTCATGCACCTCGATGGGACTGATCCGGATGAAGTCTACAGCCTCCGAAATGGTTGAGAAGTACGTAGGTACCACCTCTGGAGCTTTTAATGGCTTGGGGTCCTCGAGTTCGTTGTTGATGGCCCCGATTGTGGCTACCATGTCAAGGAGGTTGTCCTCCTTGTGTGCATTGGATTCACGTGCCATTTTCACTGCCACTTGGACCCAAGACACGTCAAGAGCGGTCAGAGGCTTACCGGTAATGACCGAGGCGATCTCTGCGGCCTTCTGGTTGCATTCCATGAATGGTCCGTATTGTCTCTCCTTTTCCTCCGACCGCTCATTGATGATTTGGTCAGCGTGTTTAAGTATGTTACTCATGATTTTTAGTATATAGGTTAGACCCCGGGGAGGGACTCGAACCCTCCTGTACCACTCCGGGGTGCCCAACGGAGTGACGGCTCCATTGGGCGAGGAGTTCTGACTTACTCCTCAGCCGGTGCGTTCTCCGGCTCGTTCTGTTCTGCTTCGGGAGCTGCCTCGTCAGCCCTCTTCCGGCCGCGCTTCGGCTTCTCGGTCTCTTCGGAAACCGGTGCCATCTCGCCGAGCTCCAGGTCCTTCGAGTCGATGCCCTTTCCCCAGACGTGACCGTCGTTGGTCTTGATGCGGTACTGGATGAAGTTGTTGCGGGGGTCGAGACGAACTCCGATGATGATGCCGTCGGTCTGCTCCTTGGTCTTCGTGCAGATGAACTTGCAGAAGCGGCCGATGTTGGCTTTGGCCTTCTCGAGATTGGCTTGGGCCTCCTCGTCCGAGATCTCCTTCTTTAGCGGACGGGGGTCCTTGGGCTCCTTCGGGGTCTTGGTCTTGCGAGCCTTTTCCGGCTTCTCCTCGGCGACTTCGTCGTTCTCCTTGATGCCGTTCTCGGCTTTGTACTCTTCGGTCTCAGTGGCGTTGTAGACAGCGCCCTCCTCTGCCGGATGTTCCTGAGATGCTCCTCTCGATGCGAGGATGGATTCGATGGCGTCAAGCTCGTCACCGGTCTTGACCTTGGCCAACTTTTGGAGAACTTTCGAGCTGTAGCTCTTGTACTTTTCGATAAACTTTTCCATAGTGTTTAGTTGTTAAGTGTAGGGTAAAAGTAAGAAAAAATGTCCACTTAAAAAAATTTTCACCAGAAAAATTGAAATTATTTCAATCCAATTCGACTGTGATTATGTCCAATATGTTGGAGGTCCTCATGCTATTGACTACCAGTAGAGCCCTTCGGATCCCCAAGTCCCTCATTGCTCGCTTTGCTTGAGCAATGGCTCTGGCTTTGATTCTCCCGTCGGGGATAGCTGCTTCGTAGCTGTTGTAATCCTCGTCCATTAATTCGTAGTAATATCGTTTCATTGTCCTTTTGTTTGTACTACAAATATGCGAAAAATATTCTTATTCCTACGATAAAACGGGGGGGGAAAAGTAGAGGCTAAGCCTCTACCTCTTCACCTTTGTAATTTACGAATTTAGCATCCTGATAGCCGAAAAATCGGAGGGACCCGAGGTCTTTGGTCATCGTGTTCAATATCTGGGCGAGCTCCTGGTCGGAGTAGTCTTTGCAGGAGTTGACTGTGTCTACTGCCCAATAGTTCGACTGTCTAACTGAGGTGTAGCCCCTCTTCCCGACAGTTACTATGAAAGCGTTGGGCCGGTCGGATAACTTGTTCTCTTTGCTTCGGAATATGACCGAGACTTTTTTGTTGTTGGGACAAGCGGCTTTTGCCAGACTTTCGATTCGGTGTTTGTTTTCGTAGTTCATAGTGTTATCGTTTTGTTTGTATCCTAAATGTAATACTTCTGCGACAAATACTACGATGTTTTACGATATTTTTTTCAGATACTTTTCGACCCTCGCTTTTACAGCTTCCATGAGAGCATCCTGCCCCCGGGTCTTCGCTTTCTGGGCTCTTATGACGTCCTGGTCCACTGTCTTCGAGCATACCAGTTTATTGACTATCACGACCTCCTTCTGTCCTTGTCGGTCAAGCCGAGCATTGAATTGTTGCTCCAGCTCGAGAGAATAGGTCTGCCCAAACCAGATGATGCGGTGTCCTCCGGCTTGAAGGTTGAGCCCATGGCCCCCGGAAGCCGGGTGCATCAAAAGAACCTGGATTCTGCCAGCATTCCAGTCAACGATGTCCTTCTCCGTTTTGAGTTCCCGGGGCTTATACTTGGCGAGAGCCTTCATGAGCCGGTCTCTGTCATGCTGGAAGGTCCAACCTATGAGGACTGACTGTCCCCCGGCGTCCTCAATGAGTTCCTTCGTGGCTTCTATCTTCAACGTGTGCACCTCATGGGCCACTCTCTGTTCATCGTACACTGCTCCATTGGCAAACTGGAGGAGCTTCGTGGACAAAGCTGCTGCATTGACAGCTGGTATCCCTACGGCGTCCCCGAGCTGATCAATCATGCTGAGAACTTGTTCCTCCTCGAAGGAGTCATAAGCTTTTTGGATCTCCGGGGGCATCTGGATTTCCACTATGTTGTCGATGCGCTCGGGGAGATCGAGGTAGTCCTTAGCTTTCATGCTCATGCAGATGTCCCCTATCTTTGAGTATATGCGCTCCTGATTCTCTTTGGATATGTCGTACGAATATACAATATGCCCGTTTCTACGTCCTGGCTTAAAGTAGTTGTCACGATAGTGGGATATGTATTTTCCCAAGCGCTCTCCCCGGTCCAGGAGGTACATTTGGGCCCAAAGGTCCATAAGACCGTTGGGTGCCGGGGTACCAGTCAAACCTACTACTCGAGAGAGTGAAGCCTGAACGTGCTTGAGAGCTTTGAACCGGATTGACTTGGGGTTCTTGAAACTGCTGAGCTCGTCTATGACCACCATGTCGAATGGTAAGCAAGATCCCCCGTAGAGCCCGCATAGCCAAGCCACGTTGTCTCTTCCGATGGTGTATACGTCTGCCTTCTTGGCAAGAGCCTCACGACGTTGACGTTCTGTTCCGATGATGCGAGACACTTTAATGTGCTTCAAGTGGTCCCATTTCTCGACCTCCTGTGTCCAGACTGATTCGGCTACTCTTTTGGGAGCTATGACTAATACCCGTCGGACCTCGACCTCTTTAAACATGAGCTCGTTGATGGCTGTCAAAGTAGACACTGTTTTACCCAATCCCATGTCCAGGAACAGAGCACAGTGCGTGTGGCTTATTATGTGTTCAACAGCTTGTAGCTGGTATTGATGGAGATCATTTTCGGTCATATTCCAATGCTAACATTTTACAACCCATGGTCGTGTCTATTACCTCTACTCGAAAGCCCATTGCTTTCAGTTTCTGGTGCATTAATGTCTGTATTTTTCGGGGCTTTTTACCGAATGCTTTCAGCTCAACGAAAACGACTTCGCCACCGGGGAACAGACAGAGTCGGTCGGGGAGGCCAGCATTGTGAATTGCGGGGAGTTTCAAACACCAGCCACCAACTCTCTCCACCTCAGTGACGAGTCGTTTCTCAGTCGATTTTTCGCACATAATACTTTTGCTTTCCATAGATGGGGAATCTTTTACTGGCCTTGCACGGCTCCCATTCTGGCATGCTCTTCAACAAGTCATTTATTTCTCGGGTCCTATACCGGTCCATGTCCTCTCTGTTCCGCCCAAGACATTCACACCATATCTCAGCAACACACACGTAGTCTCGGGGGGTGGTCCCTTTGGGGTTTAGTTCATCGACCAGGAAGTCTCTTCTCTGGTAGAGATCCATTGAGTCCCAGTTGTCCGGGAGTTGACGTTCCAAGTACGCCTCAATGATGCCTTTCCGTTCATCTGACTCGCTGTGCGAGCTTTGCTCGTTTTTGGCTATTTTCTCGGCTTCGTGGCTCAAGTAGAGTTTTTCCTTGGATTTGTACAGGACAACTGCCTCAGCCCATATCTGGTCTATCTCGTCGTCCAGTTCCATGAACACGTCTTTTTTGGCATTGTTGGGGACCACGTCCACTGGCATGAAGCGTCTGTTGCCAGTGGGGTCTCTCAGGAATTCGCTGTCGTTGGTGGTGCCGAAAAAGACGCATTGCCGGGGGAATATCTCAGAAGTTCTGGCATACGCTGGTCGGAATGAGTCTTCTGACTTAGATATGAAATGCTTCACTGACTCAACCTCCGCTTTGCGGAGACCTGAGAGCTCAGCTATTTCAATAAGCCATGCCCCCTGGATCTGCTCGAGAGCCTCCTTCCCTTGGACTGTCAGGAATGTATCGCTAAACCAGGATTTTCCCAATTTTTTGATGAACGTACTTTTGCCGGATCCTTGAGGTCCTACGAGCATAAGCACAAGGTCGAATTTGACCCCGGGGTTCATAACTCGGGCAACTGCTCCAACCAGCATCTTGCGGATGGCTTCGCGAGAGTAGATATTGTCGTCAGCCCCCATGTAGTCAATCAGGAGTTTGTCTACCCGTTGGATCCCGTCCCATTTGAGGTCATTGAGATAGTCCAGAATCGGGTGGAAGTGGTTGCGTTCAAATTCCAGAGCCATGGCATCGTCGATCTTTAGCGAGGACGTTATTCCATATACGCAACCCAAATAGTTCCTGACCCCGGAATAGTCTACGTTCTTGACAGGCTCCGGCTTAACAACCCGACGCCACGGGAGATTCCCAAAAACGTACCTCTTACCGTCAAAGTCGTTCTGTCTGAACAGTCTTTTGAGTCTGGGGTCGTTTGCAAATATGAGGTTGAGGTTGGCATCCGACGAGAGGTATGCTCCTCGGGTGTCAACCTCCAGCTCCTTCATCCACTCGACGCTCTCAGCCTCCGGGTCAACCTCCTTTTCGACTACCTCTTCCTGAGTCCGATCATGCTCTGGATCGGCAAACTCGTACTTGGCACTGTTGATGTGGTCGTTGGCAATGGTTGTCTTAGTGTCTGGGTCATTGCGTACGAACTCCTCCATTGCTGACACACTTGGCAACTTCGACGAGGGATCCTTGACCTTGTCGTCAAGGTGGCCGAATTTGTGTATGCGGACCAAGTCAAACGCATTGCAAAGTTTACCCCCACACGGGTCAGTTCCATGATGGGAATAAGCGAACTTGTCCTCATACACGATAAGACCAGCCGAGGCGCTGCCTTTTGTGTAAGTGTATCGGTCTTCCAATGCTGACGGGACATAGGTGTCGGAGAGGAAGGTCTCTATTGCTTCGGGTATGGAGTACGCCCTACAGAACGCTCCTATGAGCCCCCTCTTTATGGTTGGGTCCTCCTGCTTCTTAACGGCTCTGTCGACAGCTTCGAAACGGGACGAAGCTGTGGGCCAAAGTGATGAGTCCTTCCAATCGGCATAGGAGTTGAGGATCTCGTCAGCATCAATCCATGGACCGTCCTGAACCTTAAAGTAGTAGTCCATGTCCTTCGGCGTAGAAGGCCAGAACATGAGTCGGTTGGTCTCGAAAGTTGAATTGTCGAAAAGGTCTATGCCGATTATCCCGGCAATTTTTCGGCTTATGGCCACATACTCATCAGCCGTGACTTCTCTGCTCAGTGGCATTATTAGTCGGTACCGGGGAGACGCATCTGAGTGTTTGTGAGTCCCATGCAGAACAGCTGCATTGTCAAACTGGAGAGTAAAGTCATCCCAGAGGTCTTTGTGGGCAAAGTCCAAGTCGAGTGTCATCAACTGTCTGTGGACCACATTGGCCGGACTTCTTTTGCCTCCCCTCAGGTAGCCCCCGACATATCCACCTACGTCCTTTATTTTGAGCTGGTCCTCCTTGCTTGCAGAAACAAATTCCTTGAATGTTTCAGTGGTCTTATTCTCCTCCCCGAGTCGACTGACCAATTCAGACCATTTCAGTTTCTTGTTGCTCCATACTTTTGATCTTGCACTCAGTCCAATTGCAATATCAAGTTCCCCGTCGTATGTCATTAGTCTTTTTTATAAAATTTAGTAACGTATCCGTCTGCTTTGAGAGGCAATCCCATTGGCAAGCAGTTCAGCCAAGGAAGATCCTCCCCCATAACTCTGCACATAGTCTCCAGACAATCCCCGGCTCGGTCTTCGTCTACCTCTGCAATGGCTTCATCATGGACATGCATTACTATTTCGAAGTCTTTCATAATGCTTAGTCTGTACATTGCTTCGGCGAGAAGATCCCGGGAGATTGCCTGGACTATGTTCTCCACCAGTTTGCCCCCGTAAGTCTCTACCTCAGTCCATCCTACTGACTGGACCATGCCGTCATAGACAATGCCAGTCTGCCCGAACCTGTTGGGTCTCACCCGGGGATTTCTGTAGTATAATTTTCTCCCAGCTGGGAGAGCTATTGTCAAATTGGTCCCGTCATGTTCAAAGACGAGACAACTTACCTTTTTAGTCTTTCTGGTCTGGACGCACTCAATGGCCTTTTCGTTCACCTCAGCCCAAAACTCAACGATTTTAGGATTGGCTCGACGCCAAAGAGCTACAATGGAATACATTTCCTTTTTGGACAGCTTTTTCTCTTTGTCCATCTTCTCCATTGCGTTGACCGATCCCTCATATCCGAGTGCTAATTCTGCCGTCTTGCCCCGCTGTCTGAGGTCCGATCCTTTCGTAACCTGCTCAATGGGGACCCCGAACATGAGTGATGCTGATGCCTCGTAGATCTTGCCATGGGTGTTGAAGACGTCGAGTCGCCATTTCTCCTGGGCTAACCAGGACAGGACCCGGGCCTCAATAGCACTAAAGTCGGCTACTGCAAACATTTTCCCCTCCGGGGCTATGAAGGCTGTTCGGATGAGCTCGGACAAAACATCCGGGATATTGCCGTAACACATTTCGATAAGGTCGTAGTCTCCTTTCTCTACCATGCTTCTGGCGAGGTCCAAGTCCTTCATGTGATTCTGGGGGAGATTCTGGAGCTGAATCATTCGACTCGACCAACGTCCTGTTCTGTTGGCCCCGTAAAACTGGAATAACCCGTGAGCTCTCCTGTCTTTGGCAGCGCAGTTGAGCATTGCAATGTACTTCTTAGTTGAAGTCTTGGACAGTGCAAGCCGACCAGCGAGAACCTCCTTGACCAGATCGGGAGCCTCCGGGGTATTTTTCAAATATTCTAGAATCTCAGGTTTGCCAAGTGCTGGGAACTCGAGCCCGAAGTTGGTTTTGAGCCATGTCTTGAGCTGAGCTAAACTGTTAGGATTGTCCAAGTCCGTTAGCTCCTTCATCCGGTCGGTCATCTCCTCCGTGTATACCTCATCGAAAGAGATGGCGTTCCCGGCCATATCGAGATCTATCAGAATTCCCCGGTCATTGATGCTTTGGTCTACGAGGTAGTTCCGACGTTCGAACTCCGGGAATGGGAATTGGTCCAGCTGTTCCACGATCTCCCGTTCGGCAATCACGTCATATTTGGCATACGTCTTGAACTCGTTCCACTTGTCCGGGTCGTCGTCCGGCATGTTCCGAGTCCTCATCCCGTTGGACTTGGTTGGCTTGCACGGGGAGCAGAAAAACCGGATTAAAGCTTTACCGGTCGACTTCTTTCCGTGCTCTCCGAGGACCAACGCCTTGGAGAGTTCATCCAAAGCCAAAGGCAGTCCGCAATAGGCTGCTTTAGTCATTGAGCAATACAATTGATCAACCGGGATAGGTAGTCCTATACGCTTAAATACGAGTCTCTCAAATACTGCGTTGTGCGCCCATTTCTCGATCCCCGGGTCAATTAAAGCAGAAACGAAGTAATCGGGGAGCTCCTCTCCTTTGGCCAGATCTATCACCTGAACGGGAGAGGTGTCAAAGGCGAAAGATACTATAAGGAGCTGAAAGTCCCCCGATTCTATGTATTTATAGGCGCCCGTGGATTTAATGTCCTCCGGGCTATATGTTTCGGTATCGAAATATAAGCGTCTCGGCATGTTGACTATTATTAAATTTGTTGCTGGGCGGGGATTCGAACCCCTAATCCCAAGTAAGACCCAGCATACCAACCTACATAAGGTCGTCGTCCCACGGGTTCTGGCCGAAGTCCTCTTCTGCCGAAGATCCCCCGGAGAGACGTTCTCCGTCAGCCAACTTCTGGAGGTTGTTCAGCCCGCAAGCAACGCCTTTGTTGCCATTGGTGTTGAAGGCGTAGAAGTTGATCGACGCCCGGCCATAGCACCCGGAGTAGAAGTCCTCTCTTTCGATGATCGGGTTGAGGTTGATGTCCACGATGCCAGGACGGTTGTCCGAGTTGGCATTGACGAACATGTGCCCTGCATACTCCGGATTGTCAGGTCTTTCGGTGTCCCCGTCACGGAGGGGGCTCTTCCACGTCGGGGGAATCTTGCCGCCCAATTTGGCGATGCCTTCTCTGAGAGCCGTGTCGATGGCCTCCTTGACCCGAGACAGAGTTGCCGAGTCAGTCTTCGGGATGAGGATGGACACCGAGTATTTTGCTCGGTCGGAACCCTCCATTGCACGGGGTTCCCATACGTTGGCGTAACTGAACCGGACTTTGCCGGTAACTACTTTGGTTGTTGCACTCATAATTGTTGGAGTTTAGTTATTTGAAAAATCGAGTTTTGCTTGTTCTATGCCCATTGCCGGACGTTTGTCAGACTCAGGGACGAGAGTGGGTTTGCCAGGAGCTTTGATGACGAGGTCCCCGACCAGTGAATCGAAGTCCTTTTTGAGGAGCTTCTCGATAGCCGGGATTCCAGCCAGTTTGACAACTTGGAACTGCTCCGGAGTGTAGTCGCATGCGGTAAGAACTTCCTGAACTGCATTCTCGTCAGTCCATTTCCGCATTGACCTTCCTTCGACTACCTTATATCCCGGGATCTTCTCGCCCGAGATGGCTTTGGAGAGCAGGTGCTCAGATACAGCATTTACCCATTCTTGGAGCATGGGGGCTTGCTCGAAAATCTGAGCGAGTTCCTCAGTGGTCAGGAGTTCGGGCTCTTTGAACTCGTGTTTGGCCAAGTCCAGATTGTGGTCTGCCATCTTGCGACACAAAGCTTTGACTTTACACCACCTGCACCAGTGCCCGACTTGGAATTCCCCCTCCCCGGAGTAAGCAAGAGCTGCTTTGGGTTTCACTACCTCCTCACCCCATTTGTAGAGGTCCTCGGGGGTAATCTCCCATGACGAGATTCGCTCCTGTCTGGGCTGGACAATAGTCAACTTCACCATGTTGATGTCGTAGACCATCTCAAATTTGGACAATGCCCCAAGAGCATACAGCATCAGCTGAGCATTGTTCTCAGCGAAAACCGGCACGCCAGTGCCAAACTTGAGGTCTATGATCTCCATGACCCCGTCAGCGATAATGCAAGCGTCTCCAGTGCCGAATCCTTGTTCGACCCAAGCCGAGAAATCCAGTCTCTCCTCCAGGAGAACGAGTGCGTCTTTGGTTTTCCGTAGAGCTTCCGTATATTGGTCCGTTACGTACTGGCAATAAGCCATTACGGGCTCATCCATGGCCTCAGTGTAGAGGTCACTCTTTTTCAGCTTCCTGAGTTCAGCAGACGTAACGTCAACAGGCGTTATGCTGAACCTCGCTCGGAGGTAACATTCTGCCATCTCGTGAGCCAGAGTACCCTCTTCGGCATACTTGGAAGGCTTACCGGTTTCCTCAACTTTTTCCTCCAGTCTGGCACTGGGGGTGCAGTTGATCCACCGGTCTGCCTTTGATGCCGAAAGCATGGCGTGCTTACGAGATGAGTGATTCGGGGCTCCCATTACGCAAGGTCTTTGAGGAATTCGTAGAATACGTCGTAGTTTCTGGCATCCAGTCCCGTCACATTTTTCGCTCCCAATTCAGTGAGCTTTGCCCGGATGGTTTCGCGGTGGTTGTCCACCTTACTTGCCAGGAGAGTCCGGATGTCCTGAATGGAAACAGCGGGGTCGGAACCCAAAGAGGAGTTCGCATCCATCGGCATGGGTTCGGGCTCCTCAGTCTTTTTGGGGGCTGGAGCCGGAGCCGGAGCTGGCTTTTTCACGTCCTGTGCAGGGACTGATTTCTTGACGTCAGTCGTCTTAACTGTCACGGGATTTGCTCCGATAACCTGACAGATCTTGCGGACCATTTCGAGATCCTGAGTTTCTCCGAGGTTTGCCTCGAACTTAATTTCTACTTTCATTGGCTTGATGATTTTTGATTATGGTGTTCAGAAGTTCAATGTACTTGCTGAGGGGTATAGCTGGGTCATGGAGAACAGTTTCATGAAACAGGGACCCGAGGTGGAACACCTTCGTCTCTCCCGTTTTGACCGATAACTCGGCTCTGTAGTTCCCGTTTGTCAGAATACATGTCTCTCCTTTAAACTCTGAGTTCCATGCTCCTCTGTAGAGGTCGTCGACAGATACACGGAGCCAAGCTGCTAAACGGGAGACTTGCTCCGAATTCAACAAGGTTTTTCCGTTGAGAACCCGGTTGAGAGCTGCTCGGGGAAACCGGTTATCAGGGAACAGAATTTCTGCCACTTCTTGAAGCCTTAGTCCCCTCTGTTCGACTAGTTCTCTGAGATTGATAGTCATTGTGTTGTCCATGTTGTTTGGCCTAAATATAATCAATTTTCCCCAGATATTGAAATTTTTTTAATCTTTTTAATGAAAAATGTTTACTTGGTGAGGAGGTATACCACTTGAGCAATAAACGTACTCCTTTTGCTTGGACTGAGGCGTTTGTATACTTCTCGTAGAGGCTCAATGGCTTTCTCGAGCTTGAGGTCTTCTCCTTTCCTCTCCAGTTCCTTGAGGGCTCTGTAAACCCTGGCCCTTTCCTTCCACTCCAGAACGTCTCCCTTATCTGGCCACCAACCCGCCACGGGGACAAATTTGGAGTTGAGCGCATAAGCCGATTTGCCGTCCTCCGAAAATGGCTGACGAGTGATAGCTCCCGGAGTACAGTTGGGGTTGATCTTCCTCCTGAACGAGATGGACTCCATGTATGTAGGTCCCTCTCCTGGAAGCTTGTCCATTACCATGTAGTGAAATCCGAACTCGTCTTCGTACTGGAATACTACGTATTCTTCGATATTTTCCATAGTTGTGTAGGTTTTTGTTTGTATCACAAATGTAATACTTCTGCGGTAAATACTACGATAAAATCAGCATTTTTTTCCGTATGTTTTGAGAAGTCTCATCATGACAATTTCGAGAGGGTTTGGTGAAGCTGGTTCTGACTGTCTTTGGTCTCCCACCAATTTCTCCCATATTGAGCCAGCCTTAAACCCGATGAAAGCCAGGAGTTTCTCCTTTCTCGTGAGAGGTTTGTCGGTTTTAATGCCAAACTGGTCAAGAATAGACTGAATCCCTTCATTGACAAAATCCGACTGATTGGTAACTGATTCTCTGTGAATAACTCCGAGGAGAACCTCTGCCACATTGCTGGAGTCTTTCAGCTCCTTGGATACGATTCCGTTATAATAGTTGTCCGATTTGGGGTCCGGATCTGCCGGGAGGTCCCAGTTGAATTCCTTTTTCATAATAGTTGGTTTGAATTTATGTTCTATTTTTCCTAACTCCATTACCTGATTGAGGGTTAACAGATGCCCGTCCTCCGTAGTTACTACGTCCGATCCGGTTAGCTGAGGATCCATGTGAGTGGTTAACATTTCTGAAAGCCTTTTCTCTGGGGGAGGTCCTGGAGCTCCTCTTGTGTGTAGCAGGTGGAGATGATCCCGTTACTGAAATAGAGGTCGAAAGCACCCGAAGGAAGCTGAGTAACCATAAGTCTTAAACCATTGCTGTCGATGTAACTTGTAATTGCCATTGTCTTATCCTTTTGTTTGTATCACAAATGTAAGAAAAGTTTTTTGAAGTAAAAAATTTTTTGATTGAAAAATGAGAAAAAAGTTGGGATCCCCGGGATTAAAACTGTTTGATTGAGTTTATGTTCCAGGAGCTGGAATTTCATATGCCCCGTGTCCAAACCAGTTCCTACCATATTTACAAACGGGATTCGGCTAGGGATGAAGACCTCCGTGATTGTTGGTCCTCCCAAAAACCCTCTCCATTTGTGATTTAGGAGGGTGTTTGGGGAACCTTTTCCTCCTGGCCCTTATAGATCTATGTAAATTTGATTGGGTTCCTAAAACACTCCTATTTTTATTCAGTATAACGGAATCTGACTGTATCGTTCTGAGTGATCTGGTTCTGAGCTTGCCAAGCCTCGTCGTCTGTAGAGTTTGTCGTATACTCCTGTGGTGCAATCCATTCCTTTTGTCTGCACCACAAATACGGGGATTCTGCTGCAAATACTACGATAAAATGCTGGAAAATAGGGCCCCGGAACAATGTGGAACAATAAAATTTTTATTGTTCCGGCCCCTAAGTGATTAATATTCAATTGATTAGGCCCTAAAATCCCCTCCCCCCCGGAACAATTGGAACAATGGTTCTGTGCACTCTATTTGGTGATTTCTCATTTCCTATATTGGTCATTATTGGAACACATATTTCCTATTCAGGTCTTTCTCCTATATTATTGTTCCAATTGTT
>ERZ860668.421-NODE-421-length-35113-cov-5.507644_pt1 | contig 35113 bp, 28 predicted proteins | sample MGYA00510062_ERZ860668 | MGnify/ENA primary metagenome ERZ860668 (study PRJEB30046, sample SAMN00715258) | human gut metagenome | study: EMG produced TPA metagenomics assembly of the A metagenome-wide association study of gut microbiota in type 2...
GCAGCCACATGTCCCCCGCCGCAGACTACCAGCTGCGGCACCGCGCCAAAGCGCTCTGCAAAGATGTCTGTGCCTGCAACAGAGTGGATACCAGCTGCTGTGCAGCCCTGCAGTTCTGTCAGGTGCTGCAGCAGTACGGTGCTGTCTCCCCTCTGCCACACAGGCCTGCCCTCCAGCAAAAGCAGCTGGCTCCCCGCGGCATCGCCCTCTAACTGGGCCACCATCGTCCAGCCGCCCGCAGAACGGGCTTTTTGCAGCATTGTATAAAGCGGCATTTTACCCATGCGTCATTCTCCTGTTTTATCTTTATTACTGTTCTACTGCTGCGGCCTGATCGTAACGTGCCGGGTCCAGCCGGTTCTGCCACTGCTCAAATTCTTCCGGCAGCATCCGCCAGGCAAGGCCGCAGCCTGCGGAGATCTCGCGCGGCAGTGGGATGAGCCTGCCCGGGACCTTCTCCGCAAGGCACTGCTTTTCCCATTCCATGGCATCCAGCGTTGTGCGGAATGAAAGAACAATATAAGTTTTTTTGATGCGCATATCAGATCTCCTGTGCAAGCTCCTGAACAGCGGCTGCGGTCTGCAGCACTTCGGCTTCCGTATTGAAATGCGAAAAGCTGAACCGTACCACGCCCTGCTCCACCGTGCCCAGCGCTTTATGCATCAGCGGTGCACAGTGCGCACCGGCACGCACACAGATGCTGTAGTCCTCCCACAGGATATCTGCAATGCGGGCTGAATCTTCGTCTCCGATGTTGAGCGAGATAATGGGAGCGTGCAGCGCCATTTCCGGGTCGCCGTAGATCTTCACGTTCGGCAGATCTCGAATGTTTTTATAAAAGAGCGCCGCCAGTGCAGTTTCTTTTGCACACAGTGTTTCCACACCCTGAGCCAGAATCCATTCCACACCGGCACACAGGCCCGCCAGACCCGGAACATTGAGCGTCCCGGCTTCCAGAGCGGTGGGCATCTGTGCGGGATGCTGTTCATCAAAGCTGTGTACGCCGCTGCCTCCCACTACCAATGGCCGGATGGAAAGCCCCGGGCGCACATACAAGCCGCCTGTTCCCTGCGGGCCAAGCAGCGCCTTATGCCCGGTGAAGCATAGCACATCAATGCCCAGTGCCTGTACGTCAATGGGCTGTGAACCCGCCGTCTGGGCCGCATCCACGATCAGCAGCAGACCGTGCCGGTGCGCAAAACCCGCTGCTTTTGCAAGATCTGTTCCGTTGCCGGTCACATTGGAAGCACCTGTTACGACCAGCGCTTTTGTATTGGGCTGAACCAGCTTATCCCAGTCATCATATTGCAGCCGTCCGCGCTCATCCACGCCCGCAAAACTGAACTGCAAGCCCTGTTCCCGCAGCCGGTAGAGCGGCCGCAGAACAGAGTTATGCTCACATACCGTTGTGATGATATGATCGCCCGGTGCAAAAAGACCACCCAATGCAATGTTCAAGGCCTCCGTTGCATTTGCCGCAAAAGCAATACAGGACGGGTCTGGTGCGTGGAGGAGCTTTGCCATTGCGCACCGCGCAGCATAAACAAGACGGCTTGCGTGCAGCGTTGGCTCATGGGCACCCCGTCCCGGATTGCCTGCCGTGCGCATTGCGTCCAGCACAGCCTGCTCTACCTGCGGCGGCTTGCGCAGGGTCGTGGCAGCGTTATCCAGATAGATCACGGTTTCACCACGTTGCCTGCCTGCGTCAGCTTTTCCACGATGGTGTACATGTTGGTCACACTGCCAACAGCAAGCTTTTCGGTCAGGCCATAGAAATTCAGGCAGGTGCCGCAGGTCATGATCTCCACGCCCTGTGCTTCCAGTGCCTTCAGGTCATCCAGCATGGGCGAACCCTCACAGGTCAGGGACGCGCCGCCGTTATAGAACAGCACTGTTTTGGGCAGCTGATCCTGCTGGGTAAGTGCGAACACAAAGGCCTTGAGCAGGGACTTGCCAAGGTCATCTGCGCCAATGCCCATTTTATCAGAGCTGATGGCAACCACCGTGTCCGTGCGGGTGTCCAGTGCACAGGCCGGTGCTTCTTCAGTGGGTGTTTCGGACGCTTCGCCGACTGTGAAGAGCACGCGGTATTCCCGCTCGGCCAGCTTTTCGGCGCTGTACTGATAACCTTTCTGCTGGGCCATTTTGGTAAGGTTCTGCACGGCGATCTCATTATCCACCAGCACATCCACCTCACCGGCACCCTGCAGTTCAGAGATTGCCTTTTTGGCTTTTACAACGGGCAGCGGGCATGCGTCGCCACGGGCATCAACTTTCAGCATCATAATTGTAGGCCTCCATCAGTATTTTACAGTGATTTCCTGTTCGGTTTTGGGTATGATCTCACCCACGATCTTTGCGGGCAGGCCAGCGGCCTGCAGCTCTGCTTCAAGCGCATTTGCTTCTTCTGGCAAAACGGCCAGCAGCAGTCCGCCGGAAGTCTGTGGGTCAAACAGTACCTCTTCCATTGCAAACGGCACATTTTCAAAAGTGACATATGGCCCGGTATGGTTGCGGTTGCGCTGTCCGGCAGCGGTATACAAAAAATCATCTGCCGCTTTTTCGGCTCCCGGTAGAACCGGCACCATCCGTGCATCAATGATACAGGAAAGCTTTCCGCCCATCATCTCGTGCAGATGGCCCAGGAAACTGAAACCGGTCACATCGGTTGCCGCGTGGACCGTATACTTTCGGCTGATCTCGGCAGCGTTTTTGTTCAGCGTTGTCATGGACGCAATGGCCCCGGCCATATCTTTCGGTGCCGCCTCGCCCACACGGTTTGCCGTGCAGATCAGGCCCACGCCCAGAGCTTTTGTTAAAATCAGCTTGTCGCCGGGCCTGCCGGAATCATTCGTATACATTTTTTTCGGGTCCACAAGGCCAGTCACCGAAAGTCCGTATTTCACACCGGTATCGGCAATGGAATGCCCGCCCGCAAGGCTTCCACCCGCTTCGGCCACCTTCTTGGCTCCGCCGCGCAGAATTTCGCCCAGAATGTTCAGATCCATGCTCTCCGGGAAGCAGACAAGGTTCAGTGCAGTCTTCACCTCGCCGCCCATGGCATAGACATCGCTCAGGGCGTTGGCCGCTGCGATCTGGCCGAAGGTATAGGGGTCATCCACCATCGGCGGAAAAAAATCCACTGTCTGTACCAGCGCGATATCATCTGTTATGCGGTATACAGCCGCATCATCCCGGCTGTCGTACCCGACCAGAAGGCTCGGGTCTCTTGCACCGCGCGGCAGCTTTTCCAGAATACGGCTCAGCGCTCCGGCCCCCAGCTTTGCGGTACATCCGCCGCCGGTGCAGAACACGATCTTGCCTTCTTTGCTCATACACGTTCTCCTTTCTCGAAATGAGACGTAACGCAGGAAATCCGATAAATTTTTTTCAGAATATCAGCCACCTGCCGGGCCAGAGCAACCTGCTCTTTTGTATCGGCCTGATTGAGTACAGCATAAAAGCTGCGATCCCCTACAGCCTTCCTTCCACCGGCTTCACTTGCAAGCAGATTTGCCAGAAGTTCCGGTGTCAACTGCGCATCCTGCGGAACACAAAGCAGCTCTGCGGCAAGCTCTGCCCGGAAACAGACCTCCCGGAGCGGATGCTTCAACGCAGAAAGCCCTGCTACGGCCAGAACCGTATCGCACTGCGGTAAAAGCACCGGCTCGTGCGCAGCGGGTGCCTTGCAGGGCATCCGTTTTGCGCCGTCCGCTTCAATGAGCACGATATCTGCAAGGGTCATCCAGCGCTCCAGCTGTGCCTGCGGCGGGGCCGTCAATTTGCCGCCGGGTGCAGCGGTTCCGGCCACGGCATAACTGCCGCACTTCCACAGGCGGAAAAGCTCTGCATCCGTCTGTGCCCAGACCCCGCCGGGCGGCTGCATAATATGGGTGGTGGTAGCGGCCAATACCCGCCAGCCCTTGCGGGCGCAGTGCGCAGCCAGATTGTACATCAGTGTGGTCTTTCCGCCGCCGCCCACCAGAGAAATAACATGTCCCTTCTCCGCAAGAAACGGAAAAATTTTTTCGTCGATCATTTCTGCTTTTCTGCAACTGCCATGGCGATTTTTTCCGGTGTGATGGGCAGCTCATAGAACCGGGTGCCGATAGCGTTATAGATGGCATCGGAAATGGCAGGCAGCGGTGTGTTGATGACCACCTCACCAATGGACTTTGCGCCAAAGGGTCCGTTGGGTTCATAGCTGCTCTCGAATTCAACCTTGATCTTGCCCACATCGGTGCGGGCCGGAATTTTGTACTGGAACAGAGAGTTCTCTTCCGGGTAGCCATTTTTATCGTAGGTGATGTTTTCGGTCAGAGTCATGCCGATGCCCTGCAGCAAACCGCCCTCAGCCTGCACACGGGTCAGGTTCGGGTTGATGGGCGTGCCGCAGTCCACACAGGCATCAAATTCCAGCAGCTTTACCTCACCGGTCTCGGTATCCACTTCCACCTCAGCAGCACCAACCATGAACGGCGGCGGCGACAAAGGCGAAGTATGCGTTTCGGTGGCTTCCAGCGGAACCATGTGGCCGAACTGAGAAGCATACGCGATCTCGCTCAGAGACTTTTTCTGTGTGGGATCTTTGCTCTTGAAAACATCTTTTCCATCAAATTCCACCTCGTCCTCGGTGCATTCCAGCAGCTCTGCGCCCAGCTTGCAGATCTGGCCGCGCAGCTTCATGGCACACTTTTCGGTGGCCTTTCCGGTAACGTAAGTGGTACTGGACGCATAGGAGCCGGAGTCATAGGGCGAGGTATCCGTATCAGCTCCGAAGACCGTGATATTGTCCAGCGGGCAGTCCAGCACTTCGGCGGCGATCTGCGCCAGTGTAGTGTCACAGCCGGTGCCCATGTCGGCCGCACCGATCATCAGGGTGTAGAAGCCGTCGTCATTCAGTTTCAGGGTGGCACTGCCCACATCCATGCCGGAAATGCCGGAGCCCTGCATCGCCATGCCCATACCGACAGCGCGCACCTTGCTGTTGCCCATATCACGGGCAGGGTATTTGTGCTCCCAGTCGATCATATCCCGCACCTTGACAAGGCAGCGGTCCAGCGCGCAGCTGGTGTTGACAGCCCCATAGTAGGCGGGCATCACATCGCCCTCTTGTACGGTGTTTTTCAGCCGCAGCTCAAAGGGGTCCATATTCAGCTTATGAGCCAGTTCATTGACAGCAGATTCTACGGCAAACAGTCCCTGCGTTGCGCCGTAACCGCGGTAAGCACCGGCAGACATGTGGTTCGTATACACCACATCACTGATAAAGCGGAAGGCTTCTGCCTTGCCGTACAGCGGGATGGACTTGTGACCGGAAAGGCCCACGGTCGTAGGGCCATGCTCACCGTAAGCACCGGTATTGGAAAGGGTGTACAGATCAATGCCCTTCACAACGCCGTCCTTCGTGGCACCCAGCCGCACATGGATCTCCATTTCGTGACGCGGCGAGGATGCGATCTGGCTTTCCATACGGCTGAAAATGATCTTGGAGGGCTTTTTGGTCTTCCATGTCACAAAAGCCGGATATACCTCACTGACCGCCGTCTGCTTGGCACCAAAGCCGCCGCCAATGCGGGGCTTTGCCACGCGCACCATGCTTTTGGGAATATGCAGTGCGTTCGCAATATTGCGCCGTGCATGGAACACGATCTGCGTGGAGCTGAGCACATTCAGCCGCCCATAGGTGTCGATCGAGCAGTAAGTACGGAAGGTCTCCATCATAGCCTGCTGGCAGGCTTTGGTGTGGTACACATGGTCGATGACCACATCGCTGGCTGCAAGCACTGCGTCGATATCACCGGCTCCGCATTCATCATGGGCACAGAGGTTGCGTTTGTTGTCGGCTCCCACCGGGCACAGACTGGCCCAGTTGTCCTCCGGATGCACCAGAATGGGGTTGTCCTTGGCCGTGTGATAGTCCAGCACTGCTTCCAAAACCTCATACTCCACCTTGATGAGCTTGAGAGCCTTATCCACGCACTTTTCGTCCTTACCGGCCACGATGGCCACCACATCGCCCACAAAGCGCACATGGCGGTCAATGAGCAGGCGGTCACGCGGACTGGCTTCCGGATAGGTCTGGCCAGCCTGCGTGTAGCGCGGCGCATCCTGCGGCACATCCTCCCATGTAAAGATCGCCTCGATGCCGGGCACCTTTTTTGCTACAGCCGTATTGATCGTTTTGACGATGGCATTTGCGTGCGGAGAGCGCAGCAGCTTTACGATCAGGCAGTCCTGCGGGATCACATCGTCCATATAGACGGGCTGGCCGGTGACCAGCTGCATGGCATCCTTTTTACGGAAAGGCTTGTTGATGGTACTCATTCTGCGGCCTCCTTCTGCTTTTTCCATGCCAGAAAGTTCATGATGCCGCGCAGCTGGCCCTCATAGCCAGAGCAGCGGCAGAGGTTGCCGGAGAGATATTCCTTCACTTCTTCCTCACTGGGGTACGGATTCTCGCGGAAGAGGGCCAGCGCGTTCATGATAAAGCCCGGGTTGCAGAAGCCACACTGCTCTGCACCCTGATCCGCGATAAAGCCGCCGAACTCCGCGGCTTCTTCCTGCAGGCCTTCCAGTGTGGTAATGCTGTGGCCGTTGGCACGCGCTGCCAGTACCGAGCAGGACAGCACCGGTTTCTCGTCCAGAAACACCGTGCACAGACCGCAGTTGGAAGTCTCACAGCCGCGCTTGACGCTCTTGCAGCCGTGGGCACGTACAAAATCGATCAGCAGCATATCTGCAGCCACATCCTCTGTGATCTTGATGCCGTTCAATGTAAGAGTGATCTGCATTTAATTTTCCTCCTGTGCCGTGCGTGCTTCCAGTTCCAGAACAGCACGCTTTGTCAGAACGCCTGCCAGATGGCGGCGGTACTCGGCATTGCCGCGCATATTGGAGCCAGTGACAATTTTTTGCTTTACTTCATCGGCAAAGTTCTGCGCCAGTTCCTGCGCAGAAACACCCGCCTTTGCCGGCAGCTCAAACAGCACAGCCTTGAGCGGCCGCGCACCGATCGCAATGCGATAGCTGCCGTTTTCCAGACGGGCGGCAGCGCAGGTAAGCACCGGGATATCAGTCTGGCTGTTGCGCACGGACTGATAGAAAAATTCTGCTTCTTCCTTTTTAACGATCAGCCGCACAAGGATGTCCCGGTCATAAGGGCGCTCAGCATACTCCTGCAGGGATATGATCCCACCCTTGTACAACTCTACCGAACAGTCCATGGCCATAAACAGCGTGAGCACATCAGAAAAGCCGAACCGGCTGTAGATGCTGCCACCCACAGTTGCCAGATTGCGCAGCTGCACGCCCACGATATGCCGCAGCGCTTCCTTTACTGCGCCATGGGTATACGCAGCAAGACCGGCGTGCTCTTCCAGCTGGCGCAGTGTAACCATGGCACCAATGGAAAAGCTGCCCTCGGTCTCCTCTATGGTGTCCAGTCCCAGACCGGACAGGTCGATGGCTGTACCGACATTGATGTTCTCCATTTTGAGCCAGATCATGCCGCCCAGCACACGGTTGGCCTTTTTCTGGTTCAGCTGCCACGCTTCTTCCAGACTTTCGGCCTGCTTATATTCTCGGATCGTCATCATAGATGCAGGTTCCTCTCTCTTTTTTTCTCTGTTCTTTTATTTTAACACAGATTTCGATATAATACTATTGTGAATTCGTTTCAGAAAGAGTGGTACTATATGAAAGAACTTCTTCCGGTGGGCTGTGTCATCATGGCATCCGGTCTGAGCCAGCGCTTCGGCTCCAACAAACTCCTTGCGCCGTTCTGCGGGGAACCGATGCTATGCCGCGCATTTGCAGCGACCGATACTCCAAAGCTTTCGGCCCGCATCGTGGTGACACGTTCGGACGAAGTTGCGCAGCTTTGCCGCTCCCGCAATGTTCCGGTGCTGCTGCACGATCTGCCCGGCCGAAACGATACGGTGCGGCTGGGACTTTCCGCGCTGCTGGAACAGGTGCCGGAGCTTTTTGGCTGCATGTTCCTGCCGGGAGACCAGCCGCTTTTGTGCCGCGAGACAGTGGAAGCCATGGCAGGCATCTCCGGATGGGACCAAAGAACTCGGCTGGAACGGCAAAAAGAAACAGAACGGGAGATCTTCCGTCTGGGATTCCGGGTCCGTAACGACCCGTCTCCCCTTACTGGAAGTCCCGTTCTGTTTGAAAAAGGACTTTTTCAGGAACTGCTCACCTTGCCGCAGGGCATGGGCGGAAGTGTTCTGCTTCGGAAATATCCCGCGCATGTTCACACCGTTTACATTGCGGATCGGAATGAATTGGCCGATGCCGACACGCCCGAAGCACTTGCGCAATTGGAAGCGCTGGCCCGGCAAAAGCTTTGAGCTTTATTCTGCCTTGTCATCCTTCGGCAGCAGCACATTCAGCAGGATCGCCACGAACGCAGCCGGAACGATGCCGGACTCGCCGCAGATCAGCTGGAAAGCGTGCGGAGCCTGTGCCAGAATGCCGCTGTTGGCACCCATGCCGTAGCCAACACCCAGAGCCACCGAGACGATGGTAAGCTGACGCGGGGTCATCTTTTCCTTGGTGATGAGCTGGATGCCGCTGACCACGATGGAAGAGAACATCATAACGGCAGCACCGCCCAGAACGGCCTGCGGCATAATGGAGATCAGTGCGCCGAGCTTGGGGATCAGGCCGCACAGGATCAGGAAGATGGCACCGGAGGCCAGAGCCATGCGGTTGACCACTTTGGTCATGGCCACCAGACCCACGTTCTGGCTGAAGGAAGTGTTGGGCAGTACACCGAACAGAGCCGCAAAGGAGGAGCCCAGACCGTCACAGATCACACCGCCGGACAGCTCTTTATCGGTGGGCTCACGATTCATGCCGCCCTCCATGACACCGGAGATATCACCCACGGTCTCAACAGCGGTAACAACGAACATGATCATCACCGGCATAATAGCGCGCATATCAAACACGATCTTGACCGGCATCAGCTTGGGAATGGCAAACCAAGAGGCCTGTGCCACCTTATTCCAGTTGAGCACCCATGCCTTGGTAAACTCTACACCATCGGCAGTGACACCGGTGGTGGGCAGCACCAGACCCATGACAAAGGCCGCAATGTAACCGGCCAGAATGCCGATCAGGATCGCGGAAGAGCTGAGGAAGCCCGTGGTCCAGTGCTTGAAGATCAGAATGACCACCAATACGAACAGGGCAAGCAGAAGATTTTCCATGGAGCCAAAGTCTTTTGCGCTGTTGCCGCCGCCAAAGGAATTGATACCCACCGAGATCAGCGAAAGACCGATGGAAAGCACAACCGTACCGGTGACGACCGGCGGGAAAAACTTGCGCAGAGGCTTGAGGAAGAAGCCCAGCACGCTTTCAAAGATGCCGCCGATGATGGATGCGCCCATAATGGCACCATAGGCCAGCACACCGCCGCCCATGCTGCCGACAACACTGTTGAACACGCCGATAAAACCGGAACTGGTGCCCATGATGATGGGCACACTACCGCCCACGGGGCCGATGGTGAACAGCTGTACCAGCGTGACTACGCCGGCCACAAACATGGCGCTCTGCAGCAACGTGACCTGCAGATCTGCAAACTCACCACCCGCAATGCCGCAGGCGCTGGTGATGATCAGCAGCGGGGTCAGGTTGCCCACGAACATGGCGCAGACATGCTGCAGACCCAGCGGGATCGCCTGTTTCAGGGACATTTTTGCGTCGAACTGATACGCCGACTCTTCGAGCTTGACTTCCTTCAAATGTTCCACTCTCCTCAAATCTTGACAAAAATCATTCTTTTCGACTGCTTTACCAAAAAAGCGGATTTATTATAGCAAAACTGCGTATCCTTGTAAATTAAGTATGACTTTTTCGTGAACGGCTGTTTCCCGCTGAGAAACACAAAAAGCAGGGCGCTTTGTGCGTTTTTTCCGCTTTGGTCGGAAGAATTTCGCGCAGAACTCCTGCTTTTTTGTTTTGTTTTATTTGATTTTTGTGCGATATGGAAATTTTACAGCGTTCTCAGCCCGTAATCTTTTAAACAGCGCTGGATGCCCTGCTGAGTGGTGTCGAACCGGATGCCGAAGCGTTCCAGTTTTGTGGTGTCCATCCCAAGGTTCCGGCCCCAGCTTTCTTCCTCGATCTGCACAGCGATTCCCAGCGTTTCGGCAAACTGCCGGGCGGTGCATACCATGTTTTCGGCATTGCCGCTGCCAAAATTGTATACACCGCCGGGCAGCGCCATGGCAGGCTCCAGATTTTCGATCACCTGCCGCACATAGGTCACGCCGCGGTGGTCGTTCCGGGAGAAGCGCAGAGCCTCTCCCTTCAGCGCGGCACGCAGAAGATTCAGCGGAAGATTGCCCCGGATGGGCAGCCCATAGCCGGGCAGGTCATACATCCAACTGGCACGCAGATGGACCGAGTCCGGGCAGAGCTCCAGCACACGCTGCTCTGCTTCCAGCTTGTATTGGCCGTAAATGTTTGCGGGATGCAGGGCCAGTGTTTCCGGCAGCGGCCCCTGCTGCTGCACACCAGCATAGACCTGATCCGAGCTGAATGCCACCAGCTTTGCCTTCGTCTGCTGCGCAGCCCGTGCCAGCCAGACTGGCAGCTCTACATTGGCACGGTAAGCTTCTGCCGGATGCTGCGCACAGTAACTGGTATCGGAAAGAGCGGCGGTGTGCAGGATCACATCCGGATGCAAAGCTTCCACCTGTGCACGGGTGAGAGCTTCATCGGCTGTACAGAAAAAGCCTTTTGGAAGGGCGCAAAGCTCGTACTTTCCCTGCCACTGCTGCAAAATGCGGGAGCCGACAAAGCCGCCTGCACCGGTGATAAGAATTTTTTTCATGATAATTTCCTCCTGCAGGGCAATGAAAAAGTGCTCAGCAGCATGACAGCCTGCCGGGCACAAAAATTTTAAAGGAACAGTTCCAGCACGAACACGACGGCACAGCAGGCCACAGATACCTGAAACAGGCTTGCGCCGAACCAAGCAGCTGCAATGCCTACCACCAGCGCCATGGCACCGGCAGCCGGGCTCTGGGTCGCGTTGACAATGGCCGGGAAGGTCATGACCGCCAGCGTCACATAGGGCACATAATACAGAAACGACTGAATGAAGCGATTTTTGATGGGCTTGCGGATCAGTGTGAGCGGAAGGATGCGGATGGCATAGGATACCAGCGCCATCACTGCAATGTAAATGTAATGATTATGCGTCATGCTCTGCCTCCTGCTCTTCTGGATTTACCGGAAAAAGAACTGCTGCAGCGCTGGAAATGAGCACTGTGAGCAAAATGGTGCGCGTGCCCTCCGAAAGAGCGGAGATACCCGGCAGGTAATTGCACACAAAGCTCAGTGCAAAGCTGATGGCAACAAGTGCAGCTACCACCCTGCTCTTACGCGCCGGAGGAATGATGATGGCAAGGAACATGCCGTAAAGGGCAACGCTCAGCGCACTGACAGCCCGCAGCGGCAGCAGATTGCCCGCAATGATGCCCAACGCCGTACCGATGGCCCAAGCCGGTGCCGCCAGCAGAATGGCACCGTAGGTATAATATGGGTTCAGGCTGCCGGGCCGTGCAATGGTGATGCCAAAAAGCTCGTCTGTCACATCATAACCGATGAGCAGCCTGTGCCAGAAGGGTGTGCCCGGCGCAAAGCGCTGGGCCAGTGCGCAGCTCATGAGCAGATAGCGCGCATTGGCGATCAGTGTGATAATGGCCACTTCCAGATAGGTCGCATTGGCCATGATGATGGCAAATGCAGCGTACTCGCCTGCCGAAGCGTTGTTCAGTAGGCTGACCAGAAAGCCCTGAAACGGGGTAAAACCTGCCCGGCGGGCCGCAATGCCCAGCGAGAAGGAAACAGCAAAATAGCCCAGCGCAATGGGAACGCCATCCCGCATGCCCTCACAGAAAATTTTTTTGCTGAAAGCCCAAACCGGCCTTTCTGCATTGACAAGCTCCGGGGCAAGGAGCTTACTTTTGGAATTCATCTTTGTTTTTTTTACTCCTTTCCTATTTCAAACACCGCTTTTTATTATACTCTCCCGCACACAGAGAAGAAAGGGCTTTTTCACTTTCTTTTCGGCACAAAAGGAAAACGCCGCCTGAAAAGGCAGCGTTCTTCGTTGATTTATGCACCCGGCACCAGAAAATGCATCGCCTGCGGCAGGATCTGCGTACCGGCTTCCAGCCCATTTGCCGTCAGGATCTGTGCCGGTGACACATGGAACCGTCTGGCAATGCCGAACAACTCCTCCCCTGCCTGTGCATAGTAGATGCGCAGTGCGATCTCCGGGTCCGGAGTCGTCAGCGGTTCGCCCAGCTCAATGCTGCCGATGCCCGAATGTGTGCTCCGGCAGAGGATGGCTCCTTCGGCACGGGCGGTGACCGTCACTTCCAATGTGCCGCCAGTGCAGCTGCACTGGATGTTCTCGGTGCTCAGCCAGCATTCCGGGCTGAACTGTGCACCCGGCGGGGCTTCTACTGCAAGTGGAAAGACAAGCTCCAGCGTTTTTTCGTAGCTTTCCAGCTCGGCAAGACTGTTCTCGGCAAAGGCGGTGGCAACGGCACGCACCGTAAAGGCCCAGCCGTCGCGGTAAGGTGTTACCTGCGCCGGTCCATAAGACACAAAGCAGGCGCGCAGCTGAGCATCCGCATCTGGCAGCGGCCCGGAGACCGTGGAAGATGCTGTCTCGTTCAGCATACAGGCAAGATCTTCTGCTGCCAATTCCTGCGGCGTGACGGCGGTTTCAAACTGCGTAGAAAAGGCATCCGCTACGTATTGCAGCTGGCAGGGCCGCCATGCGTGCAAATGCATCATCACGCTGGCTGTCAGTTGGCCGCTGGCTTCCTGTTCGCCCTCCGCAAGGGCAAAGCCAACCGGCTCCAGCACGCACATGCATCTGCAATCCTCTGCTACGCCTTCCAGATCCACCACCTGATTGAACGGCAGGGATGCCGCCTGACTTTGCAGGCTGCTTTCGCCTTCCGCACGCCAGGCGCATTGGGCACGTACCTCGCCCTTGACCACTGCCTTGCCCGCCAGCAGCTTTACCTCCCGCACGGCGGCGCTGCCGGTAATATCCAGAATGGCTGCGGGCGGCTTTGCAAACACAAGCTCCCCTTCCACAGTGACCAGCTTTTCCAGCACCGCGGTGCTGCGCACGCCGTTCAGCGTCTGCAATTTCTGTTCAATGCCGCCATCGGCCAGCGCCGTGATCAGTTCCTGTTTATCCTGTGTATGGATAGTAACCACAAGACCATAGGCTCCGCGCACCTCGATGCGGTGCGGGTTTACCGCCCGGCAGTTGAGGTATTCGGTCTGCCCTTCTACCATGGCCATCCAGCTGGTGAAGGAAAATTCCGGCACCTCCAGCTGCTTTGTAAACGGCAGCTTCTGCTCGGTCTGGCAAAGCCCGGCCCCGTCCTCGCCCTGATAAAACACAGTGCAGCGCAGATAGCCTTCCAATGTAAGCCGCCCGGGCTGCAGCTGCTTTTGCAGCACCACCGGTTTTGCAAAGCATTTGACCAGCTTGAACACCGGCGGAAGATAATCTGAAATCAGGATCTCGGTTTCCAGCGGAAGTTCTGCCTTGACGGTGCAGCTCGTGCCTGCCTGCGGCAGCGTATCCCGAAAGATCTTCAGTTCCATGCAGTGTGCTCCTTTCCCTGTCCGTCTCTACTGGAAAAGTATGCACATGCTTTGCAGGATATGCGCGCAAAAAAGGCACCGTGCAAAACGCACGATGCCTTTGGGCCTTTTGAAACAATCAGATCGTTTTGCGCAGGACAGCCGCCTGCATTACATGGTATTTCTGCATCAGCCGGACGGCAGCCGATGTGATCTTCTCGCCGCTGACCACAATGGGGATCGCAGGCGGGCAGGAAACCGTCGGCATAGCGCAGATACGCCCTACCGCCTGCTCTGTGGGCACCTGCTCCTGCGGGGCAAACACGGCCTGCCGGATGCTGCAGCAGGTGTGCAATTCGTGTTCCAGCTCCAAAAGCTCACGATCGGTTTTTTCCGGGAGCGGGAACGGTCCTGTAAGGTTTTCCACAATGTGGAGAACGGCAGAAGTCAGCCGTTCAAAGTCCTGCGGCGGATTTTCCGGGGTGAACATCAGCACAACATAGCGCGGGTCGGCATATTCGCACTCGACCTTTGCGCTGCGCAGCGCTTCTGCAAGCTCTGTGCCGGTCATGCCCAGTGTAGCAGCATCCAGTGTGACCTTGAGAGGTTCGCTTTCCAGTGCCAGCGGCCCCGGGCAGTGTTTTGCCGCAGCGGCTTCGTTCAGCTCCCGGCGCAGGCGGGTCAAATATCCGCAGCACTGCAAAAGCCGCAGCGGATAACCCTCCGACAGAACCTGATTGCATTTGTCCAGCGACTGCAAGATCAGGTAAGACGGACTGGTGGAACCAAACAATGCCAGTGCATTGCGCACAGCGGCTTCGTCCTGAATGGGGGCATTTTTGCCCAGATGCAGGTATGCGCCGCCAGTGACAACGGGCAGCGTTTTATGGCCGGAGTCGCAGCACATGGCCGCGCCCAGCGCAATAGGATGCTGACCGCCCTGCGGCAGAAAACGCAGGTAAGCACCGTGGGCATTATCCACCAGAAGCGGAACGCCAAAATCCTTGCACACTCCGGCCAGCGCTGCAATATCCTGCACACCGCCCAGATAATCCGGACTGGTGATGTAGACGCCAAAGGGCCTTTTGCCCTGCTGTGCCAAACCCTGCAGAGCACCTGTCAGCTTTGCAGCTGACACCGGGCAGCTGCAAAGTGCACCGGCATCCTGCGGCGCAGGCCAGAGCCACTGGATATCAAAATCCAGCAGCGCCGCCGCATACAACAGCGCTTTGTGAGCGTTGCGCGCTGCCAGCAGGACCGGGCGCTGTCCGGCTGCGGGCGCAGCCTGCAGTGCAAGGCACAGCATTGCACGGATGCACTGGGACGAGCCCTCTGTGCTGTAATAGGTATGCACCGTGCCGAACAGCCGGGTAGCGTTGGCTTCGCTCTGGGCAATGATGCCGTCAGCCCCATACAGTTCATCCGCACCCTTTATTTCGGTAATGTCCCACGGCTCAAAGCCCAAAAGGCTCTGGCCCTTGTGGCCGGGCATATGCAGCCGCGAGGTACCGGACTGTGCGTAACGGCGCACAAAATCTACAATAGGCGTGGTCGTGCTCATTCGCAGGCTTCGCCATCAGCACAGGCGTTACAGGTAGAACCAAGCTCAATAGGCACCTCGATGCCCTTGGCGGCAAGTTCCTGATTCTCAGCGACCTTGATCATGATAGCGCATTCCATTCGCTTTTTGAACAGCTCGCAGCCGTACTCATACACACCGGTAATGTTGCCGGTAGCGTGGTAGGAGTTTGCTGCACAGCCGCCGGAGCAGTACAGCTTTGCCCAGCAGTTCTGGCACTCCTTGCGGGCATAGGCGTTGCAGTGCTTGAACTCATCGCGCACGGCAGTGTTCGTAACGCCCTTCCAGATATCGCCCATCAGGTACTTGGGGTCGCCCACAAACTGGTGGCAGGGGTACAGATCGCCCCAAGGAGTAACAGCCATGTACTCCGTGCCGGAGCCACAGCCGGAAATGCGCTTGTAGATGCAGGGGCCGCCGGTGAGGTCGATCATGTAGTGGTAGAAGGTAAAGCCGCGGCCCTCGCGGTTGCGCTTGATCATTTCCTTGGCAAGGATCTCGTACTGTTCCTTCAGGATGGGCAGATCTTCCTCGGTCAGGGCACTGGGGTCGCCGGGCTTAGACACCACAGGCTCCATGCTCAGCTCAGTAAAGCCGAGGTCGGCCATGTGGAAGATATCGTTGGTGAAGTCGGTGTTGTAGTGGGTGTAGGTGCCGCGCATGTAATAGTTCTTGTCGCCGCGCTTTTTCACGAACTCCTGGAACTTCGGCACGATGGCGTCATAGCTGCCGTGGCCTGCGTAGTCCTTGCGGAAGCGGTCATGGACTTCCTTGCGGCCGTCGAGGCTCAGCACGACGTTGTGGCACTCCTTGTTGCAGAAGTCGATGACATCGTCATCGATGAGCATACCGTTGGTGGTCATGGTGAAGCGGAAGTTCTTGTTGTGGATCTTCTCCTGCTCGCGGCAGTAGGCGACGAGCTTTTTGACCATGTCGAAGTTCATCAGAGGCTCGCCGCCGAAGAAATCGACCTCGAGGTTGCGGCGGGTGCCGGAGTTCTCGATGAGGAAGTCCATGGCCCGCTTGCCCACCTCGAAGCTCATCAGGGCGCGGTCGCCCTGATAGCGGCCCTGCGAGGCGAAGCAGTAGGAGCAGTTGAGGTTGCAGGTGTGGGCGACGTGGAGGCAGAGCGCCTTGACCACCGTCTGGCGGTTCTTGAAGTCGAAAGCCATGTCTTTGTAGACGTCGGGAGCCCAAAGCTTGCCGGCGGCTTCCAGAGAGGCCACGTCCTCGAGGCACTGGCGCAGGTCGGCCTCGGTGACGTCGGGGCGGTCGGCATACTTTGCCAGCATGGCGGCCACGATCTCGTCGGCAGAGTGTTCTTTGTACATTGCAATGACGTCGTAAGCCACGTCGTCCACGACATGGACCGAGCCGCTGCAGCTGTCCAGCACGATGTTATATCCGTTCAGTTGATACTGATGTACCATTTCATTCTCCAATCTATAATTGCCATAAAAAAATGCCGCCCTGCAAAGGCGGCATAGGGTCTGCAATGATTACTTATTGCTGTTCTCGCACTTCTGGTTTGCGATGCCGCAGGAGGTCTTGCAGGCAGACTGGCAAGAAGTCTGGCACTCGCCGCAGCCGCCGGTCACAACGCTCTTGGTCAGGTCACGAGTAGCGATAGTCTTAATACGTTCCATAGTTGAAAACCTCTCTAAGCTCCAAAGTTTCGCATACAGCTCTCTGTATACAGTGTTATCTTTATGTATGATAACACGATGTGCGGATTCTGTCAAGATTTCGCGGGTAGGTTTTTATCCCAGCGGCTGATACTTTTTAAGGATGGTATGCAGCCCCAGCTCCCGGGCGCGGGCCAGCAGGTAGCGGTAGCGGCACAAAAGCGCCTGCCGCTCGTAGATGCGCTGCTCGATGAGGTCGGAGTCCACCTCGAGGTCGAACATCATCGCGTTCCGCTGCAGGCAGAACAGGCACTCTTTCAGCTCTTCTTCCAGCTCGGGGTGGTAGCGCTCGTGCTCGTTGTCGCGGGGGATGCGGGGCGAAAGCAGAGTCTGGGTGGTCTTGGATGGGGTTTGCAGCATAAGGCGTCCTCCTTTATGAACAAGTAGAAAATCAGGTACACCTTATTGTATGGCCAGGAGCGTGCAGAAAATGCCACAAGAGAGTACAGAAGAAATTGCTTCTGCACGGTCAGGCGTCGGCTTCGCTGAATCGTTCGAAAGTACGTCAGCACGTCTGAATCACGGTCTGCAAGAAAAAAGTACAACTTTTTTCAAAAATCTGCTTGACAAAACGCTCGAAGGCGGCTATAATAGCACACGTTGACCGGCTCAATGCCGCGAAACACAACAGGATACTGGGGATTTGCATAGTGGTAGTGCGGTAGACTCTGACTCTACTTGTGGGAGTTCGATTCTCTCATCCCCAACCAGAAAGCCATCTGATTTGTTCAGATGGCTTTTTTGTTTTGTCTCTCGGTGCGTTTTTGGGCCGGTGCGACACAAAGCTCTGATTTTTTCTCGCCTGCCGGGGCTATACTGTTTCTTGATGCAACAGGGCAATACGGAAGATAGGAGCCAGGCAAATGAGCATTTGGGACGCATTCGGCAAAGGACGATATAAGGGCTTCTCCCGGGAGGCGGGGCAGCTGCTGGATAAGGCGGTGGAGCTGGCCGGAGGGATGGGCTGCAAAAAGGCAGACACCGGCCACCTGCTGTGGGCGATGCTGCAAGCGGACGGCGGCCCGGCGGCCCGCTTTCTGGCCGGGAAGAACATCTCGGAGCTGGAAGTGCGGCGTCAGCTGTCCGCCGGGCGGGATGGTTCGGTCACCAGGCTTGCCCGGGGCGATATGGCGGCGGACCTGCGCCGGGCAATGGACTACGCCATCATCGGGGCGCAGAACGCCCACCTGAGCCGGGCCGAGCCGGAGCATCTGCTCTGCGCCATGCTGGAAGACACCGACTGCGCTGCTGGCGTTATGCTGGCATCCATGGGTGTCCAGCTCACCGAGGCGGTGAGGGAGTGCCGCCAGCTTTCAGGGCAGTTCATCCTGCCGATCCAGCCGCGCTCGGCGTCGTCGCTGCCGCGGGGCAGCCGGGCCAGCGACAAATACTGCCGCGATTTGACCCGCCGGGCGGCGGACGGCGAGCTGGACCCGGTGTTCTGCCGGGAAAAAGAGCTGGACCGGATGGTAGAGATCTTATGCCGCCGCCAGAAGAACAACCCCTGCCTTGTGGGCGAACCGGGCGTGGGCAAGACCGCGTTGGCCGAAGGGCTTGCTCAGCGCATCGCCGACAAGCAGGTACCCCGGATGCTCCAGGGGCGGCGTCTGCTGGCGCTGGACATGGCCAGCCTCGTGGCTGGTACGAAGTACCGCGGCGACTTCGAAGAGCGGTTCAAGAACCTGCTGGAAGAACTCGTCCGGGACGGCAGCGCCATCCTCTTCGTGGATGAGTTCCACACCATCGTCGGCGCCGGTGCGGCAGAGGGGGCTATCGACGCAGCCAGCATCTTAAAACCGGTGCTGGCCCGGGGTGAACTGCAGCTCATCGGCGCGACGACGAATCAGGAGTTCCGCACCCACATCCAGAAGGACGCCGCCCTCGAGCGCCGATTTGGCCGTGTCCAAATCGAAGAGCCTACGCCGAAGCAGGCTGTGGATATACTGGAAGGTCTGGCGCCCCGCTACGAGCGGTATCACGGCGTCCGCCTGCCCAACGAAGCCCTGCGGGAGGCCGTGGAGCTTTCAGTGCGGTATCTGCCGGGGCGCTGTCTGCCGGATAAGGCCATCGACCTCGTGGACGAAGCCTGCGCGGCGGTGCGCATCCGGGCCGAACGGGAAGGGGAGAAAGACCCCGTCCTCAGCCGGAAGGAAATTGCCCGGGTGGTGGCGCAGGCCAGCGGCGTCCCGGCAGAACGGGTGGGCGAAAAGGAGCGGGAACGTCTGGCCCGCCTTGAAGAGCGCCTGAACGCCGAAGTCGTGGGCCAGAGCCGGGCTGTCGCTGCCGTGGCCGGGGCCATCCGGCGCAGCCGCACCGGGCTGGGGGAGCCGGGCCGGCCGATCGGTGCGATGCTCTTCCTCGGGCCTACCGGTGTCGGTAAGACCGCGCTGGCAAAGGCGCTGGCGGAGAGCTGGTTCGGCAGCGAGAAGGCCCTGCTCAAGTTCGATATGTCGGAGTATCAGGAGCAGCACACCGTGGCGCGTCTGCTGGGTGCGCCTCCGGGCTATCTGGGCCACGACGAGGGCGGTCAACTCACTGAGGCCGTCCGCCGCCGCCCCTACAGCGTGGTGCTCTTTGACGAAATCGAAAAGGCGCACCCGGATATTCAGAATGTGCTCCTGCAGATGCTCGAGGACGGCCAGCTGACCGACTCCATGGGCCGCAAGGCGGATTTCCGCAATACCATCGTCCTGCTGACCTCCAACCTCGGCGCACGATTCCTCGCCGGGCAGAGCGCACCGCTGGGCTTCGGGGCGGGAAGCGAAGCCGCCTTTGAAAAGCAGTCGGAAGCCGCCGTTGCCGAGGCGAAAAAGTGGTTCCGGCCGGAGCTGGTGGGCCGTCTGGATGAGCTCATCGTCTTCCGCCCGCTGGAGGAGCAGAGCCTCTGCTCCATCGCCGAAAAGCTGCTGGGCCAGCTGGAAGAGCGTGCTGCCCGCAGCGGCTATCAGTTGACCCACACGGCCCGGGTCGGCCCGGCGCTGGCGGCAAAAGCACATTCGCCCTATGGCGCGCGAGAGCTGCGCCGACAGGTAGACCGGGCCGTGGAGCAGGCCTTCGCCGACCAGATCGCCTCCGGCAGTGTGAGCCTCGGCCAGCACTGGACGGCAGACTGTGCCGAGGACGGCACGATCGTGGTGCAGGAGACGCAGACGGCGGGTGTCGGCTGAAAAACTCTTGCATCTGCTCTGGTTTTCCGCTATGATAGAGGGCAGAAACCACCAGAGGAGGAAGCCGAATGCGCTATCTGTTTTTGCTCAATCCCACCGCAGGCAAGCGGGACTGCACTGCCGAGCTGGCCCCGGCCATCCAGGCTGCAGCCCAGCGGGCGGGCATCCCGCCGGAAAAACGGAAGGTCGTTGTGACCCAGTACGCGGGCCATGCCCGGGAGCTGGCTGCTGAGGCGGCGCACACCGCGCAGGCCGACGGTGAGCCGGTGCGCATCTGGACAGCGGGCGGCGACGGCACCTTCAACGAGGCGCTGACAGGGGCGCAGGGGTGCAGCCTCGCAGCGGTGGGGTGCCTGCCCTTTGGCAGCGGCAATGATTTTCTGCGCACCTACGGCACGCGGGAAGAGTTCAATGACCTCGACGCCCAGCTGGCGGGCGGCGAGGTGGACATTGATTTGATGCAGACCGACCTCGGCCTTTCGGCGACCATCTGCGCCGCCGGGCTCGATGCGCAGGTGGCTTACGGCATCCCGCAGTTCCGGCGCATCCCGTTCTGCGGCGGCGAAATGGCCTATGCACTCTCCATCGTCAAGCAGCTCTGCGGCCACATCGGCCGGAACGTGACCTTTACCATCGACGGCGAGGAGCTGACGGTGGACTGCCTGATGTGTGCCGTCTGCAATGGCCGCACCTATGGAGGCGGCTTTTATGCAGCCCCCGAGGCTCTGCCCGACGACGGCTGGCTGGACGTTTTCATCATCCGCAGGGTGAGCCGCCTGACGATCGCCCGCCTGCTGGGGATGTACAAGAGCGGCAGGCACTTCCGGAACGGTGAGCTGACGGAACAGGCGAAGTCCTACTTCATCTACCGCCGGGCCAAGTGTGTCTCCCTGCGCCCGGCAGACGGACGCGGCCCTATCGTGGCGACCGCCGACGGCGAGTGCGCTCCCTGCGACGCCATCACCGCCCAGCTCAAGCCGCTGGCCGGGCGCGTCCTGCTGCCCAAACCGGCCTATGAGCGGTTCATGGCCCAGCGTGCCAACGTGTAAAAGGAGAGACTGCGGAAAGACTGCAAAGCGCCCTGCCGGGGGCGCTTTTTTGCTGTCATAGTCAAGCGAGGATAAATTGAAATTGGCATTAAAAAAGGAAATCAAGTAATATTTGTCTGTGGAGAAAATAAAACGGCCATTGCACGTTTTTGCAAAAGTGCAGTGGCCGCTTTATCAATTTTCTATAATATCGCGATAATGGTTGTCGGTGTAAATATCCCGAACTGGATGTAAAGGAGCGAGTGTATAGGTAAAAGTGTTTCCGTTGCCATCTGTTAGAATCATATGAGAGCCACTGATTTGTATGGTTTCATCCCAGCCACTATCGTAATTATAGTGAACTATCAACCCTGTTGTTTTGGAACCGCCTGTTATATGTCCAACATAGCTTTCGGTTGACTCGTTTCCGTATGTAAAAGAACGGACGATTTTATCCTGATAGCTTATCAAACAATAGTTTGCATATTCGGAATAACGCAAACAATACGCATCATCATAATTAGTTTCTTTGTGTGAAGGAGTATAGTCAAGAGATGGCTCGTGAGCTGGCAAAGAACTCGAAGCGGAAGATGTTGTTTTAGAAGACGAAGCAAGGGTGGAAGAATGGGATGGATTTTGGTTGGAGCGGACACCGGAAGAAGGAACAGTGTCAAGATTATGTACAGAACGCAAATCGTAAAACGACTGTATTGACCCATAGGCAGCCCATGCTTTATCGGCAGAAGTGGCATTAAAAGCCAACGGAGAGTCGTCACTGTAGGTTATAAACATTATCTTATCTGGATTGCCGGATTGAAGAAAGTACCCGGTAGAACTGAAACTGATAGAAACACCGGCTGTAAAATCTTCGGACGGAAGAGGCATGATGTAAGCTGTTTTGTCGTATGTGTTGATCATACAGGCAACATGATCTTCTGCGCTGGTAAGCCAATAATGCTGGCTGCTGTCGGCGCCTGTATGCACATATGCGCGTTCATATGAATGAACCATCAGACTTGCTCTTGTGGTAGTGGGTAATACTATAGTTGAATTTGACTGCGCGTTGTTCATGTCAGAAATAGCAGATGTGGCAGAATCGACAGCTTGTGACACCTTGCTTTGTGCAGAGGAAACTGCGCTGTTTACTATATCCTGAACTTTTTGTGATGCTTGTGCTGCTGATTTAGCGGTGCTTTCCGTTTCCTTCGAGAAAGAATGGTATTTGATAACAATGGGCGTGTCGGCAAGATACCACGCGTTCGTTTTGAAACTGGGTGCACCATCTACTGTAATTTCAATGATGTCGTTTTCAGTTTCGAGAATGCCGAAAAATAAGTCTCCTGCACCCTCGGCGGTGACATTGGTGAAGCCGGCGTCGCGGAGCTTTTTATAAGTGTTGCGATAATCCCCAGAACTGCTTGCGTCAGACGGATATAAAACCTCGCCCATTGCGGTGTGAGAAGCGGCAATGGATTCTGCTTGTCTGACCTTTTTTACAGCAGACATGTGAGATGAGCCGACAAATAATGCGAACAGCACGGCCAACCCAGCGACAGCGGAGAGACACTCGCTGCGATGTGTTTTTGCGAATCGGATGCACCAGCCAAGGCCTGCAATAAAAGCAGTCTCGAAAGCCTCCATGCTTTCCTGACTGGCTTTGGCTCTTGCTTCTGCGGCTTCTGCGGCCTCTCGAGCCTCGCGGGCTTCTTTTTCTGCTTTTTTACGCCGGTAATCCTCAAATGGCGATGCGAATATATCAACGATTCGATGGATGGAATCAGCGTTTTTAACACGTGCTTCGTCATAAATATGCTCAGTGTGAATGGTACGTTCATCCATCAGGTCGATTTTTGTGCCGCAGAACTGACAAAAGACATATTCTCGTCCATCGTCATCGAAGTTGAGGTTGGAACCGCAGTTGGGGCATTTACAGGCTCGCATAGTAAAACATCCTCCTCTATAACCAGAAAACTATGGGATTAGTATAACATGAACAATGAAGGGTGTAAACAAAATATATGATTTTTTACGGAGTGTGCGAGCGCTGATAAAAAATTGTGATAGGTGAAAAATGGCAGACAGTCATGAGAAGCTGCGACGCCATTACCGCCCAGCTCAAGCCGCTGGCCGGGCGCGTCCTGCTGCCCAAACCGGCTTATGAGCGGTTCATGGCCCAGCGTGCCAACGTGTAAAATGAAAGTATGAGAAGCGCCCTGCACGTTTCTTTAGGGGCTCATCGGATGATCAACAAAGGCGGCGGCTTTCCTTGTCAAGGGAAGCCGCCGCCTTTTCCGTTATCTTACAGCCTGTTTCAGCTGCTCCAGGTCATCCGCATCCGGGTGAGAAAGAGCCTTGTCAAAATTCTCGATCATGGCATCCAGATTGGGCAGATGGATCGGCTGCTTTTTCATCTCTTCGTACCGCTGGCGTACGGATATTGGCATTTTGCCCTGACACATATAGCGGCCGAAAACAGTGTTGCTCTTGTCCAGCGAATGCTCCGCCTTTTTCAAAATCTTATCAAAGTATTCTTTACTGCCGCCGAAGCCGGCAGTGCCAAAGAGAAAGATGTTTTTGCCGTGCAGCTGCTTCAAAAAGTCCGAAGTGCTTTCATCGGCTTTTCCCTTGTCCGTCCAGAAGCCCACATAAAGGGTGTCCGCTTCCATGGCAGCAGGATCCGGGATGCCGAAATAATCGCAGCCTTCCTGCGGCAGGCAGTCGTGCAGCGTATCTGCCAAGATTTTTGTGTTGCCTGTTTTGCTGCTGTATACGATCGCGTAACTCATAACTTCTCCTTTGTGAATGTCTTTCTACTGAGTATATCGTGATTTTTTGTCGGGTAGGTTTATGCGTTTTTTGCTTCTTTTTCTCGCAAAGCATCATAAACACAGCGAGTTCCCTGATGTGCCATCAGCCCGCCCAGACACTTCTTGTTGCAGCGGAGACAGCGGTGGATCTGTTCCGCCTGCCCGTTTTTCAGCTTGTTCACCCAATCCGGGTCTGCCAGAAGCTGGCGGCTCATGGCGGCGCACTGGATGCGTCCGCTGGCGAGCTGCTGCTCCACAAGATCCGGGTCGTTCAGACCACCGACACCACAGATGGGCAGGTCGGTGTACTGCCGCACCTCATCGCAGAATTTGAGGAAGCATCCCGGCTGGCTGAAATAGGGATGATCGGCGGGCGGGATGGTGTTTTCCAATGCGGAATGGTTTGCCAGCGTTACATGGAAGCTGGTCACACCTGCCTGCTCCAGCAGCGGAACGAACACCGGCAGTTCTTCTTCCACCACACCGGCATTGCCAAAGTGCGGGTTTTCCTGCCGGACAGCCAGCTTGTAATCAATGGGCATCCCCGGAACCGCCGCATGGACAGCCGAAACCGCTTCCGCCGCAAAACGGGCGCGGTTTTCTGCGCTTCCGCCGTATTCATCGGTGCGGTGGTTGAAGATGGCCGAACTGAAACTGCCGCACATCCGGTCGCCATGCACCTGCATCATATCAAAACCGGCCTGTTTTGCCAGCACCGCCGCTTTTCCAAACCCGTTGATGATGGTCCGGATCTTTCGTTTGGACATCTTTGTAATGTAAGGAGCGACTTCGGCGTTCAGCTTTTCCCGCAGCTGATCCGGGGTGATCTTTTTCAGCAGGACACCGGGAATGTACTTGAACATCGCCAGCAGATTGGAATCGCTCTGGTGCAGCTGGGCACAGACTTTGCAATCAGCATCATGGGCGATTTTCGCGACCTGCTGGTAGAATGCAAAGCCTTTGGTGTCAAATAGAGATTTTTCAAATTTGCTTTTACCCACCGGGACATCGCCCACGATGATCATGGCACAGCCGCCCTGTGCAATGGCACGGATCTTTGCAAGGTATTCTTCATCCGACAGCCCGAATGTTGTCGGAGCAAAAATGATGCGGTTTTTCAACTGCAACCCACCGTAATTGATCGGACTCAAGATCGTTTCGTACATCATTTGCACACTTTCTTTTGTACTGCTTTTTGCAGTAATGTCAGCAGCTGCTGCCGCTCCTGCGCTGTCAGTCCGCCCAGGCTCTGCGCATCCCAGTCGATAAAGACCTGATGACAGACCACAAAGGCGTTTTCACCCCTCTGGGTCAGCTTCAGGTTGTAGCTGCGCCCATTCTTTTCTTTCGTCAGAAAGCCGTCTTCGGCCAGCTTGTTCAGGCTGCGCTGGGAGTGGCCCCAATCCAGATGCAGATCTTTGGTCAGTTCCGAAGGCGTACAATCCGGATGCTTTCCTACATAAATGACAAAATATATCAGCCCGAAGCTCAGACCCAGTTCCTGTAACCGCTGGGTCGTGTGAGCGGCAAACTCTTTGTGCAGGGTCAGAATGCAGGAAGATACCGTGGATGGCTCCATTTCGTCAACTCCTTCTGCTTTTGAATGGAAAGCATTATAGCACCGTTACTTGACAAAGTCAAGCATTTCGACTGCACTGTGTTTCGGAGCGAAAATATGAAGGTGGACCGGAATTGCCCAAATAGAGAGATAATCCCCATATAGTTTAATGCACTGGTCTTATGACGGGGGCGTTTTTTGTTATCTGAAAGGTAGATGGATCGTACATTGTTCGTACATGGCGAGGGCAAAAAGAACATACACTCGACAGGCTCATGGAAAGGACATAAAAACTTAACAAAGAAATTTGCAAAACCCCTTGATTTTTGACTCCAAGATGAGTACAATACACTTAGCACTCATGGAAAAGGAGTGCTAAAGAACCGGAAGGGCGCAGCCCCCGGGACATAAAACAGTTTATCTTTTATATTTATAATAGGAGGGCAAGAACGATGAAGATCATTCCTCTTGCAGACCGTGTTGTTATCAAGACTGTTGAAGTCGAGGAGACCACCAAGGGCGGCCTCATTCTGACCGGCAGCGCTAAAGAGAAGCCCCAGGTGGCACAGGTCGTGGCCGTTGGCCCCGGCGGTGTCGTGGACGGCAAGGAAGTCAAGATGACTGTCAAGGTGGGCGACAAGGTGCTCACCAGCAAGTACTCCGGCACCGAGGTCAAGGTGGACGGCGAAGAATGCACCATCGTGCGTCAGGCCGACATTCTGGCCATCGTGGAGTAAGCGTCTTTTCCTCACACTAGATAATCAAGCTTTTACGAAGGAGCGATAAAATATGGCTAAGCAGATCAAGCAGGGCGAGGAAGCCCGCAAGGCACTGTGTGCCGGTATCGACACTCTGGCAGATACTGTTAAGATCACCCTCGGCCCCAAGGGCCGCAACGTGGTGCTGAGCAAGAAGTTCGGTGCCCCCGTCATCACCAACGACGGTGTGACCATCGCAAAGGAGATCGAGCTGAAGGACGAGTTCGAGAACATGGGCGCACAGCTGGTGCGTGAGGTCGCTACCAAGACCAACGACGCCGCAGGCGACGGCACCACCACCGCGACCGTTCTGGCACAGGCTATGGTCACCGAGGGCATGAAGAATGTCACCGCTGGTGCAAACCCGATGGACATCCGCCGCGGCATGACCAAGGCTGTTGCTAAGGCCGTCGAGACCATCAAGGCACACAGCCAGAAGGTCAAGGACTCCAACGACATCGCCCGCGTCGGCACCATCTCTGCAGGCGACCCCGAGATCGGTCGTCTCATCGCCGAGGCTATGGAGAAGGTCACTTCCGACGGCGTCATCACCATCGAGGAGAACAAGACCACTGCCGAGACCTACAACGAGATCGTCGAAGGTATGCAGTTCGACCGCGGCTACCTGACCCCCTATATGGTCACCGATACCGACAAGATGGAGGCTGTTCTGGACAACGCCGCCATCCTCATCACCGATAAGAAGATCAGCGTCATTCAGGACCTCGTTCCTCTGCTGGAGCAGGTCATGCAGAACGGCATGAAGCTGCTCATCGTGGCCGAGGACATTGAGGGCGAGGCTCTGTCCACCCTCATCGTCAACCGCCTGCGCGGCACCCTGAACGTCTGCGCTGTCAAGGCTCCCGGCTTTGGCGACCGCCGCAAGGAGATGCTGCAGGATATCGCTATCCTGACCGGCGGCACCGTTGTGTCCGCTGATCTGGGCTATGAGCTGAAGGACGCTACCGTCCAGATGCTGGGCCATGCCCGCCAGGTCAAGGTCACCAAGGAGAACACCACCATCGTGGGCGGTGCAGGCGATAAGGATGCCATTGCAGCCCGCATTGCACAGATCCGCAACCAGATCGAGGCTTCCACCAGCGATTTCGACCGCGAGAAGCTGCAGGAGCGCCTGGCAAAGCTGGCCGGCGGCGTTGCAGTCATCAAGGTCGGTGCTGCTACCGAGGTCGAGATGAAGGATAAGAAGCTGCGCATCGAGGACGCTCTGAACGCAACCAAGGCTGCTGTTCAGGAAGGCGTTGTCGCTGGCGGCGGCACCGCTCCCATCAACGCCATCCCCGCTGTGCGCGCCCTGTGCGACACGCTGGAAGGCGACGAGCGCACCGGTGCCAAGATCGTCCTGAAGGCTCTGGAGGCACCTCTGCGCCAGATCGCCAAGAACGCCGGTCTGGAGGGCAGCGTCATCATCGACAAGATCGTCTCTGCCAACAAGCCCAACTACGGCTTCGACGCTCAGAACGAGGTCTTTGTTGAGGATATGATCGCCGCCGGTATCGTTGACCCCACCAAGGTCACCCGTTCCGCTCTGGAGAACGCAGCATCCGTTGCTGAGATGGTGCTGACCACCGAGAGCCTGGTCGCTGACCTGCCCGAACCCCCCGCTGCTCCCGCAGCCGGTGGTGACATGGGCGGCATGGGCGGCATGTACTAAGCCGCACCGGCTCCCCGTACCAATTCAATACGCCGCAGAAGGCAGAACTTCCCACCCGGGAGGCTCTGCCTTCTTTTTTGTTGACACCCTTTCCAAACAAGAGTACACTTAGAAAAATTGTTTTTGGGAAAGGAAACACCAATGAACACTGCCGCTTTTACCGCCTACCGCGAAAAAGTTGTGTCCAACTGTGCCCGCGTCATTGTGGGCAAGGAGGATGCTACCGAGAAAATTCTGGTCAGCTTCCTTTGCGGAGGCCATGTATTGCTGGAAGATAAGCCTGGCACCGGAAAAACCATGCTCCTGCGTGCATTTGCGCGCACGGTGGGCGGGGACTTCAAACGGGTGCAGTTCACGCCCGACCTGCTGCCCTCCGATCTGACCGGCATCAATTTCTACAACCAGAAGTCCGGTGAGTTCGAGTTCCGGCCCGGCCCGCTCTTCACCAACTTTGTGCTGGCGGACGAGATCAACCGCGCCACGCCCCGTACCCAGTCGGCCCTGCTGGAAGCCATGGAGGAAAGGCAGATTACCGTGGACGGCGTGACCAGCCGCCTGGCTGAGCCCTTTATGGTGCTGGCCACCCAGAATCCGCTGGAATCCTTTGGCACCTTCCCGTTGCCAGATGCCCAGATGGACCGCTTTTTCATGCGGCTGTCGCTGGGCTATATGACCCGGGAGCAGGAGCTGGAGGTGCTCTCCCGCCCCTCGGCCCAGACCGTGCTGAACGAGCTGCAGGCCGTCGTCACTCCCGAGGAGACCGCATACGTCCGCACGGCTTACCGGGAGGTCAAGGTCTCCGAGGAAGTCAAGCACTACCTTATGGACATCGTGGAAGCCACCCGTACACAGAGCGGCTTTGTCAGCGGCGTATCTACCCGCGGTGCGCTGGCGCTCTATCAGGCTGCGCAGGCGTATGCCTCCTTGCAGGGCAGGGAATACGTCATCCCCGAGGACATCAAAGGGCTGGCCCCGGCGGTGCTTTCTCACCGCATTTCTCTGGGCAGCAGCATGAACGCCGAAGCCGCCGCTCTGCGGATGCGCAAGCTGTTGGCCGAGATCACTGTGCCGCTGGAGAGTGCGGAATGAGCGCCGTCATCTTCGCGCTGCTATTGGTGGCCACAGCCCTTGGGCTGGAGCGCTACAGCACAGTTCACAGCCTTGACGATGTGCAGGGGCGGCTGGAAGTGGAGGATCATCTTGTGGAAGCCGGGGAGCCCGCCGTGATCCACCTTGTTGTCCGGAACAGCAGCCCCCGTTGGAAGATGTTCCTAGCGGCAAAGCTCCACCTGAACAAGGAGTTTCTTCCCTGCACGGAGCACCACATTGCGCAGGATCAGACAGGTTTGGGCCACACGGTGCGGTTCACCACCTGGCTGCGCCCGGGGCAGGAGGCGGATTTCTCCACCGCCCTCAGGCTGGAACGCCGGGGCCGCTATGTGCTGGAACCGATGCAGGTCATCGGCGGCGATTTTCTGGGTCTTGTGGAACAGTCCCGCACCGAGCGGGGCTTCCACGAGCTCATTGTTCCACCAAGGGAGTGCGCTCTGCCGGAACTGGAAGAGATGCTGGGCGGTTTTCTGGGCGAGCTTTCGGTGAACCGCTATCTCTACGAGGATCCTATTCTCACGGCGGGTTACCGCCCCTACACCAGCGGTGACCCCATGCGCTCCATCGCCTGGAAGCAGAGCGTCCGGGGGCAGGGGCTTATGGTCAAAAAGTGGGATTACACCACTGAGCCCCGGGCAGTGGTGCTAGTCCATGCGGATACCAAGGATTACGACCACCCGGAACCGGCGGAGCTCTGCTACTCCATGGCCCGCACAGTCTGCCGGAGGCTGGAAGAAAAGGCGGTGTCCTACCGCTTTGCGGCAAACGCTGCCTTTGACCTGCTGCTCAATGCGGCTCTCTCCGGTGAGGAGTGGAGAAAGCCGCTGGAAACCCCGCAGGGCTACGGCCCCGAACACTACCGCAGGGTGTTGGAAATTCTGGGCCGCGCCACCGGGCAGACCGCCCTTTCCTGCGCGCGGTTCTGCGCCGAATACTACCACCCGCAGGAACAGGTCGGCTGCATCGTGGTGACAACGGAGCCGGAAGAAGCTGTGCGTGCTGCCGTGCAGCCCCTGCCTGGCATTCCGCTGCTGGTGCTCACTCCGGAAATGGCCGTAGAGATGGCCCAGACAGGGGAGGCGGGCGCATGATGTTCTTACATACCCTGCGCCTGGCAGGTGATCTGAGCTTTTACTATGCCTTTGCGGGCTTTTTTGTCGCCAGCTTCGGCGGGACACCCATGCCGCTGGTGCTGGTCTGGCCTGCCCTCTGCTTTGGTCTGGCCTCCTGCTTTGAGGGCAGCCGTCCCCTCCGCACCACTCTTGCGGCCCTGAGCGCGGCGGCGCTGCTCTTCCTGCCTACAGGGGCGGACAAGCTCTGCTGCTTCCCGGCGGCAGTCTACCCGGTGCTGCTGGCCTACACCGGCGATTTTGCCCTTTCGCCGATGCGGCAGGCCGAGCGCCTGCGCTGGCTCTGCCGGGTATGGCCCTTCTTTGCAGTGGCAATGCTGCTGTGGAACGCCAACGCGGTGCTTTCGGCGGCCCTGCCCTTTGCAACGGCGGCAGCGGTGCTTCTGGTGGGGTTCAACCGCACCACCCGGCAGGACCCGGAGATCTCCACCCGGCCGGGCTATCTGCTGCTTTCCGGCGGCGTGCTGGCGGCGGTGTGCGCAGGGCCGTTCCTGCTCAGCCGCAGTGTTGTGGTTGCCGGTGCAAAGGCGGCTGCGTCTGCCGTTTACTTTGGCGGGATCGTGCCGGTGCTGCAGCTGTTTTTGAACAACATTGTGGTGCAGGGTGTGACTTGGCTGTTCCACAGCATCCTGCAGTTCATCCACTGGCTCTTCACCCTCTTTCCGCCCAAACCGTTGGAGCGCACCGAGATCGTTTCTACCGATGAGGTCATCGCCAACGCCCAAAAGGCCGCCGAGGACGCAGAACCGCTCATCAACGGGATGTCGATGCTGACTGTGCTCGGTATCCTGCTGGCGGTCCTCTGTGCGGTGCTGGTGATGCGGCATTTCCTGCGCCAGAAGTTCCGGCACACGGACACTGCCTGCACGGACACCACTGTCCGGCATAGCACCCACAAGCGTGCCCACCGCTGGCCCGGGCTCTTCCTCAGCCCGGTGGACAAGGTGCGGCGGGAGTATGCCATCTATCTGGACCACTGCCAGCGCCACGGTGTGACCATCCTGCGGGGCGATACCAGCCTTGACCTGACCGGCCGCGCTTTCGGTATGGACTTTGCCGCCGAGGCCGAGCTGCGCCAGATCTACCTCAAAGCCCGCTACAACGGCACCGCCACGGCCGAGGATGCCGCCCGTGCCGCTGAGCTCGTCCGAAAAATCTGCTCCTGAACGCATCAATGCCCCCTTTCCTGCCCATCCTAAGCGGGAGAGGGGGCGTTTTCATGTCCGGCAAACGGGTGCTGGTCCTGTATGGAACCCTGCTGTTCTGCTTTGCGGCGGTGGTCTGCCGCCTGTACTGGCTCTGCTCCGACACGGCCTATGGAGCCCGGGCGGCGGCGCAGAGCGTGGTCACCCTCCACCTGCCCGCCCGGCGGGGCAATTTTTATGATCACAGGGGGCAGCTCCTCACGGGGCAGACCACCCGCTGGATGGCCCTCTGCGTGCCCGGGGAGGGCAGCTATGCCCGCCTGTTCGCCTACACCGATGCAGCCGGGCAGGCGGCGCTCTACCAGAAGCGGAACGCCGCATCCACGTTTCTGTTGGAAGTGGACCGGGATGTTTCCGCGCTGGGCGTTTCCTGCTGGCCGACGGCACGGCGAAGCTCTGCCGCCCCGCTGGCAGTGCAGCTGCTGGGGTATCTCGATGGCGAGGGCCATGGTGCTGCCGGGCTGGAAGCCGCCTTTGATGATCTGCTCACCGGCAGCGGGGCGGGGGATACCCTGCTCTGCACCGTCAACGCCCAGGGAAAACTGCGGGCCGAGCCCGTCCTCACCCCCGCCGACAGCGGGGCCGTGGGGGTGCAGCTGACCCTTTCCCGGGAGATCCAGCAGACCGCCGAGGCTGTGGCCAACGAGACGATGCAGAGCGGCTGCATCCTGGTGCTGGACACCGCCAACGCCAAGGTGCGGGCCTGCGTCAGCCGCCCCGGCTATGATCCGGAAAACATTTCGGCCAGCCTGAACGCCCCGGACAGCCCCCTGCTGGAACGGGCGTTCCAGTGCTATGCCGTGGGCTCGGTGTTCAAGCCGGTGGTGGCGGCAGCGGCGCTGGAGGCAGGGGAGAGCGGCTTTGTCTACACCTGCCCCGGCTGGTGCGCGGTGGATGGCCGGATCTTCCGCTGTGCGGGCAGCATTCCCCATGGTGAGGTGGATCTGGCCGGCGCGCTGGAAAAGAGCTGCAACGGCTACTTCATCCGGCTGGGGCAGGCGCTGGGGGCCGATGCCGTCCGCGCCATGGCAGAGAAGTTGGGCTTCGGGCAGGCGGTCCCGCTCACCGATGCCCTGCACACGGCGGCTGGGGTCCTGCCGGAGCGGGAGGCTCTTGCGTCCAGCGGGGCCTACGCCAATTTCTGCTTCGGGCAGGGGGAGCTGCTGGCATCCCCCCTGCAGGTCGCCGCCATGATGAACACCATTGCCTGCGGGGGAATCTGCCGCACCCCGCTGCTGCTGGAGACCACTCTGGACGAGACCACCGGCGCGCCCCTCACGGCGCTTTCCCATGTCCGGAGCAGGCGGGTGCTTACAAAGCGCACCGCCGCCGCCCTGCAGGCCCTGTTGGCAGGTGTGGTGGCCGGGGGTACCGGCCATGAGGCCGCACTGCCCGGCCAGACCGCGGCGGGCAAGACCGGCACGGCCCAGACCGGCCAGTTTTCCGGCGGCACAGAGCTGAAAAATTACTGGTTTGCGGGCTTTGTCCCGGCAGAGCAGCCCCGCTATACCATCGTGGTGCTGCAGGACACGCAGGCCGAGCCTGCCTTTTCCAGCGCGGCCATCTTTGCCCGGGTGGCGGCAGGGCTGGAAATTCTGGCCCCGTAGCCCACGGTTTTTCTTGCATTTCCCGGCCTTTTGTGCTATCATACACTTGTATTTGTATGCAGTCTCTATGAAACTAAAGATAAAAGGAGCGTTCCATCCATGTCTGTCATTGAAATCGTCGGCGGTGCCATCCTGCTGGTCGTCTCGGCCGTCATCATCCTCCTCACCCTGATGCAGCACACCCACGGTCAGGGTCTGGCCGGTGCCATCAACGGTGGTGTGGGCGGTGCCAACAATGCACGCCTGACCCCTGCGGATCAGATGCTGGCCAAGGTGACCCGCATTGCAGGCATCGTGTTCTTTGTGGTGGCTATCCTGGCCTGTGTGTTCGCCAGCCGTCTGGCCTGAGCACCCGTGTACAGCCCCGTGTAAGGCGGGGCTGTTTTTCTGTCTAAACCTCTCGTGGGAAAGAAGTTGTCCGGGTTCCATTGGAGAATGCCGGAAAAGTGTTAAGGAGAAAAATATGTCATTACGCGATAAAATTGAACATGCCATCCAGAACCAGCCCTGCATGGTCAAGGACCTCAAGGCAAAGTTCGGCGGCGACCATTCCGCGGACCGCAAGGTGATGGAGGCTCTGGACGAGCTGGTGCACGACGCTGTGGTCTGCCAGAAGTCCGGCGTGTTCTTCACTGCCCGCTCCGGCCGTGCCGAAAAGGCCCTGCCCTGCAAGGTGGTCAAGCTGGGCAAGAACTTTGCCTTTGTGATGCTGGAGGATGAATCCGGCGATATCTTCATCCCGGGCCGCTTCACCCGCGGTGCCATGCCTGGCGATTCCGTTCTGGTAGAGAAGTTTGCCCACCCCCGGGTGGAGGGCAGCGATGAGGGCGAGATCCTTGCCGTGCTCGAGCAGAAGAACGACATGGTGGGCACTGCCCGCCGCATCGAGGGCCGCCTGAAGTTCGTGCCCGATGACTGCCCGGCCATCTCCATGACCATCCAGCGCGACTGCGAGGGCGGCGCGAAGGACGGCGACAAGGTGGCTGTGGAGATCCTGCAGCGCGGGACCCGGCAGGAGGATCACCGCGTGGGCGTTTCCATGCGCTTTGGCAGCTGCGAGGAAGCCAAGCGCTGCGCCAAGGCCCTGCTCTATGCCAAGGACATCCACACCCGCTTCCCCGAGAAGGTGCGGGACGAGGCCAGGAAGTTCGAGGACATGACCGTGTCTGAGGAGGACTGCAAGGGCCGCATGGATCTGCGCGCTCTGCCCATCTTTACCATCGACAGCGCCGAGACCAAGGATATCGACGATGCCGTCAGCCTGACCCGGCTCTCCGGAGGCGGCTATGAGCTGGGCGTTCACATCGCCGATGTCTCCCACTACGTCAAGCCCGGCAGTGAGCTGAACGAGGAAGCCTTCAACCGCGCCACTTCGGTCTACTATGCGGATCAGGTCGTGCCCATGCTGCCCAAGAGCCTTTCCAACGGCATCTGCTCCCTGAACGAGAAGGAGCTGCGCCTGGCGTTCTCCTGCCTGATGCGTCTGGATCAGGACGGCAATCTGACCGACTACAAGTTCGTCAAGTCCATCATCTGCAGCCGGGTCAAGGGCGTGTATTCTGAGATCAACGCCCTGCTGGCCGGCACTGCCGATGCCGAGACCCAGGCCAAGTATGCCGAGGTACTGGATCAGCTGCCCGCCATGAAGGAGCTGTACGCCCACCGCGCCCGCCTGCGCAAGGAGCGCGGCTGCATTGATTTCGAGAGCGGGGAAGTCAAGCTCATTCTGGATGAGAACGGCCACTGCATCGATGTGAAAAAGCGCACCTCCGGCGAGAGCGAGGCCATGATCGAGGAGTTCATGCTGCTGGCCAACCAGTGCGCCGCCCACTTTGCCCGGGTCAAGCAGATCCCCTTTGTCTACCGTGTCCACGAGGAGCCCAACGGCGAGAAGCTGGAGCGCCTGCACAGCCTGCTGCAGGCCTGCGGCATCAACGACCACTTTGCCAAGGAAGTGCCCACCCCCAAGGAGCTGAGCGCCATTCTGGAGGGCGTGCGCGGCACCCCGTTTGAGCAGATCGTCAACACCGGAATGCTCCGCTGCATGTCCAAGGCCTGCTATGAGGAAAAGCCCAAGGGCCACTATGGTCTGGTGCTCAAGGATTACGCCCACTTCACCAGCCCCATCCGCCGCTACCCGGATCTGGCCATCCACCGCATGATGA
>ERZ860668.469-NODE-469-length-32233-cov-6.117565_pt1 | contig 32233 bp, 27 predicted proteins | sample MGYA00510062_ERZ860668 | MGnify/ENA primary metagenome ERZ860668 (study PRJEB30046, sample SAMN00715258) | human gut metagenome | study: EMG produced TPA metagenomics assembly of the A metagenome-wide association study of gut microbiota in type 2...
TATCTGCAAACGCATCTTGAATTAGCTTAATATTAGTTTTAAGAGAACTTAACTGCTGAGTGCTGTCTATTGATTTTAAATTATTAATTTTATCGACTGCTGTTTCTGCGTCTATACCAAGTTGTTCCAACCAAGTTTTTGCGCCTGGTGTCTTATTGAAAGATTTTTCCGTAAGTTTACCTGATTCGGCAAGAGTGGTTAGGTCTTTCTTGAGATTTTTGAGTTCATCGCTCGATGGATTATCTAAATCTTTCCATGCCTTTTTGAAAGAAGTTTTAGAAGTTTCGGAAGCAGTTGTTTCTTCTGTTTGCTTGACCTTTTCTAATGCATTTTTATATTCATTTAAAGATAACGAAGCACCGTCCAATTCTTTCTGTCTCTGTTTAAGAGCGTTTTCAAAAGAAGTAGATTGTACAATCTTTTTATCAGCATCGGATAGTTCATTAAGCCAGTTATTTATGTCATTTTGATTAACTGGATTGTCTACATTATATTGAACTTTATTTTTGTCGTTCTGTGCAATCTGAACAGCACCATCTTTTCCAGAAAAATGCATTAAACGACCAACAGTTTCTGCCCAATTTCCATTATTGTCATAATTTAAACTGTCATCAACCGCAGCAACAATTCCACTAACATAGTTCTTACCGACTTTAAAGCCAATTTTAGAAGGATCTTTATCTAATGCAAGAATTTCTTCTTCGGTAACAGTTCCGTCCTTTGCAGCTTCTTTATATAAGGCTTCCAAATACTCTTTAACATTTTGCTTACTAAGGAAGACTGCACCATCATCTGTCTGCAAAATTGGAGAAAATGCTATTTCTGTACCTTCTTTGTTAAGGACATTCTCTCCAACTCGCATTGAACCACCAAATACAGAATCAATTCCACCAATTTTAGGGTTGTAATCCCAACTATCTAATTGATCTTTGTATGTCTTTTTAAGTTCATCCGACCAGTGAATAATAATACGTTTATCCATATCGATATTGCCGAATTTGCTTTGAACTGTACCATCTTTTATTTCAGCAGCATAATTATCAAGTCTCCAATCAGATATTTTTTTATATTCACCTTTTAAAGCCTTCTTATTTTCTTTAAGAGTCTGCTTGGCATTTTTGATATCCTTATCAGAAGTTTCATCTGGACTATATTTATTTATTAGTTCCTTGTTAAAGGTAGAAGAAACTAAACCAAATTTTTCAAGAATATCAATGAGTTCTGAAATGCTCATATGATATTTTTCGGAAAGAGTGATTAAATCACTATAACCTTCTTTTTGTTTTTCGGTAGCTGTTTTAGGATTAAAGTCAAGAAGCTGTTCCTTTGAAATACCACCAAGTTTATCAACTGCTTTTTGTGTGTCCGTTTTTAAATTGTCAGTGTCTGCTGAAAACTTTATTTTAAAATCCCAATCGTTTATTATGGATTCTAGTTCAGGATACATATTTCTGAAATAATCTGCTACATCAGTGTCGCCATTTTTAATGGCAGCGTCCATGCTATCTATAACTTGTTTAGCAAAGGCACTTTCCTTTTCGCTTATCTTTGTAGTGTCATTAGAGTCTACAGCCTTTTTATAATCATCGTAATCTTTTGTAATTTGATTAAAGTAATCAGAATACCCTTTTTCGTTATCGTTTAAGATTTTTTCATTTAATACAAATTGATTATAAAAATCTTTATATTTGTCAGAAACGTCTTTTACTTTATTTGCTTTATTAGTAAGTTCGTTGTCAAAACTCTTTCCAAAATCAACATCCATTTTATCAAGAGTTTCCTGAATGGCTAATATTTTTTCGTAAACTTCTGTAGCGTTTCCCGATATTTTTATGTTCCCAATTCCAGCAGATGTTTTAGAAAACTCGCCAAAATTCTTTAATAATTCTTCAGCTTTCTGTCTGTTTTTATTTCCCGATATGCTACCGAAGTCAATTGTTTCTTCATATTTTCCATATTCATCTTGCATACGTTCAATGTTATCACCATAGCCTTTGGTAAGATTAGAAATATCTTTAATTATTCCGCCTTTTCCATTGAACTCATTTTTGGCTTCTTGCCATTTTTTGGATGTAAGTTTTTCCCAAGCTCCAGTTTGTCCATTAATAGCTTCGGTAATCGTATTAATTGATTCTTTTTCAGTTCCAAACTTTTCAATTAACTCGTCCTGAACAGCCATTAAATCTTTTCTAGCTTGGGTAACCTCAGAAACAGAAGAAGAGGAGTTGTTAATAACGCCACGAAGCTCTTCAACTTTTTCTTTATATGAATCAATATCAGTTTGTGTTTCTTTAAAAGATGAGCCGATTTCCTGAGCAGAATTAGCCACATCCTTAGATACTTGAGAAAATTTGTATAATGCAGATATTGCTTCACTAATACCCCACATTAAAAGCATATTACCTGCAATAGATAATGCTTTCATACCGAGTTCCGCTGCTTTGGAAGATTTTGTTAATCCATCTAATGCAACTTTATCTCCATTAGCGGCAGCCACAATATTTTGTGCTTCTTTAGAAGCTTTGTCCATTGTTCTATAAAAGGCTGTCTGCGAAGTAACACATCTATCTATTTCGGCATTATATGCTTTTATAGCTTTTATATCCGAATCGGAAAAGAGTTGCCGTTCTTTAAAGAAATCACCATTAAAAACTCTTTTGACCGAAGAAACAATGTCATTATTAATTCCTGCATGTGTTCTACCAAAGTCATCTTTTTTTGTTTTGAATATCATACTAATAGTTAACAAGTGTTTGAGCCTTGTTATAAATATATGACTATGATAAAATAAAAATAGGAATAATAACGTTTAATATAAAACTAATAGGAGGCTATTAATTATGAAAAAGATAAAATGTCCTAGCTGTAATAAAGAAATTTTGGACAATGTAAGAACGTGCCCTTATTGTGGATTTGACGAAATATCGTCATATTTATTATATTTGGAGAAAGAAAAGCAATCAAAATATATTGACTATACTAGTTTTCATAATAATATTCCCATTCAACCTCAAACCCAATCACAAAAAGATATTATTCACTGTCCAAAATGTAATTCAACTGCAATCACAATCGGGGCGAGAGGAGTAAATAACTTTTGGGGATTTATTGGTGCAAGTAAAACAGTTAATAGATGTGGTAACTGTGGGTATACTTGGAAACCGAATGGAAGATAAAACATATGTTCCGACTGCCAAAATCTCCCAATAAGTGATAAAATAATATATGACAAGATATGGTTGTGAGCACACCGCAACCTTGTGTGTAGTCTTGTCGTGTAACATATTAATTTCACATTCCTAGTTCTTAGGAGGAAAGTGAGTGTAACGCTCTTGGAAGAAAAACATCTAGTGGGTTCTCCACACCAAATTCCCGACCGTTATCAATATCACGGAAAGGAGGTGAAAAATGGTAGAACTGGTACTTACATTTGTTCTGAAAGCTGTAGGACTAGGATTAGGTTACTATCTGGTACATAGTATCTTTTCCAAAAAGACTAAAGACTTTCATTTTTCCGCAAACCAGTGTGGAATTGAAGTTGATAGTTCGTTCTATAAGGAGTAAGATTCTTCATTTTTAATTTTTCATAATTCACATCCTTTGAGAGATTGATAAAGAGAGTAGGAGAGTAGTAGTGGGAAGCTCATAGTTCATAGCTGTGGGCTTCTATTATTTTATTCTCTTTTTAATCGGAAAGCAATATTTAAGGACTGTACAACTTGGTTATCAACATGACAGGTTTTATGTCCTGCAAAATAATCATCCAATGTTTCGTATTCTAAGTCTTCATGCTGTTGCTTGAATTCACTTGTTAATATATCAAGAATTCTTTCTGTTTCAGCATATGTACATTGGTTGTTTCTGAGTAGTTGAGAAATCTCGACAGTAAGATATAATATTTTATCTGGCACTTTAATCACAGCCCTTCGATTGGAGGTATTATATGAAACTAAATCCTGATTGTATGAGAATCATACTTAAATATTGTGTTGAAAATATTGATTATACAGAAGTGGAATTAAATAACTGGTCTGAAAAGACCATCACTTTACAAATGCTATATGAAAATAAAGAACTTGGAATGTTTACAAAAAAGGACATAATGTAATACGTTATGAAACTTTGCGAATACAATTATATTACGTTGTCAAAAGTATACCCCAATGAAGGACAGAAATATATTGATAGTTGTATTATTATTGATGTAACTATATGTGGACATAATTTTTATGAATCCGTCCAAGAAGATACCGTTTGGAATAAAACAAAACATATTATTGGAAGTGTTGGAAATCAAACCTTGAAATTTATTGAATATACTGCTCAAATGGTAGCAACTGCATCTGCAAAACAAGCAATTACTATTATGATGACACAAAAATAAATTTCACCGCATAGACGGAAAAACACATAAAACATCAATTGCGATTGGAAGATAACACTGAAATAGAAGAATCAACTATGTTCACAAGATGGATAGAATAAATCTCTCCTGTTAATTTCCAATGAAACATACAATTCAAAAAAATATATAATGACACCTTAGTTAGTGTTTATGTTTTTATAGTTCATATATTCTTGTTCAAGTTTTTGGAAATCACAACAAGTATAATTAAGACGATGATTTTTATTATATCCTATTTTATATACAGATTGTGCTTTTTGCCTAATCTCACTTTCATGTTTTAAACAATAATTATATTCGGCTGCAATAATATTTGCATAATTTTGATCTATTTTTGCAATCTGCTTAAAGTTATTTATTTTCAAAATATCTTCATATGCAGGTAGCATAAAAGAAAATCTTATTGAAGATATTGGTGCGTTATTTTCATATATTAGCATACTTGTTTGATATTTCTTTGTTGTATGAGAAATAGGAGCATAGTAATTTACTCCGTTAATTTTTAACACAACTCCACAAACAAATTGAAAACACATGAAATAATAATGGTAGCTAACAAAAAAAGATAAAAAAAGCCCTTCAATGCAGGAAAAGAAGGGCAGTTGTACCGGTACAATTTACATGTATTAAAAGTAGGCCATTAACACCCAATAAAAATAACCTCTAAAGATATTGTAAAATAAATTTATCCTTATTGATGTTTAAGAGAAAAGCAAATACAATAATGCTTAAGTAATTTTGGAAGGAAAGTTGAGATATGGATAATATTGAGATTGAATTTTTTGAAGAATATAAAAAACTGGATAATTTATGCAAGGATTTATTTAGAAGTAATCGAGGTGTTACAAAATATATAGAAGAAATGGAAAAAACACCGTTTATTGATAGAAGATTAGTTAATTCCTGGAATAATTATTATGATATGCTTAAACATGTAAAATGGATACGTAATAATATAGCACATAATAATGAATATTCAGGATGTAATAAAGATGATGTTGAGAATATAAAGAATTTTTATCAGCAAATAATTGAGCAAAAAGATCCGTTTTCAATAATTAATGAAAAAAATAAAGAACTTCAAGAGTATAATGAAGTAAACAGAATGGAAGAAAATAGAGAAATTTTTTTTGTGGAAAATAACAAAAAAACAAGAATCGAATTTGAAAAAATATTAATGATAGTTTTTGCGATTATGTTTATAATGGTAATTTTATTTTTACCGTTGATATTATTTAGTTTAGTTATAATATTATAAAAAAGGAGATTAAAATATAATGTGGAAAATTAAACATATATTTGATGGAGATTATGGATGTGAGGAACGAACTCAGAACGATAGAACAAAAGTAACAGTAACACTTGTTAATGAGAACAATGAGAAAAAGATTTTAGCTGTAGAAGACCAATGGCTGATAGATAATGATTTAGATGAAGGTGACGAATGGACAATCTAGTATCGATGGAATGATAATAATTTAAGATATAAATAAAAATTATATTCAGATTAAATTTTAGAATTGATGTGTTACAGCAAGGTATTTCAAGAGTACGGTAAAGTATTATTTATACAATACAACAAAATTACATTTTATTTTGCTATTGCCAAGTATTATACCTAATAAATACACACTTAATAATGCGTTTCCATTTAAGTACATAGAACTTCCGAATGCGGCTAAAACAAGAGAAATCATAAAAATAGTATCTAATCCGTTACTAATTATAGTTGTCTTTTTTATTATAAATAATCCGATAATTGCAAAAAATATACCAATCAGAAGACCGAAAAGTATCTGGGAAAAAATCATTAACGGTATTGATGATAAAGATTTAGAATTAACTAAAGATATACCTATTATTGTAAGCATGTAAGATACAGGATCATTGCTTCCACTTTCAATTTCAAGAAGAGATGCAGTACCATTTTTTAAGTTTAATTTTTTCTTCCTTAATATGGAAAAAACGCTTGCTGCATCGGTAGAAGATAAAACTGAACCAATCAGAAAACTTTCTAAAAAAGAAAAATTTAGCAGGAAATAACAAAATAATATGAATAAATATTCAATTTTATTTATTTTTATAAAGCAAAACTTATATAAATAAGGCTGAATAATGAATAAAATAACAATTTACTAAATTTTTTTAAAAGTTGCCTTGTTAATTATTGCTAAATATTTAATTAGTAAAATTGATTTTATTCTATTATTACACGAAAATTACGATTATGAAAATTTTAAGAAATATTTGTAAGAAAATTGTGGTACAACGTGCTATAATATACAAAGACTGAGATTCAGTTATGAAAAACAAGAGAAGGAGGAATTTTCAATGAAAAGAAAATCAACATTCAAGTCTTTGTTAGCATTGGCTTTAGCAGTTGTTTTAGTATTCTCAACAAATATTACACCTGCAAGCGCAGCTAAGAAGAAAGCAAAGGCAACAAATGCAGTAAAGAGCGTTAAAGTCGTTTCACCTGCAGGTACAAAGAAAATTGCAACAGTTGCAAAGGGCAAGTCAATTAAGCTTACAGTAACAGTTAAAGCAAAGAAGAAAGCATTCAAGAAAGTGACTTATAAGTCAAGCAATGCAAAAGTTGCTACAGTATCTAAGAAAGGTATTGTAAAGGGTAAAAAGGTTGGTACAACAACAATTAAGGTTGTATCAGTAAAGAACAAAAAGAAAACAGCAAGCATTAAAGTTAAGGTTGTAAAGAATGCAGTTAAGAAAGTAACACTTAACAAGAAGAATCTTGACCTTGCAGTTGGTGCTTCAGAAAAGTTGAGCGCTAAGGTAAATGCTCCTAAGAAATCATACAAGGCAGTAAAGTGGACATCATCAAATGAAAAAGTAGTTAAGGTTTCAAATAAGGGTGTTGTTAGTGCAGTAGGCGAAGGAACAGCTAAGGTTACTGTTACAGCTCTTGATGGTAGCAAGAAGAAAGCTACATGTACAGTTGCTGTATGGAATGGAATTAAAGATGTACAGTTAAACAATCCAAGAAATAACTATTATGTAGACTCATATAAGGTTGTATTAGATACACCAATTGCACTTACAAAAGATAGCTTTGTAGTTAAGAGCAAAGTTCGTGCAGAAGGTACATACAACAGAGAACTTGAAGTTGAAAAAGTATTTACAAACGACAATTTAAACTACACTATATTTACAAAGAATTCAGTTGAAATGGGAGAATTTGTACAGGTTTCAGTACCATCATTAAAGGGGAAAAACGCTGTTGAGTTACAGGCTCTTGCAGATGGATATGAATATAGACAACTTGTTTCAGGTGTTGTAGGAGACGAAATTAATACAGGTGTTGGTTTCAAAAATCTTGTTGGATATGAAACAGTTTCAGTTGCATCAGGAAATCTTCCAGCAGGCTTAGCAATTGAAAAGTACACAAACAACATTAAGGGTAAGGTTGCAGCTGTAGCAGAAAATCAGGTTGTAAACTTTACAGGTACAGACGAACTTGGTAGAACAGCAAGTTCAAAAGTAAATTTCCTTATTGGTGACAAGAATAAGGTTGTTGCTGAAAACAAGACTATTGGTGATCAGGCTAATGCATTAATTTATCCGCATGAATATATTGGATCATACATTAATGTTGAAGGTGGAAGCGGAGAATACCGTGCTACTCTTTTAGACACATACAATGATTTATTTTATTTGGATAGTGAAAATACAGATGAAAACGGAAACAAATATACAACAACATCAAGTAGAGTATATGTTAATGGTAGATCAGGAAAAGTTGAAGCAGGAACATATACTCTTAGAGTACAGTTTACAGATATAGAAAATCCTACACTTACAGCTATAGGAACACTTACAGTTGTAGTTACTCCGGCAGTTTCTGTTACTACAGTTCTTTATAATTATGACAGTAGCACAGATGAATTAATGTTTTACAATCATGATTTAAATGAAACTTTCAGTGCAGTATCTGCTGATGAAACAACTGATTATGAAAAGAAGATTCTTACATCAAAGGTATGTCTCCCGGCAGGTAACTATTCTGTATATATTGAAAGTTATGGAGAACAGATTACTCTTGCTAAGTATGTAAGCTTAGGCGCTGATACAGTATTATCATATACAGCTCCAACAAGAGCAACGATTAATGGTACACTTACAGACAGAAATGGTGCTAAGCTTAATAAGAGAGCTTATGTAAGAATTTACAAAGCAGATAAAACAGATGAACCTATTGGATATGATTACGTAAGTTCATATGATGATGGAAAATATGAATTCAAGTGCGTACCTAATGGAACATATGTAATTAAGGCATTTGATAATGAATCTGATAAAGAATTAGCAACATCAGGAACTATTACAGTAACAGGAACAAATGTTGTTGTTGATTTTCCAAATTTACCAATTGATAATGAGCCATCATATAATTAATATTAATTTGTAAATAGATGTTAAAGTAAAATATAAAAATAATTTTAACGGCATAGACGTATAAACGGCTATGCCGTTTTTTTAAACACATTTGTATAGATATATAAATTTTATATGTTTATAAAATCGTTTTTATAGCAACTTGAAATGTTAAAAATTCAGATAAAGTATATGGAGAATTTCAAAAAAAAAGTTATGTTTGTTTAAAAAACTTGGTTAAATATATACAAATCTAACAAAGATTAAAAAACAGTTGAGTAAAAATGTTTTTGATTATAATGTTAAGATATATTGAAAGGGACGGAGAGAAACAAGGAGGCAAACAGACATGATAAGGGGAAAGTCTAACCAAAAATTAAAGAAAAGAATATCAGCGATAATTATGTCATTGCTGCTAATTTTTTCTGTAATCCCACAAACACAAGTTGTTTATGTTGCAGAGAATGGAACTGCTAATGCAGAAGTTTAAAATGAAAACAACAGTTTGAGTGTGGCATGGAGTGAATCAGGAAACATAAGGCTTTAAAATAAGGTAACCATAAGAAAAACTCCGGCAGACAAGGCTGAAAAAAATAATCTTTTTAGTTTTGAGAATATTTAATAATCAACTGTCTGTTGGAGCTTTTTTCTTAAATTCAATTTAACTATATTTCTTTAACCAATAACTGATTTGAAGAATATATGCTAACATTTGTGGACCAGCCATAAGCTGACCGTACCATGGCTTGCCATAATCTTTAGATGAATTGATGTAATCAATTACTTTATTTTTATCTACAATAAAATTAAGTGCATAGTTATTATCAAATTCTTCTAGAAGAAGTTTACCAATCATTTTCTCGTATTCAGGATTGTAAGTTTTGGGATATGGAGATTTTTTTCTGTTTACGATTTCAGGTGGAAGATAATCTTTTCCGCATTCTTTTAATAAATGTTTAACACTTCCGTCTTTACATTTGTATTCCCATGGAATACTGAAAACATAGGATACTAATCTATAGTCGGCAAAAGGAACTCTTGCATCAAGCCCTGAGAAAACACTACAACGCTCCATTCTGTTAACTAAAGTCATCATGAACCAGTTTATAGTCAGATATCCAATTTCAAAACGACGTTTATCTTTCTCGTTGCTGTAATCACTTTCAGGACATTTGCTTAGAGAAGTTTTATAAGCATCATCAACGTATTCTTTTAAATTAAGAGATTGAATGAAACTGTCATTAAAAAGAGATGTTCTTACGGATAAATCTTTAGACCATGGGAAAGAATTTGAGTTTATCATTTCATCACGATGAAACCATGGGTAACCACCAAATACTTCATCAGCACATTCTCCCGTTAAAGCAATGTTATTTGTTTCTGATATTTCATTGCAAAAATACATTAAAGAAGATTCAATATCTGCCATACATGGAGCATCTCTCATATCAACAGTTTTTTTCAAATATTTAATTTGCCCTAAACTGTCACAGGTTAGATATTTATGATTAGAATTTAAGTATTTTCTCATTGTTTCTACGTAAGGTCTGTCTAATGAGTTTTGAAAAGAGTTCCCATTAAAGAAATTTTCGTTGCCTTCAAATTCAAATGCGTATGTTTTTAATTCTCTGTTTTCTTTATCCATCATAGATTTAGCAATAGAAGTTACAAGACTTGAATCAATTCCGCCGGATAAAAGAGAACAAATAGTTGTATCTTTAGTTAATTGCTTTTTAATACTGTCTTTTATCAGATAATTAACTTTGTCAACTGTATCTAAATAAGGATCAGCGTGATGATTATAGGTTAATTCCCAATAGCAATGAGTTTGGTAACTGATAATGCCCTGTGAGTTAAAAGTTACTTTTATATAATTGCCGGGAAGTACTTCAAATATATTTTTAAATAAACTTTTTCCGGGAGTTCGTGCAGGACCAAGTCCGATTATTTCACACCAGCTTTCATTAGTTAGTTCGGGTTTTATGCCGTAGGCAAATATACTTTTTTGCTGAGAAGCAAATATAAAATGATTATTTGTACAATGATAAAATAATGGCTTTATACCAATAGGGTCTCTTACTATTATTAATGAGTTGTTTTCGTAAATTGCAAATGAAAAACCACCATTTATTTCTTTGAAAATATCTTCGCCGAAAACTAAATATAAATATAGAATAAGTTCTTCGTTGCACAATTCATAAGTGGAAATATCATAGGATGATAATTTATATTTTAATTCATTTGAATTATAAATGTTTCCTGTAAAGACGATAGAAGCTGTTCGATTCTTATAGGTAACTGATATCGAATCTCTATGTGTGACTGAAAAATTGCTTGCTGTAAATCCAATATGATGTTTCATGTAAATTATACTGTTTTCGTGGCAATTTGTTATTAACGAATCCTGCATATTAGTTAATTTGCTTTCGTAAATTGCATACAAAGTATGGTTCCTCTCAACGTCAAATTCTGTTTGAAAGTAACCGGCAATACCGCTCATAAAAACCTCCTTAAAATCATATAAAAAAGGTCCATAGGACCTTTTAGGTTATTGTTACATGTGGACTTTGTATTACAGGCTGAATTTGTCGGCCCTGCAAAGCTTTAACTATTGTATCCTGCAGTAAATCAACATGTGCAGTCATGGAATTTGGTTTTGAAATATAATCATCCATTCCAAAAGGAACAAAATAAATATTTTTAGTATTTAATAAAATACCTATATTTTTTAAATTCATTCCAAGTGCATCGTTTGTACTTAAACATATAACTAAAGGTTTGTTGTTTCTTAAATGTGCTTTACATGCCATTAAAACAGGTGTATCAGAAATACCATTGGCAAGTTTTGAAAGAGTATTACCTGTACATGGTGCAATAACTAAAACGTCAAACATTGATTTAGGACCAATTGGTTCGGCTCCTGTTATAGTAGTGATTGGCTCTTTATTGCTAAGTTCTTTTGCTAAATTTAAAAAATCTTCATGGTTTCCAAATCTACTGTCAGTTTTAGAAGCGTTATCTGAAAAAATTGTATAAAGATTTGTATTTACTTCAGATAGACGTTTTAATTCGTTGAAAACTTTTTTGTAGGTACAGTAAGAACCGGTTATTCCGATTCCAATATTTTTATTATCTAAACTGTGATTCATTTTCTGCAGTCCCTTCTATAATTGATGATATGTTCTTTGCTATTAATTCGCCGGAACTTTTAGAGGCATATTTGCCGGGAAGTCCGGGACAAATGTGATATGTCAGGGAGAGAGAATTTAAAATATCTTTGTCGAATCCGTAAGGTGATGATGCTATATCAAATATAGTACAACTTTTCTGAAGTGTTTTAAGATTACTTATGGAGAGTATATTTTTAGGAATACAGTTAATAATTATGTCTATTTTTGATAAATTATTAATCTTTTTATTTATATCTAAAAAAGTAAAGTTTTTATTTAAACCATCGTTTATTTTTGATTCATTATTTTCATAAAAGAAAATATTAGAACCTACGTTGTTGAATAAATTACATATTTCGCTTCCACATTTTCCATAACCAAGAACTAAAATATTAGATGCTTTTAAAGAAAAATTAGTGTTGCTGATTATATATCCTAAAAGTCCTTCTGCAGTATAAAATGCATTATTTCTGTAAAAGTCAGGAATATTTAAGATATCGATTGCTTTAATTCCTGAATTCATACAATGTGATACGACTGAACCTTTAAATCCTCCACCAAATAAAATCTGTCCCGGTTTTAATAATGAAATAAAAGTTGTAATTGGAAAACTTGTATAAAAATCACAATTTACATTTTCTCCATCTTTGGAAAAAGGAATTGATGCGACAATATATTTATATTCTGTAAGGTTAAAATTTGTTACAAGTTTAGCAGAATAATTATGAAAAATTAAATAATCATACAAATATTTCTGCTTATTCCCATTTGAAATAATTGCAAATGAATCCATACAAATCACCTTTTTTATTATATATGTTATTCTTATGGAAGATTGATAATGTTATAAGAAAGGGCATTTGCCACCGTCGGTTCAAATTGAATTGGCAGGTATATTTTGCTTAGAGCCGGAGGTCCTAAAAGCAAAATATAGTTGAAAATTTAGAACTGTTACGAGTGGCAAGCAGCGCGAGCGTTATTTCGTTAACATTATCAATCTTCCATAATATATAAACTAAAATAAAAGCTATTTTCTATACATTAATTATATGTATAAAAATTTACAAGGTGATTATTTTAATAAAGTTATTTCTTAATCATTTATGAATAGACAATAACAATATTGTCGTAATGAATGGGAAATGCTATAATTATCGATAGCATACGGAAGTCATAAAGTACGTTTGTTATTTAAAAAAAGTAAGCAGATAAAAGAAGGTAAAATCTATTTTAATGCTGTAAATGAGACACAATTAAAAAGGAGATGGAGATGTTAAATAAGAAATTAAAAATGACAGCAACAGTTTTAAATATATTACAGGTAATTCCAATAGTAATATTAGAGATATTTTTATATATGATATTAACTTATAACAACAATGTAGCGCTTAATTATATTCCGGTAAGATTAATTTTTGTAGTTGAAATTGCGATAGTATTATGGATGTTAATTCCATTTTTTATAAAGAAAAATAAAGCCGGAGCGATAATATCTATAATAATGTCTGTTATTATGATTGTAATGGGCGTTGGAGCAGATATAGCAATTGGATTAAATCAAAAGACTATAAAAGGTATTTTTAAAGAATCAGAAAAAACAATAGATAAAATTGTAAACAACAGTAAGTTATCAACAGATGAATTTGGTGTATATATATTATCAGATGATGAGGCGAAGAATATTGAAGAGTTAAAAGATGATAAATTTGGATATATTCAGAAATTTGTAGGTGATGACAAAGACGAATTATTAAATAACATTAATGAAAAGATTAATCAGGATGGTAATTATCAGGAATACGATGATGTAATAACCATGACAGAAGCTTTATATAATAAAGAAACAAGAGCAGTTGTATTAAATCAGTCAATGATAGATGTTATAACATCTATGGGTGAAAAGAAAAATGATGAAGCTGATTATACTGATTTTGAATCGAAGGTAAAATGTATCTATACATATAAAGTTACTCATCAGGTTCAAAATGAAAATAAGAAGAAAGATATAACAAAGGAATGCTTTAATGTTTATATAAGCGGTATTGATACATTTGGCGCAGTAACAACAAAGAGCAGAAGTGATGTAAATATAATAATGTCAGTAAATCCACAGACCAGACAGATTTTATTACTTTCAACACCTAGAGATTATTATGTTCCTTTGTCTAATTCAAACGGAGTAAGAGACAAACTTACACATGCAGGTTTATATGGCGTAGATGTATCAATGGAAACATTAGAAATGCTTTATGATATTGATATTGATTACTATGTGAGAGTTAATTTTGACGGATTTAAAGATATTATTAATGCATTAGGTGGAATAGATGTTGATTCTGAATGTGCTTTCTCAGCAAAAGGATATAGCTATAGTCAGGGAATTAATTATAATATGAATGGCGATAAGGCATTAGTATTTGCAAGAGAAAGAAAATCATTTGCAAGAGGTGACGTACAGCGTGGAAAGAATCAGATGTCTGTAATTAAAGGTGTGATATCAAAATGTGCATCCCCAAGCATTTTGGATAATTATCAGAAAATACTTGAAAGCATAAGTGAAAGTTTTCAGACAAGCGTTAGCAAGAAAAACATTCAGAAATTTGTTAAATTCCAATTGGCAAATGGATACGAGTGGAATATTCAAAGCTATAATGTATCAGGTTCAGGACAGTCAAATTACACATATTCAGTTCCAAGTAATAGAGCTTATGTAATGGTTCCTAATGAAGAAACAGTAGCAAAGGCAAAAGAGTGGTTGAAGATTGTAACGGACGGTGGAGAACTAAAAGATGTAACTGAAGAAAATTAGTTTTAGGTACAAAAAGGATTGAAAATATGGAGAGAGATTATATTGGAAATTTAGGAGACAGAGATAATAAGCAGACAATAAAATTTATATCTACTAAGGCTAATACCCTTAAAGCCTTAAATGAAGTAATTAAATTAGGATATATTGAAGAAATGCTTATTATAACAGCTAAAGAATATCATCGTGATAAGAAAAAAACAGCTGATAAGATAATTGAAAAATTTAAAGGTGAAAAAATAGTTGTAAGAAGTTCATCTACAAATGAAGACTGTTTTGTAAAATCAAATGCAGGTCATTACACAAGTATTTTAGATGTAGATTCAACTAATGAAACAGCAATTATTAATGCAATAGATACTGTACTTAAATCATACACTTTAGATATTGATGATATTGAAGATGAACAGGTTTTAATTCAGCATCAGGCTGTAGATGTACTGTATAGTGGTGTTTTGTTTACTTATGATATTCAGGGGCAACGACCATATTATCTGATAAATTATGATGATAGCGGTTCTACGGATTCCGTAACAAGTGGAAAAGGCGGAAAGACTTTATGGATTGCAAGAAATACGGAACTTTCAGAGTTAAATACAGCATGGAAAAATCTTCTTGAATCAGTTCAGGAAATCGAAGATTTATTGAAAATACCATTAGATATTGAATTTGCAGTAAATAAGAAAAATGAAGTAATAATTTTTCAGGTTAGACCTTTGGTTGCAAATACAAAAAATAAGAATGCGATTAATGCCATTAATGATTTCTATAGTAAATTAAATGACGTAAAAAAGGATTATGATAGAATAGAATGCAGTCTTGACGGACAACCAATGATTCTATCCGATATGGCATTTTGGAATCCTTCAGAAATTATTGGAACAAGTCCTAGAAATCTTGATTATTCATTATATAGAGAAATTATTACATCAAGGGCATGGAATCAGGGCCTTGTGCCAATGGGATATAAGAAATTAGAGAAAGAACTGATGTACAAGATTGGTGTAAAACCATATATAAGTATACAATATTCGTTTTATTCATTAATACCTGCTGAGATTAGTGAAAAATTAGCCTTAAAACTTGTTGATTTTTACGTAAATAAATTGAAACAGGACACAACTGCTCATGACAAAATTGAATTTGAAATAGTTTACACAAGTTATGATTTTAATACAGAAAACAGAACAATAGAATTACTTGAAAATGGATTTACAAGAGCAGAAAGAAATACAATTGTAGAGGCACTTCATAAACTTACTTTAAATACAATTGAAAAACACGGATTAATATCAATGAAAGATAATGCAGATATTAATCATTTGGAAAATGAAAGAAAAAGAATAGCATCTTTGGATTCAGAAACAAATAATATTCATAGAATATTAGAAGATATAACAGAACTTTTAGATGCCATAAAAAGTCTTGGTACACCACAGTTTACAAGACAGGCAAGAATGGCATTTATGGCAAAGTCATTTTGCAGTTCATTAGTAGAAGCAGGATGGTTTACAAATGATGAAATAGATGAGTTTATGAAATCAATTAATACTGTTTCATCAAAATTTGATTATGATTTCCACAAGTTTTCATTGGGGTTAATGTCTAGAAATGAATTTAATAAAATATATGGACATTTAAGAAGTGGCACTTATGATATTCGTACAGACAGTTATAATCAGATGGTTTTCAGACCGGTAACGGAGAAGAATAAAAACTATAAAGATAAGAATGTATCTAAAGGTTTAGATGAAAACAGGTTGAAAGAAGCACTTACTTCTATTGGATTTGATATTCATCCAAAGGAATTTAATAATTTCCTTGTTTCTGCAATTGAGGGAAGAGAATTTTTTAAATTTGAATTTACTAAATCTTTAAGTCTAGTAATTGATTTAATTCAGAATTTAGGTAAATTACTTGAAATTGACAGAAAAAGCCTGTCATATATTACAGTAGAGGATTTAAAACATTGTAAGAAATTAAAAGTAGCTGAAATTAAAAAATATTTAACGGATACAATAGTAAATAATAGAAAAGAATATTATGATAAGTTAAACATCATTTTACCGGATGTCATTTTATCTAAGTTAGGTGTTTCGTTTATTCCTGTAAATGAGGCAAGACCAAATTTTATTACATCACAAAAAGTTGAGGGAGAAGTAGTAAATCTTGAAAGGGAAACAGATGAAGACCTTATGGATAAAATTGTAATGATTCCAAAGGCTGATCCCGGATATGAATGGATTTTTACAAAAGGAATAAAGGGATTTATAACAAAATATGGTGGAATGGCAAGCCATATGGCTATAAGATGTGCTGAGTTTGAAATCCCGGCAGCAATCGGATGTGGTGAAAAAATATATAATTATGCGGCATCTATGAACTACATGGAATTAGACTGTGCTAATGGACGTATTAAAGAAGGGATGCAGTGTGAGGATTTGCGAGCACTGATTACTCAAAGAGAAGGCGTAAATCAATATGGAGATTCAACTGATGTATTAGAATCTGCATATATAAGATTTTACGAATTGCTTGGATTTATTCCACAGCCGGCTTCAAATCATGTTAAAAATGTAGGTAAATTATTTGAAAGACAATGTGATTTACTTATTGTTGTAGGTGGAGGAGCTCTTCCATGTAAATTTTATGACAGGCCTCATAACGAAGAATTACAGCCGCATAGAGACGCAATGGAAGAAAAATTAATAAGACATTGTATTGAGCAGGAAATTCCAATTATCGCAACTTGTAGAGGAATGCAGTATATGAATGCTTTGTTTGGCGGAAAGTTACTTTATCATCCTGATTTGCCGGTAGAAAGACCAAGAGGAGTGGATCACGAAGTATATCTTGTGGAAGAAGATAGAACAATTATAGTAAACAACTATCACAAGGACGTAGTTCCAATTGATGGATTAGCTCCGTGTTTTAAGCCTCTTGCAATTGATAAAGAAAATCAGACAATAGAGGCATTTGGTTCTGATGAAATGAAGATATTAGCTTTGCAGTGGCATCCTGAAAGAAAATTTGAAACATCGAATGCATTGGGAGAAACAAGAAAGTTAGTAGTTAATTTTATTCAGAAACATATCAAATAATAAATGCGATAAAAAGATAAAAATGTTATGTTTATAAATTGACAGTTTTTTTGACAATGCAAAAAAAACTTATTTTAGTGTATTTTTATCTGTAATTACATTCACATATAAAAAATGATACATATTTTAAAATATAAATACTATATTTATTATATTAAATATGTTAAATTACTATCGTAACAAAGTGTTACGAAAGGGTTTAGATTTTGAAAAGAAACAGGTTTTTAGAAAGATGTCTTTCATAAAACCTGTTTCTTTGTATTTACAAAAAAATGAAAGTTTTGCCTTATTGTGTTATAATTCTTAGAATAGACAATTAATAATGAATAAAGATTATGAAAAGATAAAATTTAAGGAGATAAATTTTGGAAGAGATATTAGAACAATGGAGCAAAACTTTTAATTTGAAAAATTTAAAATTGGTTGGATATCATGGCGGATATCCGATAATACAATTTGATAAAGAAGATAATATGAAATTACTTGCAATGAGTGAAAATGAAAGAAAAAGAATAATCAGAAATTGTGAGACACATGGTGGTATTGAACTTGGTGTTGGTTGGAATTTTGTAAGAACTGCCGTTTTAAGAATTAATGATGATTCAATTGTTATGGCCGGACATGAATATGTGTTAAGAAGAATGCTTGAAAAATTTATTTTATAAAGCATTTGATTTAACAGTAAAAGCATTGATATTTGACTAAATATGCCTAAAACAATGCATACTTGATGTTGAAATGGAAAAAAATTTATTGTATAATCTAATAATTATGAAAACGTTTATATTCTAAACGCTGGAGGACATACAAAATGGAAAAAGAAAACGTGAAAAGTGAAGTAACTAAAAACTTTATTGAATTGATTATCGACAAAGATTTGGAAGAAGGAAGATTTGATCATGTTCAGACAAGATTTCCACCTGAACCAAATGGATATCTTCATATTGGACATGCAAAGTCAATTCTTTTAAATTATGGTTTGGCTAAGAAATATAATGGTAAATTTAATATGAGATTTGATGATACAAATCCTACAAAAGAAAAGACAGAATTTGTAGAGTCAATTTTAAAAGATATAAAATGGCTTGGAGCTGACTGGGAAGACAGATTATTTTTTGCATCTAATTATTTTAATCAGATGTATGAGGCAGCTGTTAAGTTAATAAAAAAAGGTAAAGCATATGTATGCGATTTAACACCTGAAGAAATTAGGGAATATAGAGGTACATTAACTGAACCTGGAAAGAACAGCCCATATAGAGACAGAAGTGTTGAAGAAAATCTAGAACTATTTGAAAACATGAAGAATGGAATGTATAAAGATGGTGAAAAGGTATTAAGAGCTAAGATTGATATGTCATCTCCTAATATTAATATGAGAGATCCAATTATTTATAGAGTGGCTCATATGACACATCATAATACAGGAGATAAGTGGTGCATTTATCCAATGTATGATTTTGCTCATCCTATTGAAGATGCAATTGAACATGTAACACATTCTATCTGTACATTGGAATTTGAAGATCACAGACCTTTATATGATTGGGTAGTCACAGAACTTGAATACCCTAATCCTCCAAGACAGATTGAATTCGCAAAGTTATATTTGACAAATGTAATCACAGGAAAAAGATATATTAAAAAATTAGTTGAAGATGGAATTGTAGATGGATGGGATGATCCACGTTTAGTATCTATTGCAGCACTTAGAAGAAGAGGATTTACTCCTGAATCAATTAAGAACTTCGTTGAACTTTGTGGTATATCAAAGAGCAATAGTTCAGTTGATTATGCAATGTTAGAATATTGTATTAGAGAAGATTTAAAGACTAAGAAACCAAGAATGATGGCTGTATTAGATCCAATTAAGCTTGTAATTGACAATTATCCGGAAGACCAGGTTGAATGGTTTGATGTAGTTAATAACATTGAAAATGAAGAATTAGGAAGTAGAAAAGTTCCATTCTGTAAAGAACTATATATTGAAAGAGAAGACTTTATGGAAGAACCACCTAAGAAATATTTCAGATTGTTCCCGGGAAATGAAGTAAGACTTATGCATTCTTATTTTGTAAAATGTGTAGATTACGAAAAGGATGAAAATGGTAATGTTACTGTAGTGCATTGTACTTATGATCCGGAAACAAGAAGTGGTAATAACTTTACAGCACGTAAGGTCAAAGGAACAATTCATTGGGTATCAGCAAGACATGCTATTGAAGCTGAAGTAAGATTATATGAAAATATAGTTGATGAAGAAAAAGGAAAACTTAATGAAGATGGTTCTCTTAACCTTAATCCAAATTCACTTACAGTATTGAAGAAATGCTATTTGGAACAGGGACTTGCTGATGCAGAGCCTGAAGATAAATTCCAGTTTGTAAGACAGGGTTATTTCTGTGCAGATATTAAAGATTATACAAAAGAAAAACCGGTATATAACAGAATAGTTTCATTAAAGAGTTCTTTTAAATTACCTAAATAGAGCCAATAAAAGGTTGAGGAGGAGAAATCCTTTTCAACCTTTTATTAGTTTTAATTAAACAAAGAGAATTAACTTAAATTATACAAATAGAATTATTTTAAATTATACGCTACGAATTAATATAAAAATGTAAAAAGATTAAAAAATGGAGAGAAGGAAGAATGGAAGAAAAATTATATACAATACCTGTAATGGATGCATTTAAGGTAGATTGCGAGTGTCCATTATGTAAAATGAGAGATGATATAGAAAATGATAATATCTCTTTTGCTATGGGACCAAGTTATATGGAGGACTATATTAGATTTGAAACTGATGAAAAAGGCTACTGCACAAGACATGTAAAAAAGTTATACGAATACAATAACAGATTAGGACTTGCTCTAATAATGGAAACACATTTAAAGAATGTAAAAAAGCAGGTTGATACGCTGCCTAAGGAGAAATCTTCAGGTGGATTATTTAAAAAGAAAGAAAAGAAGCCAATAACTGAATATCTGGATAAATTAAATGGAAGTTGTTTCGTATGCGACCGTTTAAATGATACATTTGACAGATATGTTGCCACGATACTATATTTATGGAAAAAAGAAGATAAAGATTTTTTAGAATTATATAAGAATTGTAAAGGATTTTGCTTTGAGCATTTAAATGCTTTACTTAAATATGCAGATAAAGAATTATCGGGAAATAAATTTGACGAATTTAATAAAATGACTATAGAAATATTTGAAAAAAATCTAGATAGAACAATTGAGGATGTAGAATGGTTTATAAAAAAATTTGATTATAGATATAAAGATGAACCATGGAAAAATTCAAAGGATGCATTAGTAAGAACATTGTGCAAAACAAACGGTGTTACGGATGAAGAATGAAATAAATAAAATTTTTTTGCTTGTTATGAGGTAGTGAAAAAATAATATAATAAAATAAGACTAATATGTAAAGGAGCCGTTTTTATGAAATTAAGGGATGTTTTAATTGTTGTTAATGATATAGAAAAATCAATAATGTTTTATCATGAATTATTTGGATTGGATGTAATACTAGATAATGATGGAAAATTAATAAACTTATGACAAATAGTTGGAGACAAAAAGTTGTAAGATTTTATGATTTAGATGGAAATTTAATTGAAGTTAGGACAGAAGTTTAGAATTAAATTACGAAAGAGGGATTAAAATGAATATTACAGTTTATCTTGGGGCATCAGACGGAAATGATAAAACATTTAAAAGTGCAATTAAAGAATTGGGAACATGGATTGGAATAAGTGGCAACACACTTGTGTATGGTGGATCTAAAACAGGACTTATGGGAAAACTTGCAGACAGTGTATTAAATGCAGGTGGCAAAGTTATAGGAGTTGAACCACAATTTTTTATAGATGCAAAAGTTCAACATGAGGGATTAACCGAATTATTTATTACAAAAGATATGTCAGAAAGAAGAACTAAAATGATAGAATTAGGAGATGTATTTGTGGCTTTTCCAGGTGGTACGGGTACTCTGGAAGAAGTGTCTGAAGTTATGTGTAAAATTTCAATGAAACAGCTTAATAATCCTTGTATTTTATATAATTTGGATGGATATTATAACAGTTTAAAAGAATTGTTAAATCATATGATTGAAAAAGAATTTTCGTCTAAACAAAGACAGGAAGGAATTTTTTTCGCAGACAATTTAGAGGATATAAAGCAAATAGTAAATAATATATAAAAAATATATAAGCCTAAGAAGTGTATTTATTTTCATTGTGAATTAAATACACTTCTTTTTTGGCAATCTAGCTTTAGTATGGAAAAAACATGCAGTATTTAGCAAGGCATCAAAAGTATTCTTGAAAAAATTAAAGAATTATAGAAAATATAATATAAAGTATTGTCAAATCTGTGGAAAAATTCTATAATTTTTTGTGGCGAAAACTTACAATATGTCAATTAAAGAAGACTAATGATTGCAAGTGCTGATTAAGTAAAATATATATTAACGAAGGAGACTGAAATGAAAACAAGAATTGGTATTTTAGGTTATGGAAACCTGGGAAAAGGTGTAGAATGTGCAGTTAAAGAAGCTAATGATATGAAATTAGTTGCTGTATTTACAAGAAGAAATCCTAAGAATGTAACTATTTTAACAGAAAATGTTCCGGTATGTCATATTGATGAAGTTGCAGACTGGAAAGATAAGATAGATGTTATGATTTTATGTGGTGGTAGTGCTACAGATCTTCCTGTACAGACTCCACAGTTTGCTTCAATGTTTAACGTAATTGATAGTTTTGATACTCATGCAAGAATACCTGAACATTTTGCGGCAGTTGATAAGGCAGCAAAGGAAGCTGGAAAAATAGCAGTTATTTCAGTAGGTTGGGATCCTGGAATGTTCTCGCTTAACAGAGTTTATGCAAATGCAATTCTTCCAGATGGAAAAGATTATACATTCTGGGGAAAAGGTGTTAGTCAGGGACATTCAGATGCAATTCGTAGAATTAAAGGCGTTAAGAATGCAAAGCAGTATACAATTCCTGTAGAAAGTGCTTTAGAAAGAGTTAGATCGGGCGAAAATCCGGAACTTACAACAAGAGATAAGCATGAAAGAGAATGTTTTGTTGTATTAGAAGAAGGTGCAGATGCCGCTGCAGTTGAAAAAGAAATCAAGGAAATGCCAAATTATTTCTCAGATTACAATACAACAGTTCATTTCATTAGTGAAGAAGAATTAGAAAAGAATCATAGCGGAATGGCACATGGTGGATTTGTAATCCGTTCAGGAAAAACAGGAATGAATAAAGAACATAATCATATTATTGAATATAGCTTAAAGTTAGATTCAAATCCTGAATTTACTACAAGTGTTTTAATTGCATATGCAAGAGCTGCTAAGCGTCTTTATGATGAAGGACAGAAAGGCTGTAAGACAGTATTAGATATTGCACCTGCATATTTAAGCGAAATGAGCGGAGAAGAATTAAGAGCTCATTTATTGTAAAATATATTCGTACAAATTTCGAAATTTATTTTTTCGGTTACATTGTGAAAAATCTCTATAGACCTAGAATAGGGAGATTTTTTACGGGAAGATAACAAGAGGAGCCATTACAGTATGATACTTCTTAACTAGTCAGAATTATCATACTGTAATGGCTCCTTTATATTTTTTTATTATAAATTATTTAGATTTCATCAAGTTCATCATCTAAGAAATCAGTATCTTCAGTAGAAGTGTTAACATCACTCTTATCTGATGCTTTTTTTAAAAAAGAGAAATGTTCTTCAACAATAGCAGAATCTTTTTCGCTGTTATATTTATTGCTATTTAAAGAATCATTATTTACTTCGATATTATCAAATGTATCATCGTTTAATTCGTCATCAAGTTCATTAAATTCATCAGGTTCTGTAGCAGCCTGATTTTCTGAGGTATTATTTGAAATACTGCTTTTATTATCAAGCTCATCATCGGTAATATTAGATTCAGTATCATATTCTTCATCGTCAGTTAGACTTGATTCGGTATTATGTTCCGTAACATTTGGTACAGATTCTTCTTCAAATATGTCTGTGCCTTCTTCAGAAATATTTGTATCTTCAAATGAATCATCGTCCTGCTTTATATCATCAATGTCTTCGAAAATATGATTTCCTTCAGAAGGTATGTCATTGTTATCAAATGTTTCGTCATTAAATGAAGAAGCCTCATCTTCCTCTAATTTGACAGATGAAACAAAATCATCATTATCAGAGTAATTTTCATCAAAGTCGTTATTTAAATCGTCAGATTCATCAACAAAGTCATCATCTAAAGATTCAAAATCATCAATGTCACTATAATCTGCATCAACAAAATCATTTTCATTATTATAATTCTTTACTTTATCAATTAATTCAGATGTTTTATCCTTTGCAAAATCAACGGCATCATTGAATAAATCTTTAGCGTTGTCAATTCTGTCTTCACCAACAAAATCTGTGATTTTGTCTTTTGCATCATTTGCTTTATCTTTAGCAAAAGTAGCAGCATCAGTTACTTTTTTTACAGCAGAATCATATTTTTCTTCGCCAACAGCATCTACAATTTTTCCTTTAGCAGAATCAGCAGCTTCTAATACTTTATCAGCAGCATTATTAGCCATTGATTTAGCTTTGTTAGAATTAAATGTAATTGTTATTTTCTGAGTTCCGTTTTTGTTAGAATTTGTTTTAATATCAAAAATCTTTTCGTCATCAAAGTCTTCAAAAATATCATCTTCAGTATATTTTTCCTCTTTGCGCTTCTTTAAATAAGATATCCCTCCAACAGCAGCGCCAATAACAGCGGCTGAACCAACTAATTTTTTAAAAAATCCCATAATACAGTCTCCTTTCGTTGTCAACATTTTAATATAATTATATAACTATTTTGGACTAAAATAAAGGAGAAATACATTAAATAATGTAAAGAAATTATGACAATTTTAATATTAATTATTAAAAAAAGAGGACATAATGTCATAAGTTATTGTGTGAGTAAAAAGTGAGTAAATATAAACTTATGTATATTACATACGCTAAAAAAATAGAATGTAATAAATTTACATAAATATCTATATTGAATGTGAATAATAAAAATGATACTCTACCTATTAGATTAGTTAAATATTCGTAAGAAAAGAGGAAAAACAAATGAAAATTACAGAGAATGGAAAAAATACTCTAATAAATGAACTTAAAGATTTTGATTTGGAACAGACATTAGAATGTGGTCAGTGTTTTAGATTTTATAAGTTAGATAAAGAAGAATATGTTATTGTTGCAAAAAATAAAATGCTTCATATAAAACAAGATGAAAATCAACTTATATTTTATAATACTTCAAAGGAAGATGTAGAAAAAATATGGACTAATTATTTTGATTTAGATAGAGATTATGATGAAATTAAATCATATTTGTTAAAGAAGGATAATAAATTAGAAAGTGCAATTAAAGAAAATTATGGAGTTAGAATTTTAAATCAGGATTTCCATGAAGTGTTAATATCTTTTATTATTTCACAAAACAAACAAATACCTCAAATCAAGCAGATTGTAAAAAGAATAAGTGAACAATATGGTGAATATCTTGGTGAGGTAAATGGTGAAAAATACTATAGTTTCCCAAATCCTGAAAAGTTAGGGAAAATAACAGAAGAAGCATTTAGGGAAATGAAGTCCGGATTTAGGGCACCTTATTTATATGATGCATCACAAAAACTTGCTTTGGGTGAAATAAATGAAGAATTATTTGCAAATCTAAAAGAAGAAGATGGAAGAGAATTATTAAAGTCAATAAAGGGAGTGGGAGATAAAGTTGCAAACTGTGTTTTGCTATTTGGACTTGGATATAGAAATGCATTTCCTATTGATGTGTGGATTAAACGTATAATGGAAGCCATTTATTTTGGAAAAGAAACAAGTAAAGAGGAAATACAAAAATTCGCATCTAATCATTATGGTGAGTATGGAGGCTATGCACAGCAGTATTTATTTTGCTTTGGAAGAAATGGTAAAATTGGAACGAATACAGATAAAAAGAAGAAAAGTAACAATAAAAAATAAAAATAAGGGGTTGCATATTTGAAATAATTGATATATTATTAGGTTATTGGGTTAGCACTCAAAAAGAAAGAGTGCTAACAAGCTGAAAAGGAGGTAGTTTTAAATGAAATTAGTACCATTAGGAGACAGAGTAGTATTGAAACAGGCTGAACCTGAAGAAAAGACACAGTCAGGAATTATTTTGACAACACAGTCACAGGAAAAACCACAACAGGCAGAAGTAATTGCTGTAGGTCCCGGTGGAGTTGTAGACGGTAAAGAAGTAACAATGCAGGTTAAAGCCGGAGATAAAGTAATATATTCAAAATATGCAGGAAATGAAGTTAAATTAGATGGCGAGGAATATATTATAGTTAGACAGAATGATATTTTAGCTGTAGTTGAATAGCTTTAATATCATACTTATAAATTGGAAATTTGAATGGAGGTTATAAAAATGGCTAAAGAAATTAAATTTGGAGCAGATGCCAGAGTTGCGTTAGAAGCTGGAGTAAATCAGTTGGCAAATACAGTAAAAGTAACACTTGGACCTAAAGGAAGAAATGTTGTTTTAGATAAATCATATGGTGCACCACTTATTACTAATGATGGTGTAACAATTGCTAAAGAAGTTGAATTAGAAGATGCATTTGAAAATATGGGTGCACAGTTGGTTAGAGAAGTAGCTACTAAGACAAATGATGTTGCAGGTGATGGAACAACAACAGCTACAGTTTTAGCACAGGCTATGATTAATGCAGGAATGAAAAATTTAGCTGCAGGTGCTAACCCAATTATTTTAAGAAAGGGTATGCAGAAAGCTACAGATGAAGCTGTTAAGGCAATTTCAGAAATGAGTAGTAAGGTTACAGGTAAGGAACAGATTGCTAAAGTAGCTGCAATTTCAGCTGGAGATGAAGAAGTCGGAGAAATGGTTGCAGATGCAATGGAAAAAGTTTCTAACGATGGTGTAATCACAATTGAAGAATCAAAGACAATGAAAACTGAGCTTGACCTTGTTGAAGGTATGCAGTTTGACAGAGGATATATTTCAGCATATATGGCAACAGATATGGAAAAGATGGAAGCAAACCTTGATAATCCATATATTTTAATAACAGATAAGAAGATTTCAAATATTCAGGAAATTCTTCCAATTCTTGAACAGATTGTACAGAGCGGCTCAAAGCTTTTAATTATTGCTGAAGATGTAGAAGGTGAAGCTCTTACAACATTAATTGTTAATAAACTTCGTGGAACATTTAACGTTGTTGCAGTTAAGACTCCTGGATACGGTGACAGAAGAAAAGAAATGTTAAAAGATATTGCAATTCTTACAGGTGGTCAGGTTATTTCAGAAGAATTAGGCTTATCACTTGCTGAAACTAAGATTGAAGACCTTGGTCGTGCTAAATCAGTTAAGGTTCAGAAAGAAAATACAATTATCGTTGATGGCGAAGGAAATTCTGAAGAAATTCAGGGAAGAATTGCTCAGATTAAAGCTCAGCTTGCTGAAACAACATCTGATTTTGATAGAGAAAAATTACAGGAAAGACTTGCTAAGATGGCAGGTGGAGTTGCAGTTATCAGAGTTGGTGCTGCTACAGAACCTGAAATGCAGGAAAAGAAACTTCGTATGGAAGATGCTTTAAATGCTACAAGAGCTGCTGTAGAAGAAGGAATTATTTCAGGTGGTGGTTCTGCATATATTCATGCATCAAAGAAAGTTGCTAAATTAGTTGATACATTAGAAGGCGATGAAAAGACAGGCGGACAGATTATTCTTAAAGCTCTTGAAGCACCATTATTTACAATTGCACAGAATGCCGGACTTGAAGGTTCAGTTATCGTAAATAAAGTACGCGAATCAGAACCTGGAAACGGATTTGATGCATATAATGAAAAATATGTACAGATGGTTGATGCCGGAATCCTTGACCCTGCAAAGGTTACAAGAAGTGCATTGCAGAATGCAACAAGTGTTGCTAGCACATTATTAACAACAGAATCGGTTGTTGCAAACATTAAGGAAGATGCGCCGGCTATGCCTGCAAATCCGGGAATGGGAATGATGTAATTAAATAAAAATTGTATATAAATATATTTTATATCTTAAGAAGTGCTGACTTACATATGAATGTTTTGTCAGCACTTCTTTTTTTGACCACAATATTAAAATATGCTATGATATTTGAATACTTAAAAATTTATGAAAAGGGTTTGGAAATAAAAACAATAAGAAATTATGGAGGAAAAACAAAATCATCTTCATATTTAAATAATGCAATCAGTGTTCCTGATAAGCCTGAAGTTTCAATTACTAATGCATGTTCAGTTGTGCTAAGTGGTAAGGGTGGAATTGATAATGTTGTAAATAATGCAGGTGCTTATGCTTTATTCTCAGGAGATATAAGCAGAGTTATGTCTTATTGCAATGGTAATGCAGTTGCTGAACCAAGATTACAGAAATTCATTACTATGACAACAGTAAACGGTGTGCCAAAAAAGAAAGTGTATACAGGTAAAAATATTACATTTAAAAATATTGAAATCACATATAGAGATGTAACTTTAAGAGAAGGCATTGATTATACAATAACATATAAAAATAACAAAAAAATCGGTAAAGCCACAGTTAAAATTAATGGAATAGGTATTTACAAGGGAACACAGAATGTTACATTTAATATTGTTCCTGCAAAAGCAAATATTAAGGCAAAAGGCTTGAAGAACAAAATTAATGTAAAATTATCGAAGATTAAAGGTACATCAGGTTTTGAAATAGTATATTCTTTAAAGAAAAATTTCAAGAAAAAACATATAGTAACATGTAAGAAAAATAAATATACAATCAAGAAACTTGCAGGCAAAAAGACATATTATGTAAAAGCCAGAGCTTTTAAGAAGAATAATAAAAAGAAAATTTATGGAAGCTTTAGCAAGACTATAAAGGTAAAAGTAAAAGCGTAGAAGTAAACAAAACTAGTACTTAGAATTTAATCATAATTAAATCTTAAGAAATTGAGTGACGGAATTTAAAAATCATTAGATATTCTATAATCAAATAGAATGTGTTTTAGAAAAGGAGCAGAAAATGTACAACATATTAGTATGTGATGATGACAAAGAAATCGTAGAAGCGATTGATATTTATTTATCAAAAGAAGGTTATAATGTAATTAAGGCTTACGATGGATTAGAAGCAATTGAAAAATTGAAGTCAAACGAGGTACAGCTTCTATTAATTGATGTAATGATGCCTAAGCTTGATGGATTAAGAGCTACTTTAAAAATCAGAGAAAACAGTAGTATACCTATTATTATTTTATCGGCTAAATCAGAAGATTCAGATAAAGTAGTAGGACTTGATGTGGGAGCGGATGATTATATTACAAAGCCGTTTAATCCGTTAGAGTTGGTTGCCAGAGTTAAATCACAGATACGAAGATATACACAGTTTGGAAATATAGCCGAAAAGAAAAGCAATACATATGTTGTTGGAGGCCTTGAGATTGACGACGACAGAAAAATGGTTACGGTTGATGGTGAACCTGTAAAAGTAACACCATATGAATATAACATTTTGCTTCTGCTTATCAAGAATCCGGGAAGGGTTTATACAATTGAGCAGATATATGAAAGTGTTTGGAATGAACCTGCAATTTCTGCTGACAACACTGTAGCTGTTCACATAAGACACATTCGAGAAAAGATAGAGATTAATCCAAAAGAACCAAGATATTTAAAAGTAGTTTGGGGTTTAGGATATAAAATCGAAAAAATGTAGGAGTGTACCTTATGAAAAAATGGAAAACAATTTTTAATGTTTTAATTGCCATAGGAATTGTGGGAATATGTTATTCTTCTATGTACTTCGAGTTTAACGATAAAACTATAATGTCCAGAAATGAGGCAATGAGAAATTACAATAATATTGTTGAATCATCATTTTCAGCATTGTTATCAGATGTTGGAAATATTGCAACATATTATGATAAATATGGTAAAGATGAAAATGCGGTATTGCCTAACTCCAGTTATACTATAAAGCAATTGATTGAAATGTATGATAAACAGGATATTTCATCAGAGTATAATATGGGTGACTATTATGGAAATAGTGATTATTATGATAATGGCAGATATGAAGACGACAATAATGCATATAGTGATTATTTAGAGTATTCAAGTGATTATAATTTACAGGATTTTATGGATAGAAATCCTGAATATAGTTCAACTGAAAGTAAAGCAATTTTTAATTTCTTTTGTGATTATTCACTGTATAAATATTTGAGTAAGTATATGAATAATATAGATTCAAATGTATCGTACAAGATTTCGTATACCGATGTAGATGGGCAGCATATAGAATATAATACACAGGATGCCGAGAAGATTCTTACATCAAATGAATATAAAGAATATTTTTTGTATGACCAGTTGAACGATATAAAAATCTGTACTTTAGATAAACAGTTTTTTACAGCTGAAATATTTAACAGCAAGTGTAAAACATTTACAGATTACAATGATTTATATGTTTTAATGGCTGTTAATACAACATACCCATATGATACTAATTTAAGTTATTATGTAAAAGATGTAGTTACTTCAAAAAAGGAAATTTTAAAATACAACATAATGATTGTTATTCTTGGACTTAGTTGTGTGATTGCAGGTATAGCAGGTATTGGACTTGCTATTACAACAGGCAAGAATAAATGGAAGGAACCGGCATATTTATATACTATTGATTATTCATGGTGGGATTTAGTTGCAGTATCAGGTTTTGTTGTGGCCTTAATTATTAATGCAGCATCCAGAGGTTTTTATACTGATGAAATTGATAATGTAATTAATCAAAACATTCTTAAAATAGTTTTATCAGCAATAATTTTTGTATGCTCAGAAATTATCGTTCAATTTGTAATGAGTATTATACGTAGATTAAAAGCAAAATCCCTCATTAGAACAAGTCTGCTTTATATTGTATTTAAGAAAAGCGAAGCGTTGTGGACTAATTTAAAAACAACGGTTAAAGTTATTATTTTTATGATAGCGATTATTGCAGTCGCTTTAATAGACTGTGCAATTTATAGTATATTTTATTCATTTGGTTTATTAGTTTTAGCAATAGCAATAGAAACAATAACTTTAGCGGCTATATTGTGGAAGTTTTTGGTTGAATATGAATTTATAAATGAAGAAACAGATAAGATTGCAAGCGGAGATACAAAAAGAACGATAAACGAAAAGCTTTTTTTTGGAATTAACCGTAGAATGGCACATAGTGTAAATAGTATTGGAATGGGAATTGATAAGGCAGTTGATCAGAATGTTAAGAATGAACGTATGAAAACAGACCTGATAACTAATGTATCACATGACATTAAAACACCTCTTACATCAATTATTAACTATGTTCATTTGTTAGATCAGGAAGAACTCGAAAATGAAAAGGCACAAGGATATGTAAAGATTTTGGAAGAAAAATCAAATCGTTTGAAGATACTTGTAGATGATTTAGTTGAAGCATCTAAGTTAAGCTCCGGAACAATTAAATTGACAAAAACAAAGATTAATCTTACAGAACTTATCAGACAAAGTTTAGGTGAATATGAAGAAAAATTTGAAGATAAGAAACTAAATATTGTTACAAATTTTCCTGAAGATGAAGTTTATATTTTTGCTGATGGAAGAAAAATGTGGAGATTATTAGAAAATCTTTATGGAAATATTTACAAATATGCTTTGGCTAATACAAGAGTATATATTGATGCGAATATTGTTGGCTCAAAAGTAAGAGTTGAAGTTAAAAATATTTCTGAGAGTCAGTTGAACTTTAACAGTGATCAGTTAACGGAAAGATTTATTAGAGGTGATGTTTCAAGAAGTACTGAAGGTAGTGGATTAGGATTATCTATAGCACAAAGTATAGTTGAAAATCACGGTGGAACATTTGATATTATTTTGGATGGAGATTTATTTAAAGTAATATTTGTAATGGATTTAATTAAATAAAAAGTTTTTTCCTAATAAGAAATGTGATAAAATAAGTTTATATGTTATCATAGATATAGTTATGATAAGAAATGATTTAACAAAGCAGATTTGGAGCAATCATATGAATATAAATGAATTGAAGGGCATTGGAGAAAAAACAGAAAAAGTATTTAATAAAGCAGGCATTCATACAACGGATGACCTGCTTAAATACTATCCAAGGAATTATGATATATATGAAATGCCGTTGTGGATACGTGATTTTAAATGTAATCAAATATGTGCGGTTAAAGCAATAGTTTATAAG
>ERZ860668.477-NODE-477-length-31869-cov-2.747941_pt1 | contig 31869 bp, 34 predicted proteins | sample MGYA00510062_ERZ860668 | MGnify/ENA primary metagenome ERZ860668 (study PRJEB30046, sample SAMN00715258) | human gut metagenome | study: EMG produced TPA metagenomics assembly of the A metagenome-wide association study of gut microbiota in type 2...
GAGAATCCGAACCCTGTAATGATACATCCCAGCATCATCTGTTCTCTGGCATCCATATCCGAACCATCTTTTACAACTTTCGGAAGGTTCTTATGTAAGATTTCCAGTCCTTTTAATGAGTTGTATTCTGTTAATGGTGTTGCCATATTGGAAATGTAGCTTTCCACTGCATGTGTGATTGCATCCATTCCGGTTGCAGCAGTTACGCCTGCCGGTACTGTCTTTGTGAAATCTGGATCTGCAATAACGTCAGATGCCACGATCTTGTTGTCAATGACTACATATTTGATTACTTTCTCTGTATCGATCAGTGCACTTACATTTGTGATCTCGCTGGATGTACCTGCTGTTGTCGGGATAGCAATCAGTGGAAGGCATGCATTTTTTACCATTCCTATTCCGCCGTATTCACCAATCTTTCCTGGGTTTGTCATCAGAACATTGATTGCTTTTGCAAGGTCAATACTGCTTCCGCCACCGGCTGCTACGAATCCGTCCACCTGTGCTTCCTTTGCAATTGCTGCTGCTTCTTCTACCACTTCATTGGTCGGGTTTGGAATGACTCCATCAAACACAACTGCTTTTACTCCGGCTTTCTTTACCTGCTCCATCACACGTTCTGCAATTCCCGCTGCCTTTACTCCTCGGTCATACACAACCATGATATTTTTCAATCCATATCCTGCAATAATCTCCGGAAGTTTCTCTACTGCACCTCTTCCGAATGTAATATTGCTTTTTACGAAAAAGTTAAAACTCATTTTCTTCCTCCTACACTGCCTGGTCTGCTGCGATCAGTTCTTTCATTTTCTTAACAGCTTCTTCCGGCATCGGCTGATATACACCTGCAACCTTTGCATAGTATGTTGTCTGAGCCATCTCTTCTGTATAAATTGTTGCTGCCATTGCTGCTTTCATATCTTTCCCACAGCAGAACATTCCGTGATTTTTGATCAGGACTGCTCTTCCTTCTTCTCCAAGAGCCTCAACTACTTTATCCGCAACATCGTTACTTCCCGGCATCGTAAATGGAACAATTCCTACCGGAACGAATTCTGCCTGCGGTGGTGTAATTGGAAGTAATTCTCCGCTCATTGCTGCGATTGTTGCAAACATTCCGTGTGTGTGTACCGTTGCTTTTACATCTTTTCTTGCTCTCATAACTGCTGTATGCATTGGGACTTCTGAAGATGGTTTGAATGGTCCATCAAGCCATTTTCCATTCATATCTACGATGGCAATCTGATCTGCTGTCATCCCTTTATAAGAGATTCCGCTTGGTGTGATCGCAACTACATCTTCCTTATCATCTCTCATGGCAATATTTCCTGATGTTCCATGGATCAGCCCCATATCTACTGCATCTAAAATAGCATCTAAAACAATTTTTCTGGTATTTTCGTATTTCATCTTTAAGACCTCCTGTTTTTTATAACTTTATCTTAATCTCATTCCTCCGCCTTCTCAAATTGGATATTTCCTCTTTAAAACGGCAATGCTTTTTGATAAAATATACTCAGAAAAATATACGAAAGGACGGTTATCATGGACAAGCTTAATCTATCTCTGCGCCAACGGAAACTTCTCCACATGATGCAGGAACAGACTACTTATATCACCGGAAATGAACTTGCAAAGCAATTAGGTGTTTCACCACGAACGATCCGCAGTGATATCGTAGAAATCAATCAAAACATCTTACCCTATCACGCAAAGATTCTTTCCGCGCGCAGCAAAGGATACCTTTATACCGCAGAAAACCCCGAAATCATCCAACAGCTAAATCAAATTGACACTGCATTCTTTACCAAAGAAGATCGCATCCGTTATCTTGCTTTCCGGCTGTGTCTGACCGATGAACATCTAAATCTCTTTGATCTGGAAGATGAAATGTTCATAAGCCACACAACACTGGAACACGATCTGCATAGTCTCAAAATGAAATATGTATTGTCGGAACCCTATATAAAATTAGAACAGAAGCGAAACTTTCTTACATTCGAAGAAAATGAACAAAAACGTCGCTCTGTTCTGAACCGGTTATTTCATGAAGACTGGAATTATAATCACAACTGGAACACGTATTACGGATATACATTTCTGAATAAAGACGTGCTGGATTACATTATGGATGAAGTACCCTTACATCTGGATAAATACGGAATATCTATGGAAGACCCAAGCCTTGTCTCTTTGAATCTTGCTGCTGCTATCATGTATCACCGAGTATTATCCGGCCATCAGCTGCCACCGGCTTCACCTGTACTCCGGCCTGATACTCCGGCCAGCCTGGCTTCCAACAGTCTGGCAGATGCCCTGGAAGGACAGTTCCATTGCTCTTTCAGCCGCGAAGAACGGGATGATCTTTATCAGCGGATTGCCTCCGGACATCTTCCTGATGTATCCGACATTACACCATTGAATATCTCACAGCATTTTGGTCCGGTTACCATCCAGCTAGCGAAAGCTTACATAGACAGAATTCAGGATGTATTCCATCTGGATTTTTCTGAAGATGAGGATTTCTATATCACGCTTTTATCCTACATCCAGTTCATCCAGGCTCCTACACACATTCTCAATACACAGGGAAATCAGGATCTTGAAAAACGAATCCTGAATGTAGAATTCGAGATTGCATACCTGTTTCAGGATCTCGCCCAGCAATACCTTGGATATTACCTGAATCAGAATGAACTGCTCTATCTGGCTCACTGCATCTCAGGTGCTGTGGAATTCCTGTTTGAGATACATCCTGAGACCAAGATGAAAACGGTCATCTTCTGCCACATGAATATGCCGGCTGCCTGGGCACTTAAGCGGAAAATTCTGGGAGCTTTTGATAAATACTTGAATGTAACGGCACTTTTGCCTGTGAATGATAAGAATATTTATGATTTTCAAAATACAGATCTTATCTTATCAACCGTCCGTAAATCAATTACTAATTTTCCCGGTATTGATACCATACAGATCAGCCCATTTCTCGCACCGGATGACTATCTGCTTCTGTCAGAATACATCAACGAGCAGCGTATCGAACATTTATGCGCCGCATCTGATATAACACTCGGTCATTTGCTGGAGCATGCATTCTGGCATGAAAAAGAATCATTCACCGACAGATTCACCATTATTGAGACAATGGCTGAAGATTTTTTACAGAATAACCTGACCGATACGTCTTATCTGTCTGATATTTTAAGATGGGAATCTATCGCCACTAATGCGACTGGTCCCGGGATTCTGTTCTTGCATTCTCTGATTCCCGCAAAGGAAACACGATTATCAATCACAACACTGGATCACCGGATCATGTGGAATTCCTATAAGATCCGTATCATTATTATGGGAGCTTTCCGTCCGGATGATGCGACTCTGGTGTTCCGGCTTCTGCATATTTTTTATAATGACAAGCTTGACATTGACACTCTGCGGATGCTAAAGACTAAAAAGGAAATTATTGATTTCTTTAAAGCATATGAGTAATGCAGATGATTTGCTGCCGTCAGTTCCTTTTACATACTTTGGTATCTGCAAAACCTGCCACTCGCGGTTTCTTTCGGACGAATGTCAGCTTACAAAAAGGGTGCCGCACATTTTTATCTGTGCGGCACCCTTTTCCATCGCCATTATTTTATAAAATCAAATCCCTGAAATCTACATTCTCCCGTATATTTCTTCACTTCTTCCTCGCCATCTAACACACGTTCTGCGCCGGATGCCATTGCTTCCATTTCAAATTCCCCAGGATATGCACTTATCGGCGCAATCCATTCGCAATACCCTTTAAGCTTCGCAACCAAATCTTCATTGTAGACCATTCCACCTCCCAACAGAATACCGTCTACACTTCCTTCCAGCACGACTGCCATAGAACCGATGCATTTTGCGATCTGATAGATCATGGTATCCCAGAGTAATCCGGCATATTTATCTCCATCTGCTGCACATTTTGTCAGTTCCAGTGCATCTGAAATTCCCATATGATTGACAAATCCTCCATTTTTCGTGCATAACTGTTTCACAGTCTTAATCTCTTTGTCTTCACAATACTTCAACACATCTGCCACTGCAACACTTCCACATCTGGTAGGTGCCATCGGTCCTTCTCCACCGACAATGTCAAATCCGTCAATCATTTTCCCTTTCTGATGCGCCGATACCGAGATACCTCCTCCGATATGGCAGACTACAAAGTTACACTCTTCATATTTCTTTCCCATATTTCTGGCATGACGGATAGCTGTCTCTTTTAAATTCAATGCGTGAAGATGTACATTTCTATATACACCTTTGATGCCGGTCATACGCGCCAAATCCTGCAGTTCATCTACATCCGGCGGATTGACAACATATGCTTTTGCACCATACTGCTCTGCAAATTCTCTTGCAATACTTGGTCCCAGACATGCCGGATGTACTACTCCGTTTTTAGCATGAATCGAATGTTCCAAAACAAGATCATCGATTTCATAAGTTCCGCCGTCCATTGCAAGCAGACCGCCTCCACGACCAACGCAGGCATCCAGACCTTCCAGGTCTATATGATTTTCTTTCAAAAGACTTTCTATTGTTGCTTTTCTGTAAGCCAGCTGATCCTCCAGTGTTTTATATTCTTCCAACACCTTTGAATCATGGCTGACATTTGCTGAGTAGACCTTCTTTTCTCCATCAAACACTGCGATCTTTGTTGATGTAGAACCGGGATTTACAGTAAATACTTTATATGTCTTCATCTGATATCATCCCTTATTTTTTATATTTCTCTTCTTCTTTTTTTGCAAATCCTGGTTTTGCCAGTGTCGCAAATCCAATCAGACCGATAAACATTAATACAGCACCGCAGATATATGGTATCTTATAGCTTCCTGTCATTCCGTAAAATGCTGCGAAGAATGCAGGTCCAACTGCTCCGACTACCTGAATCATTGGCTGGATAATACCATATCCATTTGCGAAGCTGTCTCCAAACTCTTCAATACAGAGTGATGCCGGCCAGTTTGCTGCACCACCTACAACCATACCAATACATACCAATGAAATCCATACACATACCGTATTACCTGTAAGGTTCAGAAGCATTGCAAGAATACCGAATACATATGAAGTATATGCTGCTTTTCTTGCTCCGATCTTAGAATCAATCACACCACATAAGTAAGAGCCTGGCAGAGCAAGAAGACCAGATGCAAGCATCATCATTCCTGCCATTCCTGGATCAAATCCAATCTCCAGAAGTCTTGGGAATAACTGAACCATCAGTCCACTGGCGAACAACAACTGAACACCAAGTGTAAGACCATGAATCCATACCTGTGGAGTAGACAGAAGTTTCTGTGTTGTCCAGATGCTTTCTTTATTAATTCCTTTTTCTTCCTCCGCTTCTGCTTCTGCTCCGTTATCCGGATTGAATCCTTTGTCAGCCGGATCATCCGCAAGGAATACAACGAGTACAATCAACGCTACAACCAATACTGCAATAAATGGAAGAAATCCACCTAAAGATCCCATTGCTGCATATCCTGCCTGGTACATCATTGTTGCAAATCCTGAGCAGAGCGGAATACCCATTGTTACAATTCCCATGATAATTCCTTTTCTCTTAGGAAACCATTTTGAAATCATAACTGGTGCCAGCTGATATCCAAGCGCACTGGAAATACCATTTGCAATGATCAGGCAGAATGCAAATGCCCAGAGATTAGTTGTCACTCCCATTCCGACTACAACTGCAATCCAGATCACACTACACATGATACTCAGCTTTTTCGCTGAAGCTTTTGTTGATAACTTACCAAAAACAAATCCTGCAACTACATTTGCAATAGATCCTAATGAAATAAAGCTTGTTAATAATGCTGCATTCCATCCTCTTAATTCAGACAACGTTCCTGACGCTGCGTTCATTGCACTACCTACTGCAGTTGCTGTAAAATATGCAAGGAATGCATAAAGAATCAATGCCCATCCTTTTCCATATCCTTTTTTCACTTTCGTTTCCATACTATTTTTTTCCTTTCTGTATGTTCTGCATGAATAATTTCTCAGATTCAAACCGCGATTTTCTTTCTTGTATTAAGAATATAAAATTTCGAATTTTTCCTCAAACATTCTATTTCCTCATGTATATGGAAATTTTTAATTGAATTGACATATAATTATCATTTTTTCTCATTTTCGTAACATTTGTTACAGATTTTCTCTGATAAAAGCGATATACTTTAATCACAACATAAGTTGTACAGCAACAATCAACAAACAATTAATTTTTATAAAAGGAGATTTTAACTATGAAAAAATATGTATGTGAACCATGTGGCTATGAATATGATCCGGCTGTAGGAGACCCGGATAACGGAATCGCACCGGGCACAGCCTTTGAAGATCTTCCAGATGACTGGGTATGTCCAATCTGCGGATTAGGAAAAGAAGTATTTGTTGCAGAAGATTAATTACTCTTCCGACTGCAGTCTTTCATAATCCGTGATCTCGATTACCTTACGGCCTACAAGACGGATGATACCTTCATCCTGTAAAGTAAGCAGCATACGCGACAGAGATGGTCTTGTAGTATTCAGATATACTGCCAGATCTTCCCTGTTCATATGCAAACGGACCCGATAGTCCGGATTACAGTTTTCCAACAGGTACGCCGCTACACGCTGACGTAAGTTTCCACTGGTAAGAACCTCTATCTGACGGTTACATTTCTCTGCTTTTTCCGCAAAAAGCTGAAGCATATTGAAGACAACCTTACTGTGATGTACACAGTTTCTTTCGCATCTTCCGCCAAAGAAATTCTGTGAAACCTCCAGAACCGACACTTCACTTTTTGCTTTTGCATAACCGGAGTAAGCAGACTGGCGCAGAAACATTTCTACTTCGCCAAACTCCTCACCCACCGTAACGTAACTGCTCCGGGTAATCTTACCATTCAGGTTGATACTGCCAAGCTCAACCATTCCTTCCAATATGAAATATAATTTTAACGGCACATCACCCTGACGGAAAATATAGGTATCTTTCGGATATTTCTTTACTACAGCCTGTGAACAGACAAGACTTTTTTCCAGTTCTTCTTCTGTCAGGTTCTGAAATATCTGTAACTGTTGTAACTTCATAATCCAATCCTTTTCTCTGCTGATAAACATTTTCTACGATTCATTATAGACTATGCGGGACGAGGATTCAATGTGTACCAAAGACAGGAGGTTTCTCTATGAATATTACATTTGACGATAACTTAATTACAGGCAACAAGACCATCGATTCCCAGCATCAGGAACTGATCGACCGTATCCGGCAGTTCGTTGCAGCATGCGAATCCGGTGACAGTAAGATCAAAGCGATCAAAATGTTAGATTACCTTGATGAATATACAAATTTTCATTTTCAGGAAGAAGAGGAACTTCAGAAAAAGGTATCTTATCCGGAGATTTCCAGTCACCATGCAAAGCATGAAGAATTCAAAACATCTATTCAGGAATTATACGATTATCTGAATGAAAATGAAGGGCCTGATGATCAGTTTATCGAACAGGTAAAGCGCAATGTTGTAGACTGGCTGTTCCAACATATCAAGACTTTTGACCGGTCTGTAGCGGAATATATTCATTTGAAAGATAATTCCAATCGATTATAGTGATTCATAAAAATGCACAAAACGGACATGTTCTCATAACAATGTCCGTTTTTGTGATATACTTAATTTATTATATTTACAAAGGATTGGGTACTTATGAATCAGAAACTTACCAAATACGCCTGGTTACTGCCATTTTTCTCCGGCATCTGCTGGGGTGCTGCCGGAATCTTTGTCCGTACACTGGAACACGATGGGCTCGACAACTTTTCCATCATTAGTTTCCGGATGTTGCTTGCAGCTCTGATCACTGGCATATGGATTCTATTCTATAACCGACATTTATTTTATGTACATCGGCGTGACTTCTGGCTTTTTATCGGAAGCGGCATGATCGGCATGACCGCCCTCAGTGTCTTTTATAATATTTCCGTTACGAAAGGATCTCTTGCACTTTCTGCCGTGTTACTTGCCATGTCTCCGGTCTTTGTTCTGTTTCTGGCTGCTATATTCTTCCATGAACCGATAACCAGACACAAACTGACCTGTGTAACACTCGCACTCATTGGCTGTGTACTGGTAAGCGGAGTACTGGAAAGCAATGGACTTTCCTGGAGCATAACAGGAATTCTCTGCGGAATTCTGGCAAGCTTTTTCTATGCTGTATATGGAATCATAAGCAAAAAAGTCACACAAAAAGGATATCATTTCCTGACGATTACTTTTTACGGCACACTCTTTTCCGGCATGACAATGCTGCCTTTCAGTAATATACACTCTTTAAGCAGTATGATTGTCTCAGGGCAAAGGACCACCTTTTTTATCCTGATTATTCATGCGCTGGTATCATCCGTCCTGCCTTATGCACTATATTCTTTATCCATGCGCTATATGGAGGCCGGCAAGGCATCGATTCTCGCTTCCAGCGAGCCTGCTGCCGCCATGTTATTCGGAGCGGTACTCTATGCCGAAACACCAGGTATTCTTTCCATCTGTGGACTTTGTTTTACAATTACTGCTGTAATATTATTAAATTATGAAAGGAATTGAACATATGGTACACCTGAACGACAATGCTATTGCCTATATGAATAAACGCGGATTCCGCAACATCATACTTTCCATCGAAACAATCACCAGTTGATGTGCCCCTCCGCGTCTGGAGATATCGGTAGGATTTACCGATAAAGAAAAAGAGGACATGCTCGCACAGGGGTATGTCTGCGAGACCAGTCCTCTTGGAAATGTCTATTATCTGCCTGATGGGGTTACTGTAACCGGGGATATCAGCATCAATTATATGGAATATCCCTGGATTACATGCTTTGAGGTAAGCGGTCTGGCTGTTTCACGTTCCTGAGACAGCCAGGCTATGTATTACTCTTTTGCTTCCTCCATTTTTTGTATTTCTTGTTCTGATTGTTTTATCTGTTCATCCAACTGTCTTATCTGCCTATCGCTTTCTTTTATCTGTTCATCCAACTGTCCTATCTGCCTATCGCTTTCTTTTATCTGTTCATCCAGTTGTCTTATTTGCTTATCACTTTCTTTTATTTGTTTATTCCGTTGTCTTATCTGTTCATCCAGTTGTCTTGACTGCTCATCTTTCTGTTTTATCTGCTCATCTAGTTGTTTTATCTGCTCATCTTTCTCTTCTATCTGCCTCCGCATATCTTCAATCATGAATTCTACTGTATTTCGATCTAATTCTAACAATTCTTCCGAAAACATCTACATCACCTCTTTCAACTAACTAGTTATTTTTATAAGTATCTAAAACAATTCTTTTGACATTTTTCATGCTATTTTTTATCCAATAGCTGCTGTAATCGTTGTATTTCTTTCCTCATTTCTAACATCTCCTCATCCTTCTGACTCAACTGCTCTCTCTGGCAGTCTATCTCCTTCTGCATATCATCAATCATCAGCTTTACTGTATTCCTGTCTAACTCCAGCAATTCTTTCGAAAACATCTGCATCACCTCTTCGATATTCCGGCAGACATCATAAGCCTGTTCATACATTTCTTTAAAATCCGGATATTTCTCTATAATATCTATAATCGTCTCCGGATCATCCATGCAGAAAAATGCAAGCCATGCTTCCAGCCGGTTTTCTATTTTTACACTTCTATTTTCATTTTGCTGATTCTTTTTGAATATGTCAAGAGGTATGAACAGATATTCTTGTAATAAATTTATATTTACTCCTGTATCAGATTTTTGCATAAAACGATGGATATAATTATTGGAAAATTTCTGGAATTCTGTTGGACTTTTTTCAAATAACACGATCGTATACACCTGCTTGATATCTCTGTAAGAGAATCGTTTTCCTTTGATTCCTCTCACTCTCTTATACTGCCGAAGCAACAGATCTGCTGAGTAACAGGCACTTCTTTCTCCCGGAAAATAGTATCCGATTTTCTGAATTTCCAGGTTCGCAATACTTCCATCTTCCAGTTGTACTACCATATCTGTAATAAGAAGCGTAGATTCATCTGCTAATCTTGTTCCGTCATTTGGTAATACGTCTACAATTCTCACTCTTTGTCCGAGAAGTAACGTGAGTAATTCATTTACTCTCTCCGGTGTATTCTCCGGATTCAGAATTTCTTTTATCATGAAATCATACATGATTTTTATCCCTTTTACTCCGGTACAAAAATCCAGAAATTCATTTTGATTTTCCTCTGTCCACTCATAAAATAAATTTTTTAATCTGCTTTTACTTTCAATCTCATTCAACACCTCCTCCCTTGTCCGAATCATCGGGAAATACTGTTGAAGTTTGTTTGTCATAGGCACGTCCTCCTGAATAGATTATAAAATTTTCGTGTTCTCTCAAGTCGGAAATATGTTTCAGACATTTTTAGGTGTGAAACGGTCGAAACTTGATGCCTTTTGGCCTAGAAATACTTAAGAGTTTGTAGAAGTCACTCTTTGAAGTGCATTCAAAATAGCATATTGTTCATATGATTACAAGATTAATTTTCGTAAAAAAAGCGGCAGAATTATCTTCCGCCGCATAGCCCATATCACCATCTATATATTATCTCATCTTAAAACTTCTCCATCTCCCCAATGATCGTTCTGTAAAATTCTTCTTCCGTGCCCTCTTTTCTCACATCATTCATCACATATCCGTCTTTCAGAAATATCACTCTCTTACACCGGCTTGCCATCTGTGGATCATGCGTTACCATCAGAAGGGTCTTCCCTAACTCCTCATTGATTTTCCGGAATTCCTCCGCAACAACTTTTCCGGATTTTGAGTCGAGGTTTCCCGTCGGCTCATCTGCAAATATGATACTCGGATCATTGATCAGCGCCCTGCAGATTGCCACTCTCTGCCGCTCACCGCCGGACAGTTCATAAGGATTCTTTTCCTGAAGATGTTCAATCCCAAACTGCTTTTCCAATGTTTCCGCTTTCTCTTCACATTCTTTCTGTTCCTTTTTATCCAGCAATACCGGAAGCATGATATTTTCTTTTACCGAAAGACTGTCCATCAGATTAAAATCCTGGAATACAAATCCGATCTTTCTACGTCTGATATCCGTAAGTTCTTCTTTCCACAGCTCATTCGTATTCGCACCGTCAAAGATCACATCTCCGTCCGTCTGCTGATCCATAAATCCCAGGATCTTCAGAAGTGTTGTCTTTCCACAGCCGGATTTTCCCATAATTCCGACGTACTCTCCCTGTTCTACATCAAAGTTAATGCCTTTCAGTACCGAAATCGCATCCGCATCATCAATCTCCCCACCGGCTTTTGGAAATTTCTTGATCAGGTTATTTACCTTTAATATTTCTTTCATGCTTTCCTTCTACCTTTCTTATTGTATACTGCTCAATCACCTTTACACCGATGCCCTGCACTACAAGATATATAACTGCAAAGATCAACAGATATCGCAGATAATGTACACAGTCAGCCTTCGTATATTCCCGCATGTTCCATATCTCCCCGGTTAACACCGGCACCATAACAACCGCAACTGCTGCCGGGATCCAGAAAAAGATTCCCGTCTCTGTCCGGATCAGCTTTTCTCTTTCTTTCGAGCTCATTCCAATACAGGTTAAGAAATGATTCCGCTTCTTCTTGTCCGTCATCTCAGATTCATATTTCAAGTAAATGACCAGAACGCTTCCCAGCAGAAATGCTCCCATGATAAATATATCTACTACCGTTGTCATAAAGCGTTCGCTTTCAATCTGTTCCATCGTTGTACGTTTGGAATAGCAGGATAATACATCCTTGTCAAATCTTTCATCCTCTTTATGTACCTTCCGAAAAGCCTGGAGCTCTTTTTCTATCTTCTGATAATCTACATTTTTCACATTCAAAAGGACAAGCTTTGTCGGCCAGTGATGGATCGTCACTCCTTCTTCTGCTTCACCCTCCTCAACCGGATCTCCGGTGATCCAATTATATTTCTTCCAGTCGTCCTGAACCTTTTCAAAATATTCATCCGAAAATACAACCAGATTCTCCTCACTTCCCTGCCGGAATGCACCTGTCAGGATATCCATCTTTTCCCCCTTTACGGTTCGTGTCGGATAGATCTTTTCCCGATCAAGAAATCCATAAGATTCTATCGGCTGTCCGATGTGCAGGTACGGCTCTTTTCTCGAATTCAGGTAATCCAGTGGATGTGCCTTCGTACTCTTGTCCTGTTGGTAAATAATATAGATTTCCTTTCCGTCAGCAGATAGATTCATTTTTTCACTTTTCTTTCCAAGCGCCTTATTCAGTTCTTTATACGTCGTCTCCGAGATGCCTATATGCTGTCCCTGCGGCATGATCACTGCTCTGGCATCATCCAGCTTTTCCGAATTATCCACATTCGTCACGCGTACCATCGGATACTCCTGGAATTTCACGTCATATTTTTCCTGCAGCTGTTTCCAGAATGTCTCATCCGCTTCCGTTGCCATACATACAAAATCATACGGGAACAGTCCTTCCGGCTTTTGCGCGATCTTCGCTGAGATCATATCTTTTCCAAATAAGAACAATATCAGTACCGGTATAAGACTGATCACGTACACATAACGGAATGTACTCTTGAAACGGTAATAAAACGAATTATATGGGATCAACTTTGCATAATAACTCTTTTTATGCTTCCGCACTTTCAGGAACAATCCAAATCCAAACTTTTCCGCCAGATAAATGCCCAGGAAAATAAATAAAAGTATCCGTAACCCTTCGGCATTCTTCCGCATTCCGAAATTCACTATTCCAAATACCACAATGACCAGGCCAATTGTAAGCCACAGACCGATCCGTTTTTCCGGCATCTTCTCCTTTTCCACATCGCCCAGCTGCATTTTTTTTAGTTCCCTGTACAGGAAGAAATCCCGCAGGATCATCAGTCCAATCCCAGATATTCCGATCATGATAAGACTTGCGATCAAATATGTGAATCCTGTAATCTTCGCCGGCTGTGCTCCCACTCCGGATCTTGCCATGAAGATTCTGCGGATGATACACAGGATCACACTTCCGATGCAGGCTCCCCCGATCAGCATTCCCAGAATTCCAGCCACAATCTCTGCCCCAAGCACTTCATAAAGTGTAGACTTCCGCATTCCCAGAGTAGAAAATATACTGTAATTTCTCATCCGTTTTCTGAAATATGACAACAGATTCGTGATCATCAGCATCAGCGATGCGGTCAGACTCACGATCAGGAATTCCAGCAGAATTGCCGTGATTCCATGCCCCGTCAGTATATTTCCTTCTTTATTAAATGGTGCCAGCATCTGTGCCATTCCGACTCCGGAAAATATCAGCGTCGCCGGAAGCAGGTTCATACTTACGTAAACAATAAAATCTCTTTTTGAACTTTTAAAATTCTTCCACAGGGCCGTATAGAATCCTTTCGGATACTTCCCCGAAAATTCCAGATGCTTTTTCTTTTCTTCTTTGTAATTTTTCTCTCTGGCTTTAACTTCTTCCTGTATCTTTTTCTCTTCCTGCCACGAATCAATCAGCTTCGCACCGATCAAATTGATCACCAGAAGCACTACCAGTAAAAATGGATACACCTGTGACAGCGGATCTGAAAATACTGCCCCATCTGCCCCAAGAAATGATATCATACATCCTGCGATCAGTGACATGATATCCAGAAGCAGTTTATGGTGATTGCTTAAAGCCAGTATCAGATTCACAATTCCTATCACCTGGATTACCAGTGCCATTACCAGTTCACAGATGAACAGCATCAGTATCTGAACCATCATCTGTTCATCTGCACCGTCCAGTACTCCCAAAGGCTTCAGACTTTTCTTTATGTAACTCATCCCATCGCCCGAAGCAGCCAATTTTATCAGATATTCCGGCACATTGCATTTCCATGTCCCCATGTTCATCCACGGAAATAATAGCACTGCCTGGATGATCACCTGCATGATCAGCATGAATATCTTCATTCGCTTTTCCGTCTTATTCATAACTTTTGCCTCTCATTTTTCATACACGCTTATTATCCGAGATCTAACGTCTCTCTTCATATACGCTTACTATCCAAGATCTAACGTCTCTCTCTTTATACCTGCGCCACCACCGGCTTAAATCCCTCCATTCCGACAACCATCACCGGTGCTCCTGCCGGGATCTCCGTTCCTTTCTCAGATCCCTGTACTCTTACTTTCATATGATGTCCACACAGATATCCTTTTCCCTTCCAGTTGATTTTGGTATCTGCCGTTCCGATCTCCCATAAAAGTCTGGTCTCTCTTCTGCTCTGCAAAAGATTCATAAATCCTCTCAGTACCATATTCAACAGACATGCAATCAATACACAGCAGAGGATTCCTGCATATCCCTTCACCGGGAAGCTCGGAACAAAACATAATGCCGAGATAAAAAGTACCAGCCCGCTGTTTGCAACGTAACATCCCTGCCCCCAGTCTCTTCCGACTGCATAGAATAAAGCTTTGCCTGTGTATTTCTCCCAGAAGCTCAATCCGATTCCATAGACAGCAAATCCGATTCCGATATTCCGGTGTATAACTGCCGGGATTTTATTCAGTCCGAGCGCCTCATTCCACACCCATAAAAATGCACAAAATCATCCCTATTTTTTTGGTAGTTATTTATGACTGAAAATGATTGACTTTGACTGAAAAAGGCGATATATTAAACCTAAAGATGAATGAAAAAGAAAATAAATGATTGAAAATGACTGAAATATAAAATACAATTGAATAAATCAGTCATAACCAGTCGAAATGGAGGTGAGATAAGTGCTTGCAGAAGAAAGATTCAGTGAAATTCTGAAATTAGTGAATGAATACAAGACAATCACTGTTCAGGAACTGACCGAGCTTCTGGATATGTCAGAGTCAACGATACGAAGAGATCTGACAACACTTCATAAAAAAGGAAAGCTGATCAAGGTACATGGTGGTGCAACCGCAGTCAATATGGCGCAGTACACCAGAGATGAATCTGTTGCAGTCAGACAGGATCTGAACATCGATGAAAAAGTACAGATCGGAAAGTATGCGGCAGCCTTGATTGAAAAAGATGATTTTGTTTATATCGATGCCGGAACGACTACCGATTTCCTGATTGATTTTCTGACAGAGCAGGACGCTGTGTATGTGACAAATGGAATCATGCATGCGAAGAAGTTGACACAGAAAGAGTGTAAAGTCTATCTGATCGGTGGAGAATTAAAAGAAGCAACGTTGGCACTGGTCGGAGAGGAAGCAATGAAAACCCTGGGAAGATACCATTTCACAAAAGGATTCTTCGGAACCAATGGGATTCATATAGAGAGTGGATGCACCACACCGGATATCCGGGAGGCTGCAATCAAAGAGATGGCGATCTTAAGAAGCGCAAAGGCTTACATCCTTGCAGATTCAACCAAATTCGGTCAGGTAGCACCGGTAACATTTTCAGAACTGGATGCAGTGGACATCATTACAACAAAGCTTAAGGATGGTACATTTAACAAATATAAAAATATTGTGGAGGTTGCAAAATAATGATTTACACAGTGACATTTAACCCGTCTCTGGACTATGTGGTACAGGCAGATCAGCTGATCCCGGGAGAGATTAATCGGACAACAAGCGAACATATCTATCCGGGAGGAAAAGGAAACAACGTATCTGTGATCCTTTCCAATCTGGGACTTAAGAGCAAAGCGCTTGGATTCAAAGCAGGATTTACCGGAGATGTACTGGAAAAGATGCTGGAAGAGTTCGGATGTGAGACAGATTTTATCCCATTAAAAGAAGGCAACAGCCGAATCAATGTAAAGATCAATGCGGGAACTGAGACTGAGATCAACGGACAGGGACCGGTTATCACAGAAGAAGCAATCCAGGCATTATATGAAAAGTTGGATAAGCTGGAAGAAGGCGATGTACTGATTCTTGCAGGAAGTATTCCGAATACTCTGCCGGAAGATATTTATGAGAGAATCCTGGAGAGACTTTCCGAAAAAGAAATCCGTTTTGTAGTGGATGCAACCAAGGATCTTCTTTTAAAAGTTATGAAATATCATCCGTTCCTGATCAAACCGAACAACCATGAGTTAGGTGAGATGTTTAACGTAGAACTGAAGAGAAAAGAAGACATCATCATTCATGCGAAGAAGTTACAGGCACTTGGAGCACAGCATGTACTGGTATCCATGGCAGGTGACGGAGCGATCCTTGTGACAAAGGATGGAAAAGTCTATGAGACCATGCCTCCGAAAGGAAAGGTTGTCAATTCTGTTGGCGCAGGTGATTCTATGGTGGCAGGATTTATTACCGGATATCTGAATACAAAAGATATGGAAAAAGCATTCCGTCTGGGTGTGGCGGCAGGAAGCGCTTCGGCATTCTGTTCGTGGCTCGCTACAAGAGATGAGATTGTTGCACTTCTTGGAGAACCGGCAGAAGTGTACCATATATAAAACCAAATGGGAGGAAATGACAAGATGAAGATTACAGACTTACTCAAAAAGCAAAGTATTTGCCTCGATGGCAAGGCAGACTCCAAAGAGCAGGTCATCCGTGAAATGGTCGATCTGATGGCAAAAGGTGGGAACATCAATGACATTGACACCTATCGTGAAACCGTCTTCAAACGAGAAGAAGAAGGAACTACCGGAATTGGTGAAGGCATTGCGATCCCACACGGCAAGACTGAAGCGGTAAGCGCACCGGGGCTTGCAGCCATGGTGCTTCCAGAGGGTGTAGACTACGATTCTCTGGACGGAGAACCGGCACACCTTATTTTTCTGATCGCAGCACCAAATACAGAGGACAATGTACATCTGGAAGTACTCAGTCGTCTGTCCATGCTTCTGATGGATGAGGATTTTAGAAACAATCTGCTTCATGCAAAGGATGTTGATGAATTTCTTGCTTATGTTGATGCAGCCGAGAAAGAAAAATTCCCGGAAGAAGCAGAAGAAAAAGCAGAAGCTCCGGCAGATGCATCTGCAAAACCGTATCAGATCCTCGCAGTTACCGCATGTCCGACCGGTATCGCCCATACTTACATGGCGGCGGAAGGTCTGGAGAAGAAAGCGAAAGAAATGGGAGTTACCATCAAGGTAGAGACAAACGGATCCGGTGGTGCCAAGAACGTACTGACACCGGAAGAAATCGCTGCCTGCGATTGTATCATCATTGCAGCCGACAAGGATGTCGCAATGGTAAGATTTGACGGCAAGCCACTGATCAGTACAAAGGTATCTGACGGAATCAACAAAGCACAGGAGCTGATCGAACGTGCCTTGAGCGGAAACGCTCCAGTTTATCACAGCAAGGGTGGAACAACAGAAGAGGGGGGTACGTCATCTGACGGAGATACGATTGGACGTAAGATTTATAAGAGCCTGATGAATGGAGTATCCCATATGCTGCCGTTCGTAATCGGCGGTGGAATCCTGATCGCACTTTCTTTCCTTATTGATGGTGCAAATGCAGGTACAGCAGCATTTGGTAGCGGAACTCCACTTGCAAAATTCTTCAACACTGTTGGAAATACAGCATTTGGGATGATGTTCCCGATTCTTGCCGGTTATATCGCAATGGCAATCGGTGACAGACCGGCGTTGATGCCTGGTATAGTAGGCGGACTGCTTGCAAAAGCCGGAACTTCTGTATTCCTTGCAGAAGACGCATGGATATCGTCTGGATTCTTCGGTGCACTGATCGCCGGATTTGCAGCAGGGTACCTGATGATCGGACTGAAGAAATTGTTTGACAAGCTTCCGAAAACTCTGGAAGGGACAAAACCGGTTCTTCTGTATCCATTCTTCGGGATCCTGATCATGGGTGCATTTATGATCTTTATCGTAAACCCACCGGTTGGGGCATTTAACACCTGGCTGAATAATGTCCTTTCCGGAATGGGAGAATCCAGCAAGATGCTTCTTGGAGCGGTTCTTGCCGGTATGATGTCCATTGATTTTGGCGGACCGTTCAACAAAGCGGCATATGTATTTGGAACGGCGTCCATCGCAAGTGGACAGTTTGATATTATGGCATCTGTTATGATCGGAGGTATGGTTCCACCGATCGCAATCGCACTTGCCACCACATTTTTTAAAAACCGTTTCACAAAGAGTGAACAGCAGACAACTATCACAAACTACATCATGGGACTTTCCTTTATTACAGAAGGAGCCATTCCATTTGCAGCATCTGATCCGCTTCGAATCATTCCGCCATGTGTGATTGGTTCGGCAGTAGCAGGCGCATTATCCATGATGTTTGGATGCGGATCAAGAGCTCCGCACGGAGGGATTTTTGTCATCGGAATTATTGACAACCCATTGATGTTTTTGATAGCATTGGTTGTAGGAGCTGTTGTAGCAATGGCGGGAATTGTATTACTTAAAAAGCCATTGAAAGCAGAACAGTAACTTATAAATTTCCTAAATAATTTTTAAAGAACAGGAGTGTTGAAACATGAAAGAATTTAAGTATGTAGTAACAGATGCACAGGGAATCCACGCAAGACCGGCAGGAATTCTGGTAAAAGCAATTGCGAAAAAAACTTCAGATATTAAGATCAAAAAAGCAGGAGATACACGTGAAGTCAATGCAAAGAGCATTATGGCAGTTATGAGCCTTGGTGTAAAAAAGGGAAATGAGGTTATCATCACAGCTGACGGTGCAGATGAAGAAGAAGCAATCGCCGAAATCCAGAAAGTATTAGAGGAGAATCTGTAGGATTATGATTACACTAAGTGGTAAAAGTGTTTTTGGTGGCGTAGCCATCGGGAAGATTGCTTTCTATAAAAGACAGGAAAAGCAGGTAAGACGGTATCATGTAGAGGATACCGAAGCAGAGGTGGCACGTTTTGAGGATGCCCAGGAGACTGCGATTGCACAGCTCGGTGAGTTGTATGACAAGGCAATGGAAGATGTAGGAGAAGCCAATGCGGCAATTTTTGAAGTACATCAGATGATGCTGATGGATCTGGATTATGTGGATTCGATTAAGAATATTATTACTACCCAGGAAGTCAACGCAGAGTATGCTGTTGCGACGACAGGAGATAACTTCTCCCGGATGTTTGCATCTATGGATGATGCTTACATGCAGGGACGTGCGGCCGATGTAAAAGATGTATCGGACCGACTTCTCGGTATCCTTTCGGATGCCGGGGAAAGCGGTGTTGTGGCAGATGAACCGGTGATCGTGGCAGCAGATGATTTGGTACCGAGTGAGACTGTTCAGCTCGACAAGTCCAAAGTGCTTGCATTTGCAACCATGTACGGATCAGCAAATTCCCATACGGCAATCCTTGCAAGGACCATGAATATCCCGGCCGTTATTGGTCTGGGAGAAGGGCTTGCAAAAGAATATGACGGACATATGGCAGCCATCGACGGCTTTACTGGGACCATCTACATTGATCCGGATGAAGAGACCATGAAGGCTATGACCGAAAAGCGCGAAGAAGACCGCAGACAGAAAACACTTCTGGAAGAACTGAAGGGCAAAGAGAATGTCACCCTTTCCGGACAGAAGATCAATGTCTATGCGAATATCGGTAATCTTTCCGATGTGGGCGCCGTACTTAAAAATGATGCAGGAGGGATCGGACTTTTCCGAAGCGAATTCCTGTATCTGGAAAGCGAAGATTTCCCGACCGAAGAACAGCAGTTCCAGGTATACAAACAGGTTGCAGAAAATATGGCAGGCAAAAAGGTCATTATCCGTACCCTGGATATCGGAGCAGACAAGCAGGTGGATTACTTTGGACTTGACAAAGAAGAGAACCCGGCACTGGGATACCGGGCAATCCGTATCTGCCTGACAAGACCGGAGATCTTCAAGACCCAGCTTCGTGCCCTGTACCGGGCATCTGCTTACGGACAGATCGCCATTATGTTCCCGATGATCATTTCGGTAAAAGAAGTGAAGCAGATCAAGGTGATCATCGAAGAGGTCAAAGAAGAGCTTCGTGAGGCAAAGATCCCGTTCCGTGAGGATGTGGAACTGGGAATCATGATTGAGACACCGGCTGCCGTTATGATGAGCCGTGAGCTTGCAAAAGAAGTGGATTTCTTCAGCGTAGGGACCAATGATCTGACCCAGTACACGTTGGCAATTGACCGTCAGAACCAGAAGCTGGATGCCTTCTACGATCCGCACCACCCGGCAGTCCTTGCAATGATCCGCATGGCAGCCGAAAATGCCCACGCAGAAGGCAAATGGATCGGAATCTGCGGCGAACTCGGAGCTGACCTCGAACTGACTGAAGAATTCTTAAGCATGGGATTAGACGAATTATCCGTATCCCCTGCAATGGTACTTCCGCTCAGAAAGAAGATCAGAGAGAGCAAATAGTTGCGGTATACAGCTACTATGAACAGTAATAGCGAATAAGAGTTAGAAATCAGAGAGAAAGTAATGTGTTTACTTTCTCTCTTTTTTTTGCTAAAATATTCTCTGCTACAAGAAAATTGTACGAGGATATTTTAAGGAGTGAGAGGGAATATCCGAGACAGACAGCAGGAGGAAAACAATATGTTGAAAAAGGTGTTTAAGCTTAAAGAAAATCACACCGATGTCAAAACTGAGATTCTTGCAGGTATTACGACATTTATGACGATGGCGTATATCCTGGCAGTCAATCCAAGCATTCTTTCCGCAGCGGGTATGGATCAGGGAGCAGTCTTTACTGCAACAGCACTTGCATCACTGATCGGTACGCTGTGTATGGCAATATTCGCAAATTATCCATTTGCACTTGCACCTGGTATGGGACTGAATGCTTACTTTGCTTATACTGTAGTAATTGGTATGAACTACTCATGGCAGACTGCACTGACTGCAGTATTTGCAGAGGGTATTATTTTCATTATTCTTTCCCTGACGAATGTCAGAGAAGCGATCTTCAATGCGATCCCAACTTGTCTTAAGACAGCAGTCAGCGTTGGTATCGGATTATTTATTGCATTTCTTGGACTTCAGAATGCCAATATCGTTGTCGGAGGATCTACTCTGGTACAGCTCTTCTCCGTAGATGCATATAATCAGGCAAATGGAGTGGAAGCAAGCTTCAATAACGTTGGAATTACTGTACTTCTTGCAATCATAGGTGTGCTGATTACAGCAATCATGGTGATTAAGAACATCAAAGGAAATATCCTTTGGGGTATTTTGATCACATGGATGCTTGGAATCATCTGCCAGATAGCAGGTCTTTATGTACCGAATCCGGAGATCGGATTCTACAGTCTGCTTCCGGATTTCAGTTCCGGACTTGCAATTCCAAGCCTTGCACCGGTATTTGGAAAGCTTGATTTTAAGAATGTATTTTCACTGGAATTCGTTGTTGTAGTATTTGCATTCCTTTTCGTAGATCTTTTTGATACACTCGGAACTCTGATTGGTGTATCTACAAAGGCAGGCATGCTTGACAAAGACGGAAAGCTTCCGAGAATTAAAGGGGCACTGATGGCAGATGCAGTTGCAACTACAGTTGGAGCAGTACTCGGAACTTCTACAACAACAACATTCGTAGAGAGTGCTTCTGGTGTAACAGAAGGAGGACGTACAGGTTTAACATCCCTGACAACAGCGATCCTGTTTGGAATTTCCCTTTTCTTATCACCAATCTTTCTTGCAATTCCGTCCTTTGCGACAGCTCCGGCACTGATCATCGTCGGCTTCTATATGCTGAGCAATGTGGCAGGAATTAACTTCAGTGATTACAGCGAAGGAATTCCGTGCTTTATCTGTATCGCGGCAATGCCATTCTGCTACAGTATTTCAGAAGGTATTTCCATGGGAGTGATTTCTTATGTAGTAATCAACGTACTTACAGGAAAAGCAAAAGAAAAGAAGATCAGTGTACTGATGTATGTACTGGTGATACTGTTTATCCTGAAATATATTTTCTTATAAGATGAGGATTGCGGGAATTGTTTAGCAATGGAGCAATCTGATTACACCAGTGAGCGGCAAAATTTATTTTTGACACTCACATCATAAGATAAAAAGAATATGGGGATATGTGAAAGCACAGGGACTGTCCGGTAACGGATAGGATTCTGTGCTTTTGGCGTGTCAGAATCGGTGCCGGGTGAGATACTTTGGATTGACTAGCACCCGTACAAATTGCTATAATGGAAAAAGACAAAACAGAGAATCACAGGGGAAAATATATGAATTTACTGACAATGGAACATGTATCCAAAGCCTATACGGATCGTGTGCTTCTGGATGATGTGGGATTTGGAATCAATAAAAATGAAAAAATTGGTGTGATCGGAGTCAACGGAATGGGTAAATCCACTTTGCTGAAAATCGTTGCCGGAATCGAAGAAAGTGATGCCGGAACGATCAGCATGGGGAATCAGGTGAAGATCTGCTATCTTCCGCAGACGCCGGTATTTGAAGCAGGAACAACAATTCTTCGCGCGGCAACAGAAGGAAATTATGATGAGCTGAACCGCTGGACGATCGAGGCAGAAGCAAAGTCTATGCTGAATCAGCTTGGATTTACCGATTATGATGAAAAGATTGAGCATATGTCCGGCGGACAGAAGAAAAGGGTGGCACTTGTCCGGGCGCTTTTAACACCGGCAGACATTCTGGTCCTTGACGAACCGACGAACCATTTGGACAATGAGATGTCCGAATGGCTGGAAGAATATCTGATCCAGTTCCGGGGAGCGATCCTGATGGTTACGCATGACCGTTATTTCCTGGACCGTGTGGTAAATCGTATCGTGGAAGTTGCTCATGGGAAATTATATAACTATCCAGGCAATTATTCCGAGTTTGTGCGCCTGAAAGCCGAGCGTCAGAACATGGAGCTTGCCACAGAACGTAAGAGAAAAAGCCTTTTGCGTACGGAGCTGGAATGGCTACACCGCGGCGCAAGGGCGAGAAGTACCAAACAGAAAGCGCATATTGACCGGATTCATGCTATGCAGGAAATGAAAGATATTCAGGAAGAAAAGCGAGTAATGCTGGATTCTGTGGCTTCCCGTATGGGGAATAAAACAATCGAACTTTCCGGAATCTGCAAATCTTATGGAGAAAAGAAGCTGATCGAAGATTTCTCTTATATTTTTCTGAAGAAAGACCGAATCGGAATTATTGGACATAATGGATGTGGAAAATCGACGCTGCTCAAGATTATCAACGGGATCATAAAACCGGATGTCGGAACTGTTGAAATTGGACAAACAATCAAGATTGGCTATTTCTCGCAGGAGAATGAATATATGGATGAATCCAAGCGTGTCATTGATTATGTAAAAGAAGCAGGTGAGTACATTGCAACTTCTGATGGGAAGATTACCGCGTCCCAGATGCTGGAACGATTTCTTTTTGACGGGGCAATGCAGTGGTCGCGGATCGAAAAGTTATCCGGAGGCGAGAAACGGAGACTTTATCTACTACGTGTTTTGATGGAAGCACCAAATGTACTGATCCTGGATGAGCCAACCAATGATCTGGATATCCAGACGCTGACAATCCTGGAGGATTATCTGGATCATTTTGATGGTATTATTCTGATTGTATCCCATGACCGGTACTTCCTAGATCGTACTGTCAGTCGTATTTTTGCATTTAATGGAGGTGGAAAAATCCGCCAGTCGGAAGGTGGATACTCCGATTATCTGATCCGTGTGGAGCTTGAAAAACCGAAAGACGGACAGACAATTGCAGAAAATATGTCAGATGCAGCTTCTGCACAGACCGGTGAGTCTGACAGCAAAAAGACCTGGAAGCAGCGGGAGAAAAAGCTGAAATTTTCTTATAAAGAACAGCGGGAATACGAGACGATCGATGAGGATATCGCAAAGCTGGAAGAGAAGATCGAAAAGCTGGATCGGGAGATGGTTAAGAATGCCACCAATTCCGTGAAGTTGTCCGAACTTATGAAAGAGAAGGAAGAAACAGAGACAACACTGGAAGAAAAGATGGACAGATGGGTGTACTTGAATGATCTTGCTGAGCAGATAGAAAACCAGTAAAGTGATTGACAGATTTACAGATGATAAAGTATAGGTAGTGAGAATCATATCAATGTATTCGAAGGAGGAGAGGTATATGATGTGGAATAGAGCAGAACTTAAAATGAGAGGTAATATGGCATTTAAGAAGAATTATGTGTCAGCCGTTGTAGTTGCGCTTCTGATGGGAATCTTTGGCACAGTCTCTGGCGAATCCAGTGCAAGACGGGTAAGTGAGAATTCAGATATATATAGTGGAAATTTATTTAATGTGGGAATGATTACCGGATTGCTTGCAGGAATCGCAACGGTAGTAATACTGATTGTCCTTGTGGCAAAAGTATTTGTAGGTAATCTCCTGAAAATGGGTGGATACCGGTTCTTTATCCTGAACCAGACTGCACAGCCGGGAATCGGAACATTGCTTGACGGTTTCCGTTCCGGACATTATGTTAATATTGTTCTTACCATGTTTTTAAGAGATTTATTTACTACACTTTGGAGTCTGCTTTTGGTGGTACCTGGAATCGTTAAGCATTATGAATATCTGATGGTACCATATATTATTGCTGAGAATCCGGCAATGGATTACAAAGAAGCATTCCAGATCAGTAAACAGATGATGGATGGAGAAAAAATGGAAGCATTTATCATGGATCTGTCATTCCTTGGATGGTATCTGCTGAGTGCGGTTACCTGTGGACTTCTTGCAATTTTTTATGTAAATCCGTATGTACAGGCATCCTTTGCGGAGATGTACACATTCAATAAGCAGAAGGCTTATCAGGAGGGATATATCCGGTAAGAGTTTCAGAAGGATAAATTTTAAAATGTAAGAATAGAGCGCAGACGCTGGCTTAAAATGAAGCGTCTGCGCTTTTATTTAGTGGGCGGCCTTCTCCGCAAAGGTAGTCGTAACTAGTTCTTCATAAGGAACACGCTCTTTCAGCTCACCGGAGTTTTCCAGAATATCCTGCAGCAGATTGAAGCTTTCTTCGTTGAAGATCAGATCCGATTTCCAGGTGTCTTGTTCGTAGTAACGGCTGACAATGGTTGTAATTGTAGCTAGATCGGTTTCCTTGAACTGTGGTGCAATGACTTTTGCAATCTCTTCCGGAGTATGGGACTGAACGAAATCCATTCCTTTTTGCAGGGCATTGGTGAATTTCTGGATGATGTTCGGATTAGCATTCAGATAACTTGTTTTGGCACTATAGGCGGTGTATGGGACATAGCCGGAATCAACGCCGAGAGAAGCAACGACATAACCGGAATTTTCCGCTTCAAGGGCAGTAGCGCTCGGTTCAAATTCGATGGTATAGTCTGCCTGCCCACCGGAAAATGCAGCAGCGGTTGAACCGAAATCAATACTCTGGTTGATAGAAAGATCCTTCTGTGGATTAATTCCGTTTTTTTTCAAAATGTATTCAAAGACCATTTCCGGCATGCCACCTTTTCTTCCGCCAAGAACGTCTTTTCCTTTCAGATCATCCCATGAAAAATCCGGCATTTCTTCACGTGCGACCAGAAAGTTTCCGGCGCGCTGCGTAAGCTGCGCGAAGTTTTTGATGACATCATTTGCACCTTCCTGGTAAGTATAAATCGAAGATTCACTTCCCATAAAGCCAATATCTGCCTCACCGGAGAGGACGGCGGTCATAACTTTATCCGCCCCAAACGGAGTCAACAAGTTAGTACAAGACGCTATAAGAAATCAACAGAGTCGACAGTATGATCAGTGTTCAGGTGAATCTCCCGGATAATGGAGTGCCAGAAAGCTCTGCGGTTTTCTTGGGTTAAATTGTAGTACATTGTTCTAAAGTCTGTATTCAGCAGCTCTTCCAGATAAGCATAATCAGGTTCTAATTCCGGAGCCGCATTTAACAATTCATTCAGTTCGTTTTCAATCCGATCATATTCTTTGCTGTAATAATCCCATTCGATTCTTCCTTTCTGGAAGAGAAGATTTAATCGTTCTAATTCTTTCTGGAGCTTTTCCGGAGTCTGAAATTTCTTCTTTTTTTCTTGTTCCTTTTCAATTTTTTCACATTTTATTTTAAATTTATTGTATTCGTATTCCAGATGATCAATCAGGTATTGTTCTATGAGATTTTGACTTACCATGTGCTTGTATGTACATTTGTGATCAATAAAAGCTTTGTTGCATCGGTAATAGCAGTATACTTTTTTGGCACCGGTTTTCCTGTTGATAATGGACGAACCGCCTCTTGCGCTAAGCCTGCGTCCACAGATCGGACAATTTATCATGCCACTGAAAAGATAAATCCGGCCAGAAGGAGCACGCTTAACATTTGCGTTCTGTATTTCCTGCAGATTATTCCATTCGGATTCTGTCAGGTAAGCAGGGCAGTATGGAATCCCGCGATAGGTTCCTTTGTAAAATTCACTCGACAGCAGTGTTCGCATATTCGCCCATGTAAAATCCGGATCATAATTTTCCTGAATATAACGCATAGAAAGCCCTTTTGCATGGTGCTTAAAGAAAAAACGATAAAAAGCATTTACAGTGTCTTCTCGATCTGGATCTTTTACCATACGTTTTACACCATCAATGATTCCAGATTTGTAGCCGTACCCCATATTCACATCACCGAAGATCAGTTTTCCCTGTCGGATAGATGCTTCGTTTACGAATTTGATACGTTCGCTGGTGGTATCGACCTCATTCTGACCGATAGATAGAACTACATTCAGCTGCAGTCGACCGTCTCTGGTTTCCATATTGATTCCGGGTTCACTGGTGCTGATCCAATGGACGTTATTATCGTCCAAGACTTCCTGTACCTTGTAAAAATCAGACAGGTTACGGAACCATCTGTCAATCCGCCAGAAGATGATCACATCAATTTTTCCGGCTTTTACATCTTCGAGGAGTGAATGGATAGCTTTTCTCTTTTTTAATTCTTTACGGGCAGTTTTACCCTCGTCAGCATAAACTCCAGCAACGGTCATATTATGTTCTTTGGCGTAATTGGTCAGGTACTGCTTTTGTGCTTCCAGGGATTTACCGTGCATCATCTGTTCAGCGGTAGACACACGGATGTAAATGGCGCAGCGTTCAATTTTACTTGGCATATTATATCACCTTTCTCTTCAATATACGTAAAAATAAGTACAAAAATAACAGCCCGAGAACTTTTGTTCTCTTGCGTGGCTGCTCCGGAGATGATACAATATTATTCGGAAATCAGTATATCTCTTCGGAGTACTGAAAGAAACATATTGGCGTATGTTTCGTCCTATGACCGTTCCTGTTGGCGCAGGAGCGGTTCTTTTATTTATATTATTCTGTCTGATCAAGGGTTATAGTTTTTGTTATTCCGGAAACTGTTACCTGATAGGTAATCTGCTTGCTTGAATCGGAATAAGAAAACTCTTTTGTATCGTCCAGAGAGGCGAGAAGAGCGGAATTGGTTGCTTCTTTGTCTCTGGTAGATGTCCAAGTATATTCTTCAGAATATTCTGTAGGAGCAGTATAGGTTCCAATCCAGTAAACAGCAGTCGTGTTTCCTTCATCCATGATCCAGTTTATTGTGATGGTATCTTCTGTAATATCTGCCTGCATCCAAGTACCGTCATCATCTTTGTACTCCCATTTTCCAGTAAGCACAACAGGATCTTTGACTTCTTCCTTTGCTTCCTCTTTTGGAGTTTCGGCAGATGCTTCTGTCTTCTTGGATGATTCTTTTGTTCCTTTTGATGAATCGGAGCTATTGCCACAGGCTGTAAACGACAGTGCCATGCTTCCGATCAGAATCAATGCTACAAGTTTCTTTTTCATAATTTTCCTCCTCATAAAAAGTGTTTCTATATAATCGCATATGCGGTTATACCAATTTCATCACAGACAACTGTGGTATAAAATACACCACATAATTATCTACCCGTTTACAAATCCCGTACTTATTCCGGTAACATTCAATACATTCTTCCAGAAATTCTTCTGTCACTTCCAGGTATTCAGCGATTTCAAACCGGTTCTGGCAGCCATGCTCAAAGGCTCGTACCAGTCCGATCAGACCGATCTGCTTGTTGTACGCCCAGAGTCTTGCCTGACGTTCCTGTTTTCGGTTGGCAGCAGATGTCATATCGATGATATTTCCGACAGATGTTTCGTGGTGTCCGAGTTCTTCAGCTAAAGCACAGGTCTTTTCCGGAATGGTCATGTCTTCTCGGATGGCAATCTTGTTTCCCTTAATTCTTCCGTCACTTCCTTGGAGGGGCTTTTCCTTTACCAGCATTCCATCATTGTAGGCATTGTCTAAAAGTATTTCGTAAGGATTCAATCCAACACCTCCCTAGAAATTTTTATCATCCATAATATCATCATCGTGCTGGCTCATTTCGTCAGTTACTTTTATATCTGTACGTCCGTGAGCTGCTTGGACGGTAAGGGCTTCTTCCATCTGCTGATTGGTAAGAAGATTTTCTACATAAATGTTTACTTTATTTAAATTTTCAATAGATAGGTCTTTTAGTGTGGAAAACAAGTTTTCTATTGATACGACTTTTGCGGTATCAAATTTCGATACATCTATATTTTTTAAACTACTTAATTGATGAAAAGGTGATGCATACATATCATTGACAGAAATTCCGAATATTTTGCAAATTTGGAAGAGAGTATCTATGTCAATGGAATTAACTCCATTTTCCCATGAAGAAATAGCATTATGTTTAACTCCAAGTTTTTCAGCAAGTTCTTTTTGAGTTATTTTATTTTTCTTTCTATAGTAAAGTAAATTTTTTGCAACTGTTTCTTTTATATTATCACTCATTCTGCCTCCTCCTTTTAATAGGATATTACCACAATTATTTCATGAATACAAGAAAAAAACTTCACAAAACGTGAAAAAGATATTGACAATTCATAAAACATGACATAATATAAAAATAACTTCATGGAATATGAAGTTATGAATATGCGGACTGCATTGGAGCTGGGTTGATAGTTACAGAAGAATTAAAGCTCCTTTTCGAGGTGGAATGTTAACGGAGTTTCCCCGAAGCAACCAGTATAAGACAGAGTGACTATCTTATATCCAAGTTTCATCCACTTATCGGCTAATGCCTTAGAATGAAGCATTCGCTTTATAATATCACATCCTCCCATAGGGGCGATTTGCAGTTCGCAACAATATTATAACAGAAAGGAGAAGTAAAAATGGTAGGACTTAAGATAAAAGAATACCTAGATGAAAATGGTATTAAGTACTCTTATTTGTCAGAGAGAGCAGGGATGCCGATGAATATTCTTAGTCCGACACTAAATGGAAAAAGAAAAATGAGCGCAGAAGAGTATTTTATGATTTGCGAAATACTTGGATTGCCAGCAGAAACATTTGCACCAGATAAAAAAGTGAGCAAGCAAAGTGAGTAGGAGGTGTTTAAGGTGTGGGTTCCTAAATGGTATTGGGAAAGTGCCGTCAGAAGGCAAGAAGAGTTAGAACGTAGAGTAAAACGTTTAGAACTTATTCTGTTGGAGGAAGCAGAAAATAAAATTGCCAGCCTCTCGGATAAAGAAGCTGGCAAAGAATATAGGGATGGATATTTAGCTATTGAGGAAATCGTCAATCAAGGCATTAAGACTAGAAGAATCTTTGTCGATTAAGTTATAAAGACGTATTAAATCGGAAGCATTAAAAGCATTGATAGAACTATTTGCTATTTCAATACAATATTTACTTTTTTCATCTTGAATGCGGAGCGAAAGGGTACATCCAGTAGGCGGGGAAGTTAAAGCACGCGCAGTCGTAGAAATGAATACTAAAAGCAATAATGAGCCAGTATTAAAATCAGCGATATAACTATCTTTTATAGATAAAGGATCTTTGGAAAGCCGATGTATTAGTGGATTTTCTTCGCCAGGCAATGGTTTTAAAACATCATTTTGCGTAAGTGTTCTCCAATTTAATTCATTTTTTTTGGTTTTTATTACAGCTTTATCAATAAAATTAGATTTTTCAACTATGTCCATTGTAATTACTCCTTTTTAGATAATCTTGCTATTAGAAAATTTATATCATTTCGTATTTTTGCAGTGTTTGATGGTGCTATTCCATTTTTTAAAAGATGGGTGCACCTAAATGCATGAAAGATGCAACGAGGGGATGAAATAAAAAAATACTTCATTTGATACTCAAACATTTTCGTTTGTAAAGTGTCTTGAATTTTAGCGGAAGTAAGACCATCATCCCAAATATTTTTTTGAAGTGCTATTAAATGGGCTAGGAGCGTATCGCGTTCTTCTGCGTAAGTTGTTTTTTGAGTTTCAGCTTTGATATATATTCTCCGAAATATGCCAAGCGACAATAAAAAACTTATTACAGATAGTATATCTGCAATACGACCAAAAGTACTCCAACTCATGTCAAGGACCCTCCTTATGAAAGAATATTATCATAACACGAAAGTATTTTCAATTATTTGTGACAAATAAAGAACAAGTGAGGTGATAGAATGAAAAGAATTTGTCCAACATGTTTCACAGAACTTCCAGAAGAAGCTAATTATTGTTCGACATGCGGAAAGTGTATGAGGGAAGTCGAAGAATATACAATTCAATACACAGGTGCTGCACCACAAACGAAGGAGGTTAGTATAAAAGATTGTGCTGTTTCCATCGGAGATTTTGATGAGAAAGTGGGACAAAGAAAGATGAACAGTGCTTTAAATCAGTTAGAGATTAAAGACGGTCACATATTTTTGGATGGAATGATGTTAAAAGGTATTACCAGATTTAACCTTACCCATAAGGGAGGAGAACTAAATCCGGAATTAACCTTAAAAATGGATGTGCGCACATTACCAAAGTCTAAGGCATTACAATGTCGGATAAAAAATAGGGAGAGAGGTGATATGAGATGGCTGAAAGAATATCGATCGTAGCAGTATCGATAGCCGCATTTTTAACGGCTATCAATCAGATATCCATAATTATTACAGCAAAGCAATTATGGATGCAACAGCAGCAATTGCAGCAACAATTAGAGAGGCTACAGAAAGAACGGGCTGAATTATAAAACGCTTAGATTCTATAGCGGATTCTTTTTTGGAATCTTCCTGCATCTTTAAAAGTGTAGGACAAATCAACAAGTACAACCAGCACCGCATAAACTTCAATAGAAAGTAGGTGGTAAGCATGAAACCCGATATCGAAAAAATCATACAGGTGATGATTTCTTTATTGGAAGAACAGGAAAAAGTGAAAATTACATATACCATTGAGAAAACCGCGTAAGCGGTACCAGTTGGACAAGCAAAGGAGGGATAAGAGATGTTTTACAAGATCGCAAAGACACTCAGCGTAACGGCAAGTATTATCGGAATCTTAATGATGGCTGGTGCGTGCTCAGTGAAAAGTCAGGAGCTGTTTTATTTATATGCAGCACTTGGATTCACAACGTTTTCTACAGGAGCATTTGCACTGGAATATTTCCAGATACGGGAATGGCAATATCGGAAAAGGAAAATAAGGGAGGCGAAGGAGCATGCCAGAAGAGAAGCAGCGTAAGAGCATCAGAGTAGGCGAGATCGATAAGATGATCAACAAACTTCAATCACTGGATCGGGTTGATGGTACATCCGAGTATTACAAGAATAATGCAATTGCATACTTGTCGGATCTGGCAAATCATTTGGATAGGATAGGCGTAAAGACAATAAAAATGCGCCAGGAAGTTGCAGCTTCCAGTGGCGCACATAACAAAAATACCAATTAAATTATAGGAAAGTCGGAGGAGAAAGTCAATGATCAAAGTTGAAAATGGTGGTGTTACTGAAAAATCTGTCATTTTAGATGAAGATGTG